>CEAC01029033.1_pt1 | contig 42251 bp, 35 predicted proteins | sample 557411 | NCBI WGS metagenome assembly CEAC01 (sample SAMEA3182094, study PRJEB8094) | gut metagenome | biome: human; feature: gut; material: Stool; isolation source: human stools | place: Canada | collected 2012-02-21
CCGGTAGGGAATCGCACCCTGCCCTGAAGATTTCTGATTCAATTACAGCGGCATTATAGCACGGCTTCTTTCGGATTGCAAGGGCATTCTGCAAACCGGGACGAAACCGGGATGAAGATGGTTTGAGGGTGGGAATGAAACTTTTTGGCTGTTGTTGCCTTGTCAAGAGGGCTGGCACTGTCCAGCCCTCTCTCTTTTTTCCAAAGTTTTCATTGTTTTTTCTTGCACACTGCCGAAAGTGACGTATTCTCAAAACTTTTTGTTGACACGGCTCGATTTTTGTGGTAATCTATCCCAACAATTGAATATAACATATTTTTACATATTCGTTCAGACCCTGCGGGGCTGAACATTTTGGCTTTCAGCCGTTACATAACCGACTAGCATGACCTTCCAGAAAAAGCGAAGGCAGAGCTGGTCTGTTTTGTGACGGCTTTTTTGTTGCCGTTTTGCCCGTTGGCCCTTGAAAACCGCATGACCGTCTGCATGGGATACCCGGCGATGACCCCCAAGTGGGAGAGCCGGAAAACGCCGCCGGAAGGGGGCAGGAAATCCATACAGGGAGAACGGCAATTCGCCTCATGTGGACATTTTGTCTACATGAGGTGAAACGGACGTTTATCTGCTCGTTGCGGCAGGAGAAATCAATGTGGACAAATTGTCCACATTGATTTGCCGTAACCCAAAGGACGTTTATCCACCTGTTGCAGCAGAGAAAATCCATGTGGCCAAATTGACCACATGGATAAGCCGCAGCACCGAAGAAAGGATGTGTGCCTATGGGAAACAACTTTACCCCTGCATGGATCAAGAAAGGCTTCTTCAACGAATCTCTGGTTTGTGACGATTTTCTCAGCACCCACCAGCTCCTCTATGTGAATGGCGCATTTTTCACCCCGGACGGCAGGGTCACAGACACCATGAACCTGCGCTGTGAAATTTTCGATATGCTGCGAGACCATATCGGCGCAAATATCGCCAAACGGGTCAGCAATGTCGTGGACGTACTGAAGCTGGCGGCACAGGTGGAGGACTTCCCGCCCGTCACTGACCGTATTGCACTGGCAAACGGCACCCTGTATCTGGACGGCACCTTTCAGGAGGGCAAGCCGGAGATCGTCCGCAACCGGCTCCCGGTCAGGTATGACCCGAAAGCCCCACAGCCTGTCCATTGGCTGCGGTTCCTGTCCGACCTGCTCTACCCGGAGGACATTCCCACGGTGCAGGAGTTCATCGGGTACTGCCTGATCCCCAGCAACAAGGGCCAGCGCATGATGGTCATCAAGGGCAACGGCGGCGAGGGCAAGTCGCAGATCGGTGTGGTGCTGTCCCGGCTGTTCGGCTGCAACATGAAGGATGGCAGCATCGGCAAGATCTCGGAGAACCGCTTTGCCCGTGCTGACCTCGAACACACCCTGCTCTGCGTGGACGATGATATGCGGATGGAAGCCCTGCGCCAGACAAACTATGTCAAGTCCATCGTGACCGCACAGGGGCAGATGGACTTGGAGCGCAAAGGCAAGCAGAGTTATCAGGGCTGGATGTACGCCCGCCTGCTGGCGTTCAGCAATGGCGATTTGCAGGCATTGTATGACCGCTCGGACGGTTTCTATCGTCGTCAGCTCATCTTGACCACCAAGGATAAGCCCCTGTCTCGTGTGGATGACCCGGACATTGCCGAGAAGATGGCGGCAGAGGTCGAGGGCATCCTGCTGTGGGCATTTGAGGGCTTACAGCGGCTGGTGAAAAATGGCTTCCAGTTCACCGAGAGCGACCGTGCCAAGCGAAACCGGGAACTGGTGAAGCGGGACAACAACAATGTGTTCGATTTCCTCGAATCCGAGGGCTACATCCGCCTGAAGGCGGATGCCTGCACCAGCTCGAAAGAGCTGTATGAGGTCTACAAAATGTGGTGCGAGGAGAACAGCCTGAACGCCATCAAGTCCCGTGGATTCAGCGATGCGCTGATTGCCAACCAGCGCAGGTACAATCTGGAACACACCAACAACATCATCAATTCTTCCGGGCGGCGTGTCCGGGGCTTTGTGGGCATCGAAGCCCTTGTGCAGCCTGACCTCACCCCCAATGGCTGGCGGGCATGACCCGCTTTTGATCCCCCCTATATGGTGCGTTTTCGATCTTTCGCTGCGTACGTGCGTACAGAGAAAGCCGCCTGTTGCGTACGCACGTACGCAGCAAAACGCCAAAGTTCTCCTTTATAGGGGGGTGTTGGCAAAGTGTCAAGTTGACAGTTTGCCAAAATCAGAGGGTCAAAATGGCCCACTGAAAAAGCCGGACGAGCTGTCCATTCAGGACAGCTTGCCCGGAGCAAGAGTGCAGAGGGCGCAGCCCTTTGCCCCAGTGATATGATGCTGTGCGTCATATCCTACTGGGTATTATCTGGCGCAAAACGGCGGCAGATCCAGCAGCTCCGCTGCTGCGCTTTCCCCGCCAAGCTGTTGAAACGGAGGAATGTCTATCTGAAACTGACACGACACAACGGACGAGCCGGGACCCACGGCACTTATAACCCCAAGCACAATGACCGCAGTTTCAACCTTGCCAACAGTGAGCACATCGACCCTGAACGAGCCAAGGGCAATATCTACTGGGATTGCTTCCACGGTTTCCGTTCGGCTCTCGCTCCACCCGACCCGGACGATCTGGCGGCAACCTTCTCGGACGTAGAACGGCAGTTCTACGAGAGCCGGTACACGGCCTTCGTTGAAAGTCAGAACGAGCGTAACGCAAAAATCCGACACACGGAACGCAACCGCTCCATTCCCGACCTGTTGTCCAGCCGCAAGACCTGCCCAGAGGAAACTATCTACCAGCTTGGGACGCTGGATAAACACGCTTCCGCAGAGGACTTGCTGAACATCGTCACGGAGTTCATTGAGGAGTTCAAGACCAAGTTTGGCGAACACGTTCATGTGCTGGACTGGGCGTTGCATCTGGATGAAAGCACACCCCATATCCACGAACGTCATGTGTTCGACTGCGAGAACAAGTATGGCGAGGTCGCGCCCCAGCAGGAAAAGGCTCTGGAAGCTCTGGGCTTTGAGCTACCTAATCCGGGCAAGCCCCTCAGCCGCCGCAACAACCGCAAAATCACCTTTGATGCCGCCTGCCGGAAGATGCTGTTTGAGATTGCCAAGCGGCATGGGCTGGAATTGGAGGAAGAAGCAGAATACGGCAACCGGCAGTATCTCGAAAAGCAGGACTTTATCCTTGCCAAGCAAAAGGAGCGGCTTGTTGCCCAGCAGAGCAAGCTGGACAAGCTGACCCTCAAGGTCAACGACATGGAAGCGCTGATCGATGAAGTTTCGGCTGCGGCCTACGACAAGGCGGTGGAAGTCGTGACCGATGTGGTGCGCACCGAGACCCGCAAGGAAGATATGCGGATGATCGAGGAAACGAAGAAGTGGGTGCTGTCCCCGGAGCGCAAGGCTCCGCAGGCCACGAGAGAGTACGCCGCTCACCGTTTGGACACCGTGCTGGACAAGTTCCTCAAGACCATGCAGACCACCACCGCACGTCTGCAGGAAAAGCTGCTGAAACCGGAAGTCCGGCAGAAGGGCAAGGAGCAGGTCAAGGAGAAAGCACGGGATTCGGTGCTGCAACTGCTGAACCGCTTGCAGGCGGAACAGCTGCACAAGCCCACCGCACAGCCTCGAACGAAGGGAGAGTATTCGGAGATTTGACACCCCATCGGGTACGGTCTGCGGCAGGACTGGCAATTTCCTGCCCGATCACAGACACCCGGTTACAAGGAAGTGGAGGTGCAAGTGAAAGAAGTTCCTATCTGGCAAAAGAGCAATCTGACCTTGGAGGAAGCGGCGGCTTACTCTGGGATCGGTATCAATAAACTGCGGTCAATGACCGATAGCGATGAATGCAAGTTCGTCCTTTGGAACGGAACCAAACGGCTTATCAAACGCCGTAAGCTGGACGAATATTTGGACAAGGCATTCTCAATCTGATGCGGTTCGAAAATTGACCGTTTGATGTTGCAGGGAGTCTTGCGTCATGGTATACTCATGGCGTAAGGCTCCTTTTCAACATTCTGTGAACGAAGAGGAGAGTTTATATGCAAAGACGTAAAGATAACAAAGGCCGTGTTCTGAAGGATGGCGAGGTCTACCGCAAGAGTGACGGGCTGTATATGTACCGTTGGACTGCGAAAAACGGAAAACGCCATACCATCTATGATGCAACCTTGGAGGGGCTGCGCGAAAAGGAAGAGAAGATACAGCGCGACTTGGCAGAGGGCATCCGCATCCCGGAGTGCAGCCTGACCCTGAATGACTTGTTTGAACTGTGGCGTAAGAACAAGGTGGGCTTGAAAGAGCATACCTTCGCCAATTACGTTTATATGTACAATCGGTTCGTTCGGGATGAGATCGGCAGGATGAAGCTCAAGGATATTCGCAAGTCGGATATCCGCAGCTACTACAATGGCATCGTCCGCAATGGCAAGATGGCACTGAACACGCTGGAAACCATCCAGAATGTTCTCCATCAGGTCTTTGCGGTGGCGGTGGACGATGAGTACATCCGTGTGAATCCCACGGATGGTGTCCTGACGGCCATTAAAGCCGCCCACCAGTACGAAACGCCCAAACGCCACGCTCTGACCCTGCCCCAACAGCAGGCGTTTCTGAATTTCATCAAGAAAACGCCGAAGTTCCAGCACTGGCTCCCGATGTTCACCTTCATGCTGGGCACTGGATGCCGCATCTCGGAAACGGTTGGCCTGTGCTGGGGCGACATCGACTTTGAGAGTGGGTTTATCACCATCCAGCACAATCTGGTGTACCATGACCACGAGGTCGGTGGTTGCTATTTCACCATGTCCACCCCCAAGACTTCCGCCGGCAAGCGGGCAATTCCGATCTTGCCCGAAGTGCGGAAGGCACTGGAGCAGGAGCGCACCAACCAGCAGGAGCTGGAACTGGTATGCGAATACGAAATCGACGGAATCTCAGATTTCGTATTCCTGAACCGCTTCGGCCAGCCGCAGAACCCGCAGACGGTCAATCGTGCAATTAAGCGCATCAGTGTGGCATACAACGAAGCCGAACTGGAAAAGGCCGAAAAGGAAAAACGGGAGCCGCAGCTGTTGCCGCCCTTCTCCTGCCATAATCTCCGGCACACATTCTGCACCCGGCTGTGCGAAAATGAGACCAACCTGAAGATTATTCAGGACATCATGGGACACCGGGACATCAGCACTACGATGGAGATTTACGCGGAAGCCACCAAGGAAGCCAAAGCCCATTCCTTTGCAAATCTGAACGGTAAACTGGGCATTTCGGTCTGAAATCCACTACACCAACCGCTACACCACTTTTACACCAAATCCTCGGTAACTTGTGGAGAGTTGCGTAGGGTAACGTACGGACGGGACAAAAAGGAAGCCGCGTGAGTAGGCTTATAACGGAATATAAAGCTTTTCATGCGTGTTCCTTGACCTGTCCCCACGATGAAGCCCATCGACCAGTAAACTTCCAATTTAAGCGCAACAAAGCCTGAAACTTCTTGATAAACCGAGAAGTTTCGGGCTTTTTCTTTTGATGGATTTCCGGCGAAAACTACTCCATACGCCAATTTTACGCCAAACGATGCAGGATTTTGTGCAGAGCAATATGAACAACCTGCTTTCCTGCCGCTACAACATGGACACCAACCGGGTAGAATCCCGGTTCGTTGACGGCTCTGCTGTTGCCATCGACTGCATCGCCATCGAGGACGAGTACGGCAACACCCCGGCACAGCGGGCAGAGCTGGATTGGCTGCTGTACAATAAGCCGCTGGAGGATGCGCAGATGGTGCTGAAAGGGGAGGCGGAATATTATCTGTCACTAGGCTGTGACCATGGCAGGCTGGAAGATGAAGTCCAACGTAACAACAAATCCCGGCAGGTGTTCTACAAGGTAGGCACTTGCCGGGATTCGTTTTGTTTGATTTACTTTTCCCTTACTCCATCCACCAGATGAAAATAATCATAATAGGGCGTAGTATAGGTTTCATACCGTCCCACCACGGTAATGGTTGTGCCTTCTTCCGGGTAATCGCCATCAGTCAGCACGAACTCCACTCCCTGCTGGCAGCAGGCGAGCGCATCGTAGATGACGCAGGAATGGTACAGCTCACCAGTCTGCTCATCTGTGTACTCCTGATATTCGCCCGTCATACGAACAATTTTATCGGTGTAGTTCTCCGGGGTAACGAGCATATTGTAAACTTCTGCGTTCACAACCGTATCGCTGAGTAAGGTCAGGTCAATGTCTGCATCCATACCGGTGTGAATATCGCTTGCGCCAGCCGTGCTGCTTTCCGGGAGCTGCACAGAATGTTCCGGGGCGGGTGCAGTAACAGCACTAGAAGATGCAGACTCCGGCAAGACCGTCGCCACGGAAGATGCCGCTTCGGGCTTTGCACCGCAGGCGGTCAATGCAGCGGCGGCACAGAGCAGCAGAAAGCCCTTCAAAAGTCGTTTCATGATGCCCTCCCCAGCAGTTTTCCGGCCAGACAGCACAGGCCAAACGCCGCCATGTCAACCGCAACAATGGTCGAACCAACCGGCGTTCCGGCCAGGACGGAAGCCACGATGCCCACAAAGGCACAGCTCACGGACAATACCGCCGAGCAGATGGTGACAGCGCGGAAATTCTTGCACAGGCGCATCGCCGAAAGAGCCGGAAAAATCACCAGTGCAGAAATCAGCAGAGAGCCGACAAGGTTCATTGCCAGCACAATGATAACGGCAATGACAATGGCAATCAGTAGATTGTATCCGTTTGCATTGGTTCCGACGGCCTGTGCAAAGGTTTCGTCAAAGGTGACTGCAAAGATCTTGTTGTAGAACAGCATAAACACTGCGACCACGATGATGGAAAGCCCGATGCAGAGCCAAACTTCCGATTTTGTCAGGGTCAGAATCGAGGTAGAGCCGAACAGGGTGCTGCACACATCGCCAGACAGATTCGCCGAGGTCGAGAACAGATTCATCAGCAGATAGCCCATTGCAAGTGCGCCAACGGACACCATAGCAATGGCAGCGTCACCTTTGATTTGGGTGTTTTGTCCGGTATGCAGCAACAGGACTGCGCAGGCCACAGTCACGGCCAGCGTCAGCGGCATATGGTCGGACATTCCCAGCACGGTCGCAATGGCCATGCCGCCGAACGCCACATGAGAAAGGCCATCTCCGATAAAGGAAAACCGTTTCAGCACCAGCGTCACGCCCAGCAGCGAAGAACACAGGGCAATCAGAACGCCCACGATGAGCGCATAGCGGACAAAGGGATAGTTCCAGTAAAAGATCAGCTTTTCCAACACGTTCATACGGCACCGCCTTTCCCAGCCGCAAACAGCCGCCCCTGCGGGCTTTGCAGATACGCTTCCCGTGTACCGAAAAAGATCGTTTCACCAACATGAAGAATGTGGCTTGCGTAACAAACCGCAGCCTGAATGTCGTGGGAGATCATCAGGACAGTAATGCCCTCCTGCTGGTTCAGTTTTTCGATCAGATGGTACATTTCCGCAGTCACTTTTGGGTCAAGACCGGAAACAGGTTCGTCCAGAAGCAGCATTTTCCGGGTAGCGCAGAGGGCGCGCGCCAAAAGGACGCGCTGCTGCTGACCGCCGGAAAGCTCCCGATAGCAGCGTTTTGCCAGCGGTTCGATCTGCATTTTGCGCATGGCATCCTGCGCAAGCTGCTTTTCCTCCCGACTGTAAAACGGGCGCAGTCCACAACGGCTCTGGCAGCCAGACAGCACGATTTCCTGCACCGACGCTGGAAAATCTCTCTGCACGATGGTCTGCTGAGGCAGATAGCCGATCTCGTTCTGACGCAGACCATCGCCCATCTCGAGTTGCCCGGAAATGGGCTGCTGCAAACCGAGCAGAGTTTTCATCAAGGTACTTTTTCCTGCACCGTTTTCACCAACTACGCAAAGATGATCGCCTGCGTGAATCTCAAAGTTCAGAGGATCCAGAATGGCCTTTCCCTCATAGCCAACGAGAAGGTTCTTACAAATGAGCTGAGACATGACGGTTCCTTCCTTTAGTTCAGAGCCTGTTTCAGCACATCCAGATTGCTTTCCATCACGGAAAGGTAGGTCGTACCGTTTGCCACATCGGTGGATGTGGTGGACTGCATGGAATCCAGCGTCAGGATGGACTGATTCTTTTCGGCGGTATTCTGCACGATAGTTTCGGCAATTTTGTGCTGTGCGCCCTCAATGGTCAGGACGCAGGGCAACTTCAGCTCATCCACCTTCTGTGCAAGGAAGGAGATGGTCTCAAAGCTGGCTTCCGTTTCCGCAGAGCAGCCTGCAAACGCGGCATAATAGCTCAGACCGTAATCGTCCACCAGATAGCGGAACGGGAAACGGTCGCCGAACAGCACAGTTTTCCGGGCGGCATTGTCCACCACCGTCTGATATTCGCCATCCAGAGAGGCCAGCTTTTCCAGATAGGATGCAGCGTTAGTAGCGTAGGCATCTTTGTTAGCCGGGTCGATCTCTTCCAGTGCATCGGTGATTGCATTGCAGAGAGTTTCAGCGTTCTTCAGCGACAGCCATACATGCTCGTCATATTCTTTTTCCGCGTGTTCCAGCATATCCTCCTTGATTTCATCACCGCTCATATCCATCGGATAGTAAGTCGGCCAATTCTCCATTTCCTGAGAGAGCGCATCGAAGCCTTCATTCCCGAAAATGTGAAAATGTTCCGCTTTGCCCGGAGCAATGCCATGATCACTGAACTGCACATACTTAGGCGCATCAGCATCACCATCGGTTGCCTCGAAGAAATATCGTACTCCTCTGCTGCCAGATTCATAGTCATAAATCTGGTAGCCCTTATATTGATAGGCAGCCTTTGCCTCAACACCGTTTTTCACAAAACACATCGTGTTATTTTCGGCATTGATTGTAATTTTGGAAACATCCGTTTTATAACCCGTTTCGTAATAGGCACGATATTCCTCCGCCGTTTTGTTCCCATTTTCTGCTTTACGTTCCATCACTTCGTCCAGAATACCCTCTTGAAGATAAGGATAAACAGACTGCCACTCGCCATCCCAATCGGACAGGCTTCTATCCTGCACATCGCTATCGGCAAAGTGGGAATATCCGTGATGATGTCCTTCCTCTGCCTGCATACCGGGCATTGCTTCCTCTGTCTTAACAGTATCTTTCAGCACATCAAGCAGATTGATAACTTTCATATTTTTGTTGGTGGCTTCTTTCAAGGCATCTTCCACCCAGCCATCCGATTCGCCGCCAACATAGAGGAACAAGTCACAGTCCGAGATTTTAATAATATCATCTGCGGTGGGCTGATAGCTGTGCAAATCAACGCCATTGCCCAGAAGCATGGTAACTTCGGCATGATCGGCCTTATCGCCGAGAATTTCGCGCACCCAGTCATACTCCGGGAAAATAGTCGTGACGATCTTCAGCGGCTTGTTGCCACTCTGCAATGCAGACGGTGCAGGAGCGGACGAAGATGCGGCCTTCCCACAGCCGCCCAAAATACCAGCAGCCAGTAAAAGGCAAAAAAATACAGCGAATATACGTTTGAATTTTTTCATAGAAATGCGCTCCATTGTTTGATATCAAGAATCATACGGACAAGCATTTCTTAATCCGACAGTTTTACCTTTAGTCGAATCGGTGTTTTTATCAGCAAAAGCGGAGAGCAAAGCGACAGCAAGGCCGCCAACACAAAATGCGGCGCGGGTGTTAGAATGAACGGCCCGGAACCATCTTTTCCGGCGTGCAGGATATTCTCGCAAAGTTTCAGCTGTGCGCAGACGGCGCAGTCTGCCCCGGTACAGTCGTGGTTGACTTCTTCCGCGCAGAATGTCAATGCACCCAAAACGGCCAGCAGGAAACCAACCAGCAGGATCCACGCAGCGCAGCGTTGTTTTGCAGTGCAGTTCATTCCATTGCCCTCCTTTCTTGAATTTGCAACTTGATTGCAAATTGGATTATAGCAAGGCAACATTGGATTGTCAAGTGGAAATTTTTGCGGACACTACGTTAATCTAAATCGCCGTCAAGAGGGCTGGCACCGTCCAGCCCTCTCTCTTTTTATAAGTACAACAAAGCCTGAAACTTCTTGATACTACGAGAAGTTTCAGGCTTTTTCTTTTATGGATCTGCAAACGGACAGACAGAACTTTCCACTGCAGGAGAAGCAAATGTGAAAAACATGGAGGTTTTCTTACATCTTCAAAACCGACTCCCAGATCTCCTCGACCACCGGAATACCAAGCTCGCGGTTTTCTTTGATGGTGCGCAGCATTCCCTCGCCGGGCCAGCGGACTTCGCCATCCGGTCTGGCCGGGGTGCTGGCCTTGATGTCTGCAAGGATGGCGTTGATGACGGCGTCGTTTTCATCGACGGTGCCAAATTTAGTGGGGTCGATCGCGATCATGATTTGGGTCAGACCGATCTCGTCGCCGAAGGTCCCGATGGTGTGGACGGCATTGCCGCCGGAAAGGAGGGTGGCGATCAAATCCAGCAGGATGGAGAGGCCGCTGCCCTTCCAGTAGCCGATGGGCAGTGCGCGGCCGCTCTTTTCGATGGCGGCGGGGTCTGTCGTGAGCTGGCCGTCCTCGTCGCAGCCGCCGGGTACGGGCAGCTGCCTGCCAGCCAGACGGGTGCTCTCCAGCTTGCCGTAGCTGAACTGGCTCAAGGCGCAGTCCACCATGACGTGCTGACCGTCGGAGCGGGGGACAGCGAGGATGAGCGGGTTATTGCCGATGCGGCAGTCTTTGGCGCCCCAGGCAGGCATATTGGGGGCGGTGTTCGACCAGCAGATGCCGATGCAGCCTTTTTCGGCGGCCAGCCAGCCGTAGGTGCCGCCGCGCATCCAGTGGTTGTTGTTGCCCAATGCCACGATGCCGACGCCGTTCTCCTTGGCGAGGGTGCAGGCACGCTCCATTGCGCGCTGTGCGTTCAGCGGGCCGAAGCCGCGGTGGCCGTCCCAGCGCTCCATACTGCCCATGCGGGAGATGCACTCGGCGCGGGCAAGCGGGTCGATCTCGCCCTTTTCGAGGTAGCTCACCACCCGCGGAAAGCGATTCAGACCGTGGCTGTACACGCCGGAAAGGCTGTTCTGGGCGAAAATCACAGCGGCGTCTTTGGCGTCCGACGGGGTGAAGCCGTGCTTTTCCAGCACGCGGGTGAACTGAGCGACCATTTCTTCGTAGGCGACACGTTTCATGAAAATCTCCTCCTGAGCAGTGTTTAAAAAGAATAATGTAAGCGCTTTCTTGACTTGATTATAGCACACCACAAATAAAAATCAAGTACTTTTGAGGAGAAAGTGTAACCGCTTACATTTTGAGGAACACGCACTCTCCTAAGATTTTACACTTTAACTGCTCTGTCTCTGAACGAGTTCCGGCTGCAAGGTGACAGAAGAATAGTCCTCGCCGTGCTCGATGCGGCTCTGCAAAAGCTGGACGCAGAGCAGGGCCACCTGCTCCGGTTTGTTGTCCACGGAAGTCAATTCCGGCTCGCACAGGCGGGCATAGGTGGAATTATCATAGCCCACCACGGCGGTCTCCTCGGGGACGCGGATGCCCGCCCGGAGCAGGGCTTTCAGCACACCTGCGGCGGTCAGATCCTCACCGCAGAGAATGCCGTCCGGGCGGATGCCCTCGGCCAAAAGCTGCTGCACCGCGCGGATGCCGTCCTCCAGCGTCTCGCCTGTTTCCAGAATATGCCCCTCCGCGTCCAGACCGGCAGCGGCCATCCCGGAGAGGAAGCCCTTCGCCTTGGCAGCGGCGCTATCGGTGGACTTATCCTTGATATAGTAGAGGTTCCGGCGTCCGGTCTTCACCAGATGCTCCACGGCCATCTCGACGCCCCGGCAGTCATCGACCATGACCGAATAGGCGTCCGGCAGAGCCAGCGTGCCGTTGGCAAGGACGACGGGCATTTTGCGCAGAAGGTTCTCCATCTCTGCCCCCTGACAGATGGTGTTGAAAATCGAGCCGACCAGGATGAGGCCGTCCACCTGCTTTTGCGCCACAGCCTGCAGGGTGCGCAGCGTCTCCGCCCGGTCGCCGCCGGTGTTGCAGAGGATGACCTCGTACCCTCTGCGGCCAAACTCGCGCTCGATGGTGTAGGCTGTGCGGGCATAGTGGGAATCCCGGATGTCCACTGTGAGCACGGCCACCGTGTGCAGGCTCTTGCTGACCATGCCCTGTGCAATGGCACTGGGAGCGTAGTTGCAGCGCTTGAGCACCTTTTCCACCTTGGCGCGGGTGTCGGCGCGGACGGTATCTTTGTGGTTGAGCACGCGGGAGACGGTGGCGATCGAGACTCCGGCTTCCCGTGCAATATCGTAAATATTCATAGACCCTCTTGTAAAATCAGATGTGGTTGGATGGTTAAAGCATACCCTGCCGCTGTGTGGTTGTCAAGATGAAGGGGAGACGGTGTACCGAAAAACTTGCCCTTGTTCCCGGAGGGAAACTGGGCTATAATAAAGCCACTTATTAGCCGGAAGGAGGGGATGCAGATGGAGCTGTTTCGGCGGACATTGGCGGGGCTGCTGATGCTGGTGGTTGCGGTGTCAGTGGGCATCTGGGTGCAGGGAAAGTTTATCGACGCGGTGCGTCTGCCGACTCATACGCGGATGATCGGGGCGACGTATACGACCCTGAGTGACCCGTTTTATGAGACCATCAACGATGAGATCCAGATGCAGATCAAGAGCAACGGCGATCTGCTCCTGGTGCGCGACCCGGGACAAGACCAGGAGCGGCAGAATCAGGAGATCGAGGATATGCTCAATAAGGGCATTGAGCTGCTCATCGTGAACCCGGTGGATTATGTGGGCGTGACGCCTGCGCTGGAAAAGGCAAGGGAAAAGGGTGTGCCGGTCATCCTCATCGACTCCAAGGTGGACGACCCGGAGCTTGTCACCTGCACCATCACCTCCAACAACTACGGCGCCGGTCTGCTGGACGCCCGCCACCTCATCAGCCAGACCAAGAACGCCCGCATCGTGCTGCTGTCCAACTCGGATTCGTTCTCCAGCTGGGACAGGCTTTCGGGCTTCTGCCAGACCCTGACCAAAAGCGGCAACGACTACCGGATCCTGGAGCTGCGGGACTGCGGCGGTGAGCTGAACCGTGCCATGCGCGCGATGGTGCAGCTGTTGGAGACGTTCCCGCGCATTGACGTCGTGATGGCCGTCAACGAGCAGGCGGCTCTGGGCGCAATGGCGGCGCTGGAAGAAAAGGGCGTGCTCTCGTCCACTTTGGTCTACAGCGTGGACGGCTCACCGGAGGCGAAAGCCCTGATCTCCGAAGGGCTGATGACGGCCACCTCGGCACAGTCGCCCCTCCGCATCGGCCGGATGGCGGCAGAGGTGGTGTACGAGATCCTGGAGGGCAAGCCGTACCTGACCAACATCGTGGTGCCGGTAAATCAGATCACGCAGGAGGATATTCTGCGCTACGGCACGGAGGGCTGGCAATGAAAACTGAAAATTTGTCCATCGGCCTCCGGGTGCTCTACCATGCCATTGAGTGGCTGACGGTATTTCTGATCCTGCTCATCTTTGCGGTGCAGATCATCACGCCGCTCTACGCGGTGAGAGTTGGCCGTGCAGACTCGTTTTTGCAGCAGCTGCAATGGCTGCCGTACCGCCCCGGTGTGCTTGCCCTGGGCGTGATGCTGGCAGCGGTGGGCACCATCCTGAGCAAGTGCTCCCATGAGGTGGACAGCGGCTTTCTCTCCCGCAGCAGCTGGCAGTTATATTTATTGGAGGGCGTGCTGTACAGTGCCTCGGCGCTGATCTTCCAGCAGAACTGCGACAAAATCGCTCTGTTTGCGATCGTGGATATGGTGGACGACCCGCGCTCTCTCCGGCAGAAGCGCTTTCTGAGCGCCATGATCGTGGTGTACCTTTTCTGCAACATGGACGCCGCTACCAGCGCCCTCCATGCCGTGACGCTGAAACAATACCTGGCTTTTTACAGCCTGCACACCCGCAGCGTCCTGCAGCTGGTGATCGAGAGCCTGTCGGCGCTGGAAATGATACTCTTCATCCTGTACATGGTGCTGTTCATCAGCCAGCAGACCAGCGAGAAACAGGAGATCCTGAACCTGAACCAGCAGCTGCAGCAGGCCAACGAGCAGCTGCGCATCTACGCCGAGGAGAGCGCCCACACCGCACAGGTGCAGGAGCGCAACCGCCTTGCGCGGGAGATCCACGACACGTTAGGCCATGTGCTCACGGGCATCACAGCGGGCGCAGACGCCTGCATCCAGATGATGGACGACTCGCCCGAGATGGCACGCCACCAGATGGAGCTGATAGCCGACACCGCCCGCAACGGAATGAACGATGTCCGGCGCTCGGTCAAGGCGCTGCGGCCGGACTCGCTGGAAAAAGAAAACCTCTCGGGTGCGCTCAATAAAATGTGTACCAGCATGGCACAGAGCAGCGGCGCGCAGATCCAGCTGGAAGAGTCGCTGGCCGGGCTGACGCTCTCGCAGGATGAGGAAGACTGCGTCTACCGCACCGTGCAGGAGGGCATCACCAACGCCATCCGCCACGGCCATGCCACCCGGGTCCAGGTGCGGTGCCATATCGAGGACGGCGTGCTGGAAGTGTCGGTGAGGGACAACGGCATCGGCTGCAAGAGCGTGACGCCGGGCTTTGGCCTGCAGCATATGCAGGAGCGGATGCTCATGTTGGGCGGCACGTTCTGGTATGAGAACAGCGACGGGTTCTGCATCCGGGCAGAGATCCCTCTGCGCAAGACCCCGGGCAGTGAAAAGAGGAAACAGGAGGAAACGGTATGATAAAGGTGCTTCTGGCCGACGACCAGGAACTGATCCGTCAGAGCCTCAGCTTTGTGATGAGCAAGCAGGAAGACATTGAGATGGTGGGTACAGCCGCCAATGGCCGTGAAGCGCTGGAACTCGTGGAGGAAAAGCAGCCCGACGTGGTGCTGCTGGACATTCGGATGCCCGAGATGGACGGCGTGGAGTGTACCCGCCGCATCAAGCAGGAGTTTCCGGGCATCAAGGTCATCATCCTGACCACCTTTGACGATGACGATTATGTGTTTGACGCTCTGCGGTACGGCGCTTCCGGCTACCTGCTCAAGGGCGTCTCGGTGGACGGCCTGACCAACGCCGTGCGGGAGGCCGCGCGGGGCGGCTCCATCATCGCCCCGGATGTGGCGTCCAAGGTCTTGCAGATGTTCTCCCGCATGGCACAGGGCGACGTGCAGGTGCGCGTGAACAAAAAGAATGCGCTGGAGCTGACCAAGATGGAGTGGCAGGTCATCCGCGAGGTGGGCTGCGGCCTCTCCAACAAGGAGATCGCGGGCAGACTCTATCTCTCCGAAGGCACGGTGCGCAACTACATCAGCAGCATCCTGCGCAAGCTGGAACTCCGTGACCGCACCCAGCTGGCCATCTGGGCGGTGCAGAACCAGAACAGCCAGCCGGAGGCAGACGTATGAGCCGGTACTGGAAAGCCGCGCTGCCCTTTCTGCTGGCAGCGGTCATCATTCTGGCGGCTGCCAGCCGTCCGGTGGTGCTGCACATCGGCTTCCCGTGTGACAGCTATTGGAATGTCCCGGGCGAGAACTACTATACCTTTATTGATGCCGCCATTGAAAAGTTTGAGGCAGAGCACCCCAACGTGAAAGTCGAGTACACCAGCGGCATCCGGGTCGAAGACTACACCGAATGGCTCAGCGGCCAGTACCTGCTGGGGCAGGAGCCGGATGTGATGGTGATCCTTCCCGAGGACTTTGTGATTTTCAGCGATACAGCTTCCCTGCGGGAGCTGGATCCGTTCATGAAGCAAGACCCGGAAGCGGATCTGAGCGGCTTTTACCCGGCGGCATTGCAGGCCGGAGCCGACAAGGGGAAACAGTATGCGCTGCCGCTGGAATGCGTGCCGCAGATGATGTTCATCAATAAGACACTGCTCCAAAAAGAGCACATCCGCATCCCGGATGACGATTGGACGTGGGATGAGTTTTACAGCCTGTGTGAGCAGCTGACGAGAGACACGGACGGGGACGGCATCATCGACCAGTTCGGCGTCTACGATTACGGCTGGGAAGAGGCGCTGGTGGCCAACGGCTGTTCTCTGTTCAGCGAGGACGGCCAGCACTGCCTGCTGAACCAGAGCGCACAGGAGTCCGCCATGCAGTTTGCGCGGAAGATCTACCAGCTCAACGCCGGAACGGATCTGAGCGAAAAGACCTTCGACGAGGGCAGAGTGGCGTTCCGCCCGATGCTGTTTTCCGAGTACCGCAGCTATGAGCCGTATCCGTGGCGCATCAAGCGCTCGTCGAACTTTGAGTGGGACTGCATCGCCATGCCCAGCGGCACAAGCGTCGGCGGCGGCAACTACTCCCGGCTGAGCACCCTCATGCTGGGCATCAGCCAGCGCACAAAGCATTCCCGGCTGTCGTGGGAGCTGCTGAAGACCATTGCCTGCACGGAGGAGATGCAGACGATGGTCTACACCGAGTTGAGCGGCGTGTCCGCCCTGCACAGTGTGACGGAATCGGATGAGGTCGCCCGGCTGCTTCAGCTGGACTCGCAGGACACCGCCTCCCGCGGAATGTCTACTCTGCCTGCCATCATGGAGGATACGCTTGCCACGCCCCGCTTTGCGCGGTATCATCAGGCGATGGAGAGCGCCGACCGCCTGATCACCGAGGCCATGTCGGCAGACAAGAACTTTGAATTGCAGCTGCTGCAAATTCAGCAGCAGCTCGACGTCACATTGACAAGCTGACAAAAAATCCACGCAGAAAGCCCGCTTTTGTGCAAACTGCTGCATAAAAGCGGGCTTTTATTCGACTATTTGACGAAAGAAGTGACGTTTGTCATGTTTTGTTTGGCAGAATGTCACATTCCGGTTGTGACATTCTGCAGCTGTGAACAGGACATGAACATGGTATGATAAAGCCATGAAAATCAGATGGGCCTGCGCGAGGTTCATCCGAGAAGAGCAAGATCTGTTTGGAAAAATCAGGAGGAAAAATCACATGAAGAAGATCTCTCGTCGTTCGTTTCTCGCTGTCTGCGGCGCTATGGCTGCAACTGCTGCCCTGACCGCCTGCGGCGGTTCTTCCGCTTCTACCGCCGGCACCGCTGCTTCCGGCTCCACTGCCGGTTCTGCTGCATCCGGTGAGGTCTTTGAGCTGAAGCTCTCCACCACCCAGACCGATACTTCCATGATCTATCAGGGCCTTCAGGCTGCTGCCGACAAGGTGGCTGAGGACACCGACGGCCATGTGAAGGTCACCATCTATCCTTCCAGCCAGCTGGGCGGTGAGGAAGACATGATCGACCAGGCTCTGCAGGGCATGGGCATCGCCGTCCTGACCGACGCAGGCCGTCTGTCCAGCTACGTCAACGACATCGGCATCATGAACATGGCCTACATCGTGGACAACTACGAGGACGGCATGAAGCTGATGGCTACCGATACCTTCAAGGGCTGGGACGCTGACCTGGCCAACAACGGCATCTGCGGCCTGTGCTACAACTACTACGACGGTGCTCGTTCCTTCATGGGCCACAAGGCTTACAACACCCCCGCCGATCTGAAGGGCGCTGTCATCCGCACCCCCGGTGCTGACCCGTACGTTGAGTCCATCTCCGCTATGGGCGCTACCCCGTACAACATCGCATGGTCTGAGGTCTACAACGGCATCCAGACCAAGTCCATCGACGGCTGCGAAGTCCAGTACACCTCTGCTGTTTCCAGCAAGATCTACGAGGTCTGCGAGTACGTCAGCAAGACCGAGCACATCAACCTGTTCAACATGGTCATCTGCGGTCAGGCATGGTTCGACAAGCTGCCCGCTGAGTATCAGGAAGTCATGAAGAAGGACTTCAACGACTGCGCATACAACAATGCTCAGGACATCATCGCTGCTCAGGATGACATGGAGAAGACCCTGACCGACAACGGCATGACCATCGTCGAGGTCGATAAGGACATCTTCCGTGAGGCTGTCAAGCCCGCATACGAGAAGCTGGGCTGGACCGAGCTGCGCGAGCAGCTGTACAAGGAAGCCGGCGTCGAGGCCTGATCCCTTAAAAAGCTGAATCGACCATAACGTAAATGTCCTCCTGCATGGCAGCTCGCTGTGCAGGAGGTATTGTGAATAAGGACGACTTTCTATGAAGAAATTTTATGAAAAAGTCTGTAAGCTGGAAGAGCTGATCGCTCTGATCCTGGTTGCAGGCATTGCGGTCCTCGTCTTTGTTTCGGCGCTGATGCGTACCATTGGCCATCCGCTGAACTGGGCACAGGACGTTGCACTGATCGCCTTCGCATGGCTGATCTTCCTCGGCAGCGACGTCGCCATGCGCGGCTCCGGCCTGATCGGTGTTGATCTGTTCGTCAAGAAGTTCCCCGCCGGGGTGCAGAAGGTGCTGGACATCCTGTTCAAGGTCATCATCGCAGCGTTCCTCTGCGTGCTGATTTACTACGGCTACGGCATGACCACTTCCGGCTGGGCGCGTCAGATCACTTCTCTGCACATCAGCTACAGCTGGGTCACGATGGCTGTGCCTGTCGGCTCCTTCTTTATGCTCATCTCCACCATCCGGAACATCATTGAGCGCGTCAAGACGCCTGCTGGTCAGGAAGTCAAACACGAAGCAGGGAGGGACGTCGGCTAATGTTTATTGCAATCGGTATCTTCTTTGTGTTTCTGCTGCTGGGTATGCCCGTGGCATTCTCCATCGGTCTGTCGGGCTTCTCGTTCTTTATGATCCGCGACCTGCCCATGACCGTTCTGGTGCAGAAATCCATTTCCACTTCTCAGAGCTTTACCATGCTGGCCATCCCCCTGTTCATTCTGGCCGGCAACCTGATGAACAGTTGCGGCATCACCAAGCGCCTGATGCGCTTTGCCAACGCCTGCACCGGCCATATGTACGGCAACATCGGTCAGGTCTCCTGCCTGATGTCCACCCTGATGGGCGGCGTCTCCGGTTCTGCGGTTGCAGATGCTTCGATGGAGTGCCGCATCCTCGGACCTGAGATGACCCGTCTGGGCTACGACCGCGGCTGGTCTGCCGCCATCAACGGCCTGTCCGGCCTGATCGTCGCCACCATTCCGCCGAGCATGGGCCTGATCATCTACGGCACCGTCGGCGAGGTGTCCATTGGCCGTCTGTTCATGGCTGGCTGGGTCCCCGGCGTCCTGATGTGCGTGCTGCTGATGCTGGCCGTCACCTGGAGCGCCCGCCGCTTCGGCTACAAGCCCGAGCATGACCATCCGGCTCCGCTGTCTGAGATCCTGAAGGCTCTGCTGGATAGTATCTGGGCCATTCTGTTCCCTGTCCTGCTGATCGTCCTGATCCGCTTCGGCATCATGAGCCCCACCGAGTCCGGCTCCTTTGCCTGCGCATACGCCCTGCTGGTCGGCACCGTGTTCTACCACGAGCTGACCTGGGAGAGCCTGCTGCAGACCCTGCGCGACAGCGTGAAGGACATCACCGTCATCACCATCATTCTGGCGTTCTCCGGCGTGTTCGGCTACGGCATCGTGTTCGATAACATCACTGTCACCATTGCAAACGCTCTGCTGGGCATCACCAGCAACAGCGCGATCCTGCTGCTGCTGGTCGTCGTCTTCCTGCTGATCTGCGGTATGTTCATGGAGACCACCGTTATCGCCCTGATCCTGACCCCCATCCTGCTGCCCGTCATGCGCAGCATCGGCGTCAACGAAGTCGTGTTCGGCATGATCATGATGACCACCGTCACCTTCGGCGTCATGACTCCCCCTGTCGGCACCGCGCTGTATGCCGTGTCTGACATCATGGAGTGTCCCATTGAGGAGACCTTCAAGAAAGGCTGGCCCTTCTACCTCGCGATCGTGTGTGTCATCCTGTTCATGATATTCTTCCCGCAGGCGGTGCTCTTCCTGCCGAACCTCGTGTACGGCGCTTAAATCAAGCGTTCCACATCTCTCCGATTCTTCTATCTATTAAGCAGAGCCTGTCTTTCCTGCCTTGGAAAGGCAGGCTCTGTGCCTTTTATGGAGGGTTTTATGAAACCGACAACAGATTTCCCGTTCCTGCTGGACAACCCCCGGGCGTGGCGCACCTATCTGGGAGGCCGGATGCTGGACGCCCTGCACGGTGACTCCAACGGCGAGGATGGGCATTTCCCCGAAGAGTGGATTCTTTCCACCGTCGCCGCCCGCAACGCCGGACGGGAGCAATTCCCCGAAGAGGGCATGAGCCACCTGCGCGGTACCGACGTCACCCTGAAATCGGTGCTGGAAAGCGATACGGAGGGCTATCTGGGCAAAGGCGCGGCGCAGCCCACCCTCGGCGTACTGACCAAGCTCATCGACAGCGCCGAGCGCCTGACTCTGCAGGTGCATCCCGACAGGCCGACGGCCCTGCGGCTGTTCCAGAGCCAGTACGGCAAGACCGAGTGCTGGCACATCCTCAGCGGCCATCCCGTGAACGGCGAAGAGCCCTGCATCTACTACGGCTTCCAGCCGGACATGACCCGCGCGCGGTGGGAAGCGCTGTTCCACGCACAGGATATTCCCGGGATGCTGGCCGGGATGCAGAAATACCCGGTGCATCCGGGCGACACCATCCTGATCGAGGGCGGTATGCCCCATGCCATCGGCGCGGGCTGCTTCCTCGTGGAGATCCAGGAGCCGACGGATTATACGATCCGGGTGGAGCGCACGACGCCCAGCGGCTTTGCCGTGGCCGACAGTATGTGCCATCAGGGGCTTGGCTTTGAAAAGATGTTCGAATGCTTCCACTATGAGCCGCACAGCCGTGAGGAGATCCACGACCGCTGGTTCATCGAACCGGAAACGGTGCTGAAAACGGCGGGCGGAAGCATCACGACGCTGGTGGGCTATCGCAATACGCCGCTCTTCCGTCTGGACGAAGTAAACGTCTCCGACACCCTGACGGTGGACTGCCCGCCCCGCGGCAGCGGCATCTATGTGCTGGAAGGCGCAGGGACCCTGAGCGCAAACGGCCGCAGCCTGCCTCTGAAAAAGACCGACCAGCTCTTTGTCCCCGCTGGAACGGGAAGATTTACACTGGATGCGGAGGCTCCGCTGAGGGTCCTGCATTTCTTTGGCCCTGAAGAGAAACAATAAATTCCAATGTAAAAAAGACCTCCGCAGCCCTGAAAGGCTGCGGAGGTCTTCTGCTATAGGGGAGAGGTCACTTCCGTGCGATCATCTCGGTGTAGGCCAGCACTAGCGGGCCGACGCCCTTTGCATCGTTGCAGACCACCGGCTCACTGAAATAGTAAGCCAGCGAGCCGTCGCGGTGGTCCTTGCCGCCGAGGCCGGCCACGAGGCAGATGCCGTCCAGCTGCAGGCTGCCGTCCGGGTTCTTGCTCAGATACTTGTCACAGGTGCCGTAGAAGGCTTTCTCAGCCCATGCGGCCATCCGCTTGGGCAGGTAGCCGAGACGCACGCCCTTGAGCACAGCGTAGGCGAAGAGGGCCGTGCCGCTGGTCTCGAGGTAGTTGCCTTCGACGCCGGGGTGGTCCATCACCTGCCAGAACATGCCGGTCTCCTCGTCCTGGAACTTGTGGACGTCCTCGATGGTCTGCTTGAACATCGCCATGATGCCGCGGTACTCGTTGTACAGCTGCTCATCCATCCGCTCCAGCACGTCCACCATCGCCACCATGAACCAGCCCATGGCCCGCAGCCAGAAGTTGGGGCTGCAGCCGGTGACGGGGTCGGCCCAGTACATCTGGCGGCTCTCGTCGTAGCCGTGGTAGTACAGGCCGGTCTTCTCGTCCCGCATGTGCTTTTTGATGTTCATGAACTGCTTATAGCTGTCGATGCAGCCCTGCATCTTGTTGTAACGGGTCTCGTACTCCATATAGAAGGGCTGGGCCATGTAGGTGCCGTCCAGCCAGACCTGCCACGGATAAATGTCCTTGTGCCAGAAGTTGCCCTCTTTGGTGCGGGGCTGGGTGAGCAGCTGGCTGCGGATGGTGTCGATGGCCTTGCGGTACTTCTCGTCGCCGAAGATGTCGTAGAGGATGAACAGGTTCTTGCCCTGATTCACGTTGTCAAGGTTGTACTCCTTCGGGTCGTAGGTCTTGATGGAGCCGTCTTCCTGCACGAACCAGTCGATGAAATCCCTGGAAAATTTCAGATACTTTTCGTCGCCGGTGGTCTTGTACAGGCTCAGGCAGGCGGTGATCATGCAGCCGTCGATGTAGTTCCACTTGTTGGGCTTGCCGCTGCGGACCTTCTCGATGTTCCACATGGGTGCCTCGGCGCTGGAATTGGCGATGAGGTAGTCCACATAATCGCCCAGCATGGACAAAATCTCTTCATGAGTCATGGCTTAGTCCTCCTCAAAATGGCCGACGTTGGCGAAGCGCAGGCGCTCGCCCTCGTAGCCCTCGATCTTGACGTTGTGCAGCTCGATGTTCTTGACGTTTTCGGCGTAGATGGCCAGCTTCTTGACCAGCGGGCGGTTGTCGGCCATGGCAGCCTGACCCTCCTTGGCGTCGGGGTCGAAGGTGATGGTGACGTTCTTCATGGAGATGCCCTCGATGGGCTGCTCGGGCAGGCCGTCAAAGTAGCAGCCCGCAAACTGTGCATCGGTGGCCACGATGTCTTCCATGGTCAGGGTGCCGAGCTTCGGGGTGTACTCGTCCACGGGCAGGGCCTCGCGGCACTGGACATAGGGGCTGTGGCCGTCCGGGTCGCAGAAGTAGAACATATTGATGACGAAGGGAGCCTTGACGCCCCGCATCTCCACGTTGCGGAACACCAGACCGTCGATGACGGCGGTGTTGCCGCGGCCGCGGCGGGTCTTGACGCGGAGGCCGCGGTCGGTGTGGTCCATGAGGCACTGGGTGACCACCATGTCCTTGACGCCGCCGCTCATCTCGCTGCCGATGACGATGCCGCCGTGGCCCTTGTCCAGTAGGCAGTTGCGGATGACGGTGTGCTCGCAGCTCTTCTTGAGCTTCATGCCGAGGAAGACCTTGCTGGCCTTCATGGCGATGCAGTCGTCGCCGACATGGATGTTCACGCCGATGATGCGGGTGTACTCGCAGCTTTCGGGGTCGATGCCGTCGGTGTTGGGGGCGTTGTAGGGGTTGTTGATGTTGAAGTTCAGCAGATCGAGGTGTTTGACGAAGATGGGGTGGATGGTCCAGGAGTAGCTGTTCTGCACGGTGATGCCGTGGAGGCAGACGTTCTCGCTGTCCACCATCGCCACGGCGCGGGGACGCCATGCGATGCGCTTGACCTTGGGGTCAATCCACCAGTCGCCGTTCTGGGCGTCGCAGTCCAGCGTGCCTTCACCGGTGACGACGACGTCATGCACCTGGGTGATGTTCAGCAGGCCCGCAAAGCTGTTCAGCGGGTTGCCCTCCCAGCCGGTGAGGTAGTATTCGTCCACTTCGTTCTCGCTGGGGATGACGCCGGGCAGGATGGGGTAGTGGGTGCGGTCGTTGTCGCCCAGCAGCACAGCGCCCTTCTCGAGGTAGAGGGTGGTGCAGCTCTTCATGAAGAGGCTGGCGGTGCGGTAGCGGCCAGCGGGGACATATACCGTGCCGCCCCTGGGGCAGGTGGAAAGAGCAGCCTGCAGCCTGCCGGTGTTGTCGGTCTCGCCGTCGGCGACGAGGCCGTAGCGGGATGCGTCCACAAAGAAGCTTTCGGCCTCGGTGGTGAAATCCAGTTTCAGGTGCTCACCCTCGGCGTCCACCTCCACAGTGTAGGCGGTGGACGGAGTCAGAGAGAAGAGGGAGAACACGTTGGTGTTGCAGCTTTCGTAAATGGTCTTGCCGTTCAGAGCCACGGCGAAGGGGTGCTCCGGGCGGAAGCACTTGCCGTTTTCCAGCTCGAAAACGGCGCTGCGGGTCATGGAACGGATGAGAGACAGATTCATTTTTACAGCCTCCTGAGTTATTTGCGTAGATTTGCGGCTTGCCCGCAGAGGGCGGGCATGGTACACTGGGGATAAGAAGATCAGAGCACTGCCCCGGCGGGGCAGGCATAGCAAGAAGGGGGAAGGGCGGATGCGCGCCGAACGGGAAAAACTCAACGCGAAGATCACGGCGGGAGCACTCAAGCTGGCCGGCGGGCGGCTCGAGCTGCCTGCCGAGATGTGCCATATCGTTCTGTTTTCGGGCGGCAGCTGCACGGTCCAGTGGGGGGATACGTCGCTCCTGGTCAGCCCCGGCTGCGCACTGCTGCTGGGGCCGGGGGCGTGGGCGGTATCGCAGGCAGGCCACACCCAGCCGGAAATGCTGGGATGCAGTTTCCCGCAGGCGGCCCTCCACGAGATGAAGAACGCCACCGGCGAAGATTTCCTCCGCCTTTTTGCACCGGGCAGCCAGATGGCCCTTTACGGCAGCATCCAGTGGGCCAGCCGTCTGCGGACGCTGCTGGAGATGATGCGGAGCGCCATGGGCGAGCCGGAGTATCCCGGCGGGCTGTATCTGGCACTGACGCTCCACTATGTGGAGCAGGAGCACCGGGCGCAGAGCGCCGCCGACGCCCGCCCCCGCAACGAGACGGTGGAGCAGATCTGCGCCTACCTTGCGGCAAACTACCAGCAGAAGCTTTCCCTCACCGAGGTGGCGGCGCGGTTCTACATCTCGCCCTACTATCTGAGCCGGCTGTTCCGGCGGGTGACGGGGCAGTCCATCGTGGACTACATCAACGCCCGCCGCATCGAGGCGGCACAGAAGCTTCTGGAAACGACAGAGCTGAGCATCGGCAGCGTGGCCGAGCAGACCGGTTTCGCCTCTGCGGCCCACTTCCGCCGCGTCTTCCGGGAGACGATGGGCGTCGGGCCGCTGCAATACCGGAAGAGCAGAAAGTGATACTCCTTCCGTCATCGCTGCGCGATGCCACCTCCCTCAAGGAGGGAGGCTTTGGCATAACGGAAAGCTTTCCTCCATCGCCAGAGGCTCCCTCTCTGAGGGGGCTGTCTGCGGAGCAGACTGGAGGAGTCATGAAAAATGCCCCCTGCGTCCTCTCTATGGGAAGAGGCACAGGGGGCATTCATGTTTGTCGGGATGATCCGAGCGGCGGGGGCTTCAGCTTAGCCCTTGACAGCACCGGCGGAGATACCTTCGACGAACTGATCCTGTGCGCAGAAGAACACGATGAGCTGCGGCAGGATAGAGATCAGGGACAGGGCCAGAATACGGTTCCAGGCAAAGCCCGTATCACCGTCCATGGACAGCTTGACGAACAGGGACATGGGATACTTTGCAGGGGTCTGGACGTAAAGCAGGGGACCCATGAAGTCGTTGCAGCTCCACATGAACTGGAACAGTGCGCAGGACACCAGAGCGGGCATCAGCATCGGGACGATGACCTTGTACAGGGTCTGGAAGGAGGAGCAGCCGTCGATGGCGGCAGCCTCGTCCAGGTCGCGGGGGACGTTGCGCATGAACTGCACCAGCTGGTAGACGAAGTAGGTCTCAGTTGCGAATGCGCAGTGGACCCAGATGGCCAGATAGAAGGGGCTGTTGACCCAGCCGAACTTGGTGTACAGCAGGAACTGAGGCACGTTCAGGACGACCTGAGGCAGGAACAGGGTGGCCAGCATGATGCTGAACAGGATCTTCCGGCCCGGGAAGTCGAAGCGGCCAAAGCCGTAAGCTGCAATGCAGGAGGAGACCACGGTGCAGATGACCTTGGGCAGGACGTAGCTGTAAGTGTTCAGCATGGCCTGCAGGATGTTGATGGAACCGCCGAAGTTGTTCAGCGCGTTCTTGTAGCCCTCCAGAGTGGGGTTCTTGATCCACAGGCCGATGCCTGCAAAGATCTCGCTGTTGTCCTTAAAGGTGGCGCTGATCATCCACAGCAGGGGATAGATCATGATGAGGCCCACCAGGATCAGGACGAAGTACTTGAAAAACGTCGCGATGGCGTTAGAAGCTTTCATTCCCATACTGTCACACCTTACCTTTCATCCGAGTAGTAGACCCACTTCTTCTGGCTGGTGAAGGCGATGATCGTCAGGATGCAGACGATGACGAACATGATCCATGCCAGTGCGGAAGCCATGCCCATCTGGTTGGACTTGAATGCGTAGTTGTAGACCAGAATGGAGATGAGGGTGGTGGAACCGCGGGGACCGCCGTTGGTGATGATGAACGGGCCATTGAACTCCTGGAAAGCCTGGCAGATCTGAGTGACCAGGTTGTAGAAGATGATGGGGGTGATCATCGGGACGGTGATGGAGAAGAACTGCTTCCATTTGCCAGCGCCGTCGATGGTGGCGGCCTCATACAGGTCGGCCGGCACGCCCTTCAGAGCGGCGAGGAACAGCACCATGGCGGAGCCGAACTGCCAGATACGCAGGAAGCAGATGATCCACAGTGCGTAGCTGGGGTCGCTCAGCCAGGAAGGACCCTGGAAGTGGCCGAAGGTCAGCATACGGATGAGGGTGTTGACCAGACCGTCATCACGGAACACGGCCTTCCACAGCACGGCGATCGCAACAGAGCCGCCGAGGATGGAGGGGATGTAGTAGACGGTGCGGAACACGTTCACGCAGGCGATCTTGAAGTTCAGGATGTAGGCGATGAACAGTGCGAAGACCAGCTTCAGAGGCACAGTGATGAAGCTGTACTTGAAGGTGGTGATGAGCGCCTTGGTGATCTTGGGAGTGGAGAAGGCGTCCACATAGTTCATGATGCCATACTGATGGATGCCGTTGAAGAAGTCCATATCCGTAAAGCTGTAGTACAGAGACTGGCCGAACGGGATGGCCTTGAAGACGACGAAGCCGATGATCCAGGGGATCAGGTAGAACAGGCCCTGCCATTTGTCAAAAAACTTCTGGGCCGGGGTACGCCCGAGAGAGGGCGCTTTGCTTTCTTTCATCCGGGAATCCTCCTTTTATAAGGATATGTCTCGTACGCCGCACAATAGTTTGGACACATTTTTGTCAAAAAAATGTCATCACCGTCTTGCAAAAAAGGGGCATCCGTCCGTAGGTGGAAAGGATGCCCCTTGCAAGACTCTTTTATGCGGGGCGGCCCGTTGTCAACACCGCGCGTGTGCGGGCCGCAAAAAGTCCGTGAGGCGGAAATCAGACGGTGTAGCCGACAGACTCCATGCCGTCCAGCAGGGTATCGACCAGGTCAGCGCCGGAAACATTGTCGTAATCCAGAGTGTCGAACACTTCCTGATAGACGCCGGTGCCGGTAGCCTTCAGGTCGTTGGACTCGAACAGGGGGTCGAGCTGGTTGGAAACGAAGGCCATGACCTTGCCGTTTGCCTCAGCCACCAGCTCCTTGATCTTGCCGGCGCTCTGAGCAGCAGCCAGACCAGCCTTGGAGGCGGGGATGCCGCACTCGGAGCCCATGATCTCGGCACCTGCGGTCTCGTTCAGCAGGAAGTTGATGAGGGTAGCTGCCTCTGCGGGATGCTCGCAGGTCTTGGTGATGGCCAGACCCATGGAGACCTTGGAGAAGCCGCCGTTGTAATCGCCGAACTTGATCTCCTCGCCCACGGTGAAGCCAGCCTTGTTCTCCTCGTCCAGAGCGTCAGCGTACTTGGTAGCGGAGGAGTCCCACTCGAAGCAGCCGGCCAGCTTGCCGGTGATCCACTCGGTGGACTGGTGAGCGGCGTTGTCGCCGTTGGAGCCGTAGTAGGTGGGCAGGCTCATGATGACGTGGCCCTCGACCAGGCTCTTGATGAAGTCGATGCCCTCAGCAATCTGGTCGGCATCGTAGTTCAGGGTGGAGGTGGAGGGGTCGGCCCAGTCCTTGCCGTACTTGCTCTCGAGGTAGAACACCATCAGGATCATACGGTCGTATGCGCCCAGGTGCAGGGGATAGTAGTCATCGCCCAGCTTCTCCTGGAAGGTCTTGCCGGCAGCCATCAGCTCGTCCAGAGTGGTGGGGAAGGAGATGCCGGCCTTGTCGAAGGTGGTCTTGTTCCAGTAGAAGATACGGCCGGTCATAGACACGGGCACGCACTGCTGAGCGTTGGCCACGTTGCAGGCAGCCAGCTTGGCCTCATCCCACTGAGTCAGGTCGAGGTACTCGGAGACGCTGTTCAGGTCGATGAAGGTCTGGCCGTTCTTGGAGTAGTTGTACAGCCAGTTCCAGTTGATCTGGCAGACATCCTCAGCGACGCCGCCGGCGAACTTGGTGGACATGGTGTCCTCCCAGCCGGACCATGCAGCGAAGGTGGGGTTGACGGTGATGGTGCTGTGCTCAGCAGAGAAAGCCTTGATGGCCTCCTGGTAAGCGTTGTGACGGGACTCGCCGCCCCACCAGCTCATGGTCAGGGTGACGGGGTCAGAAGACAGACCAGCCACAGAAGCTGCTGCGGAAGAAGCGGCAGTGGAAGTGGCGGTAGAACCAGCGTTGCCGGAACCGCCGCAGGCGGCCAGCAGGCCGGCAGCACCCACAGCGCCAGAGACCTTCAGAAAGTCACGACGAGAAATTGCCTTGCTCATTTTCGTTCTCCTCCTATGTAGAAAACATCTTCTTGCACGGACGCCTCTGCAAAGCATCCGTTGTATACAAATATAATACCAAAGGCAAGAAAAAAAAGAAAGATGCAAATTGTAGTGATAGCGGCAGAAAACGTACAAATATTGCGCTTATTTTTTGCCCGCTTTTGACGTCATTGCCATAATGAATAAACTTGGACCGAAAAACTGTGCAACTTGTATACTTCAACGATTTGCATAGAAAACTGGGATGCAACAGGAGAAGATTGGCTTGAATTGCAAGAATTTTGTAGCCGAGGCAGAATTTGTTGAAAGAGCGTTGTATACATCAAAAGCGACGATAACAGAGAGTTCCGGCCCCGAGCTGATATATCAATAGTGCAAAAAACGCGCGAATCAGGCCCGGACTGATATATCACGGATGCAGAAAAGATACAAAAATGCCGCCCGGCGTGCGGACGGCATAAAATCAGGAAAAAGAGTCACCGGCGGGCGGCGTAGAAGGCGCTGCGCTCCCGGAAATAGCACTGGGGACACATGCTGACGTACTGGACGTCGTTCTCAAGGTCGATGGCTACCTGTTTGCCCTCAAAGACGAAGCGGCCGTTGACCTTGCGGCAGTTGCAGGTGGCCTTGCGGCCGCAGGTGCAGATGGTCTTCATCTCCTCGATGGTGTGGGCCAGCTCCAGAAGCCGGGTGGAGCCGGGGAAGCCCTTGAGGGAGAAGTCGGAGCGCAGGCCGTAGCAGATGACGGGGATGTTCAGCTCTACCGTCACCATGAACAGCTGTTCGGCCTGCTCGGCGGTGAGGAACTGGCTCTCGTCACAGAGCACACAGGCCAGAGGCCGGCCCTCGCTGCTGGCGGCCCGGACGGCCTCCACCAGGTCCATGTCCGGCGGCACCAGCAGATCGGCAGGGCGGCGGACGCCCAGACGGCTCACGAGGTCGCCGCTGCCCTTGGTGTCCACCTTCGGCTTGAGGATGAGCACCCGCATCCCCTGCTCCTCGTAGTTGTGGGCCACCTGCATCAGCGCGGTGCTCTTGCCGCTGTTCATTGCGCCGTAACGGAAATAAAGCTTTGCCATGTCGAAAAAGTCTCCTCATGAAAGGACTCTCTCAGCCAAAGCCTGACGGAGAGGGCCTGTATTATTGATCGTATCTGCTCAGTCCTGATTGCGCAGCCGGTAGCCCAGGCTCATCAGGCTGTCGCCGAGGTGGACGTTCTCCACCACCACGTCGGGGTAGGAGACAGACAGATCGTAGTGGGAGAAGTTCCAGAAGCCCTGGATGCCCAGAGCCACCAGACGGCCGCTGATCTCCTCTGCGCCGCTGCGGGGCAGACAGAGTACAGCCACCTCGGGGTGGTGCTCGGCGCAGAAAGCTTCCAGCTCGTCGCTGTGTAAGATCTGGATGCCGTTGATCTCTTTGCCCACCTCGTCGGGGGCGTTGTCGAAGGCGGCGATGAGCTTGTAGCCGTTGGTGTCGGTGGTGATGAAGCGGCTCACAGCCTTGCCCAGACGGCCGCAGCCGATGAGGATGGTGGGCAGGAGGTCGCCGTTGCCAAAGAGCAGATGCTCAAGGATGCTCAGCAGATTCTCCACCGAGTAGCCGATGCCCTGACGGCCATTCACGTCGCCGATGCAGTTGAAGTCCTGCCGCACCTGAGAGGCAGTGGTACCCATCTGGGCGGCCAGCTCACGGGACGAGATGCTGGTGATGCCGTCGTTCTTCAGGGTGCGCAGGTAGCGATAGTATTTGGGCAGGCGCTTGATGACGGGCAGAGAAGCTTTGCCGGGAGTGTTCATAGGGGGTCTCCTTTCTTTTTATCCGCAGCATTGCCGGGGGGAGGTGCGCAGCGGCAGGGTGCTCCGGCAAAAGATTTGTACTTTCTTGTACAATAATGATACATATTTGACAATCTTATCTCTAGTATAAAGTATACAGCGCGAAGAGAGAATGTCAAACCATTTGGCACATTTTTTTGAGAAAGAAAAGAAATCTTTGCCGAAGTATAACCGGCAGGAATGCCGGACAAGCTGAAATGAAGCAAAAAGGAGGATGCGCAGAATGTCACAGGAAGAGAAGAACATCCCCGTGGAGCAGCAGCGGCTGGAAAAAGAGCAGATCGAGGATATGGGCAGCGTTTACCGCACCCGGGGAGCTCACGCCATCCACTGCCTGACGGTCATCGGGCAGGTGGAGGGCCATGTGGAAGCGCCCCAGGGCCAGAAGACCACAAAATATGAGCATGTCATCCCCCAGCTGGTGGCCGTGCAGGAGGACCCCGCCATCGAGGGCCTGCTGGTCCTGCTCAACACGGTGGGCGGGGATGTGGAGGCGGGGCTTGCGCTGGCGGAGCTCATCGCCAGCATCTCCAAGCCCAGTGCGGCGGTGGTGCTGGGCGGGGGCCACTCCATCGGCATCCCGCTGGCCGTCAGCGCCCAGCGGAGCTTCATCGTGCCTACTGCCACCATGACGGTCCACCCCGTCCGCCATTCCGGCATGATATTGGGCGTGCCCCAGACCATGCGCTGGTTCGAGCAGATGCAGGAGCGCATCACCGGCTTCGTGGCGTCCCACAGCGGCATCTCGGAGAAGCGGTATACTGAGCTGATGATGCGCACGGGCGAGCTGGTCATGGACGTCGGCACCGTGCTGGATGGCCGAAAAGCCGTGCGGGAAAAGCTCATCGACGAGCTGGGCGGGCTGTCGGATGCGCTGGCATGGCTCTACCGAGAAATCGAGGGGAAATAAATTGCCATTTGACTTTTCCCGTGGTACAATGAAAGAATCGAGTAGTATCGAAATTCTTCCATCGTCACCGACAGAGCGGCCCTGAGCGCGCCCTGCTTCATGATATAAAATAAGGAACGGGTTTTAGGAAACATGGCAAAGAGAAAACGCAAGACCTCCGGGCGCAGCACAGCCTCGCGCCGCAAGAACCGGACACAGGACCGGATGCCCGCGGGGCTCATCACCCTGTTTGCGGGGCTGGTGCTCATGGCGCTGGCTTTCGTGCCGGGCAGTTCGGCCTGGCGCACGATGCACGATGTCCTGTTCGGCGTGTTCGGCTGCGGAAGCTTCGTGCTGGGCGCAGCGCTGTGCTATCTGGCCATCCTCTACACCCGGGGCGAAGACCTTCTGCCCCATATCGCAAAGCTGGTGCTGGGGCTCATCTTCGCCAGCGGCACGGTCATCGTCTTTTCTGACATCCCCACCGACCAGACCGCCGCGCAGATGACCGCTGCCTGTTATCATAATGGTATGAGCGCATGGCTCTCGGGCGGTGCGCTGGGCGCTGTGCTGGGCGGGACGCTCCTGCTGCTCTGCGGCAGACCCGCCGCCAATCTGGTCATGGCGGCGCTGGCGGCCTGCGCCAGCCTGTACATTTTTGACGTTACGCCCGCCGAGTGCTGGCAGTGGCTCTGCAACGTGGGCGGCAGCGTCCACGAAAAGGGCCTTGCCGTCCACGAGCAGAATGCCGCCCGCCGGGCCGAGCGTCTGGCAGAACGCGCCGCCGAGGAGGCCGAGGCGGAGGAATATGAGGACTATGACGACGACCTGCCGGAGGACGAAGCGGGCGAAGACGAGGACTGCTGCGGCGGCGAAGAGCCTGCCGCGCCCGCCTTCCATATCCAGCCTCCCGGCTGGCTGGCTGGCGTCTTCCACTGGGGCCATCAGGTGATGCAGGGCGGCGAACAGGCAGAGCCTGCCCCTGCGCCCGCACCGGAAATGCAGACCCCGCCTCAGCCCGAGCCTGCCCCCGTACAGGTGGAAAAGCCCCGGCCTCGTGCGCCCTTTGATATTGATTTAGGCCCTGACCATACCACCGTCACCGAGGGCGGCAGTGAGCCCATCGAGCCCATCATCCTCGGCCCCGGCGGCACCTTCGGCATGGACCCGCTCCGCCGTGCGCCCATCCGCGCCACCGTGACTCCCATCGTCCCGGACGCTGTGGATACCGCCGCCGAGGACTTCTTCACGGCCCAGCCCGAGCCGACGGTGACGCCCACCGTTACGCCCGCTGCCCCGGCAGAAGAGCCGGAACAGCAGCCCGCGCCTGAGCCACCGCTCTCCTTCGGCATCCCGCTCTATGATTTGACCCCGACTCCGGAACCGGCCCCGCAGCCGGTCAGCGCCGAGAATGCGGTGGCGTTCCGCTCTGAGCCGGATGAGGACGGCTGGATCAGCATCACCAGCGACCCGGTGGAGGAAAAAGACCTCAACACGCTGGTGGCAGCCGCCATGGAAAAGCCTGCTGTCTCCGAGGAGCAGGCCGCGAACGCCCCCGCCGAAGAGACGGAGACGGAGGAGAGCTTCCAGTATCAGTACCCGTCCATCGAGCTGTTCGAGCGCGCCCCGGAGGAAAGCGACTCCGGCGCGGAAGACGAGCTGAAAGCCAACGCCCAGAAGCTGGTGGACACGCTGGAAAGCTTCGGCGTCCGCACCCGTGTGCTGGATATTTCCCGCGGCCCGTCGGTCACCCGGTATGAAGTCCAGCCTATGGCGGGCGTCAAGATAAGCCGCATCACTTCGCTGGCGGACGACATCGCCCTGAACCTGGCGGTGGCCGATGTCCGCATGGAGGCACCCATCCCCGGCAAGCCTGCCGTGGGCATCGAGGTGCCGAACCATAAGAAAACGCCGGTCTACATCCGCAGCGTCTTCGAGAGCCAGAGCTTTTTGCGGATGACCTCGCCGATGGGCATTGCGCTGGGCAAGGACATCGCCGGCGTGGCCCAGGTGGCCGACCTGTGCAAGATGCCCCATCTGCTCATCGCGGGCAGCACCGGCAGCGGTAAATCGGTCTGTGTCAACAGCATCATCATGAGCCTGCTGTTCCGCTCCAGCCCCGAGGACGTCAAGCTCCTGCTCATCGACCCCAAGGTCGTCGAGCTGGCTGAGTACAACGGCATCCCCCACCTGCTGATGCCCGTCGTCACCGAGCCCCGCAAGGCGGCCGGCGCACTGGGCGGCGCAGTGCAGGAGATGGAGCGCCGCTACCACCTCTTCGCGGAGAACAACGTCCGCGACATCAAGTCCTTCAATAAGCTGGCGGCAGCGGACCCGAACCTCGAGAAGATGCCCTATATCGCCATCATCATCGACGAGCTGGCCGATTTGATGATGGTCGTCGGCAAGGATGTCGAAGACTCCATCTGCCGCATCGCCCAGAAGGCCCGCGCCGCCGGTATGCACCTCATCGTGGCGACCCAGCGCCCCAGCGTGGACGTCATCACCGGCCTCATCAAGGCCAACATCCCCAGCCGCATCGCCTTCGCCGTGTCCAGTCAGGTGGACAGCCGCACCATCCTCGACGGTGCCGGTGCCGAAAAGCTGCTGGGCATGGGCGATATGCTCTTCATGCCCGTGGGCGCACCCAAGCCCACCCGTATCCAAGGTACCTTTGTGCGGGATGAGGAGATCAGCCGTGTGCTGGACTTCATCAAGAAGAGCGCCACCGTCCAGTACGACGAAGCTATGATAGAGGCCATGGAAAAACACGCCATCCAGGACGGCAAAAAGGGCAGCAGTTCTGCCGACTCCGACGAGGAGGGTGGCAGTGACCCGATGCTCAAGCAGGCCGTGGAGGTGGTCATCGACGCCGGTCAGGCGTCCACCAGCCTGCTGCAGCGCCGCTGCAAGCTGGGTTATGCCCGCGCCGCCCGCATCATGGACGAGATGGAAGAAAAGGGCATCATCGGCCCCTACGAGGGCGCAAAGCCCCGCGCTGTCCTCATCAGCCGCCAGCAGTGGCTGGAAATGCAGATGAATCAGCCGGATGAATAAAATTTTTGATTTCGGAAGCAATAGAGCTCTGCTGTATAGGGCAGGCATCATGAAAGAAAAAGGATAACTATGGAACATTACACCGAATTTCTCCCCATCAGCCGGGCCGACATGGAGGCCCGGGGATGGGATCAGCTGGACTTCGTGGTGGTGGGCGGCGACGCCTATGTGGACCACCCCAGCTTTGGCACCGCCATCATCAGCCGCCTGCTGGAAGCCGAGGGCTACAAGGTGGGCGTGCTGGCCCAGCCCCGCTACACCGACTGCGAGGACTTCAAGCGGTTCGGAAAGCCGAAGTACGGCTTCTTCATCGGCGGCGGCAATGTGGACAGTATGGTGAGTCACTATTCCGTCGCAAAGATCCCCCGCGCGGAGGACGAGTATTCCCCCGGCGGCAGGGGAGGCGCACGGCCCGACCGCAGCGCCACCGTCTACACCAGACTTGCCAAGCAGGCATACCCTGACCTGCCCGTCATTCTGGGCGGTCTGGAAGCCTCGCTCCGCCGCTTTGCCCACTACGACTACTGGCTGGACACCGTCCTGCCCAGCATCGCCGAGGACTCTGGCGCGGACATCATCAGCTTCGGCATGGGTGAACACCAGACCGTGGAGATTGCCCGCCGTCTGGCGGCAGGGGAGCCGGTGGAGAGCATCACCGATGTGGACGGCACCTGCTACCTGACCGACTTCGACCACCTGCCCGAGCGGTATGTGGAGTGCGCGGGCTTCAGGAAGGTCGCCTCCGATAAGGTGGCCTATGCGAAAGCCTGCCGCATCCAGATGGACAATCAGGACGTCGTCAGCGGCAATATCATCGTCCAGAAGCAGAGCGAGAAGTACCTCGTGCAGAACATCCCCGCAAAGCCCCTCGTCCGCTGGGAGCTGGATAAGGTCTACGCCCTGCCTTACACCCGCCGCTACCACCCCATCTACGAGGCCATGGGCGGTGTGCCTGCCATCCGGGAGGTGCAGTTCTCCATCATCCAGAACCGCGGCTGCTTCGGCGGCTGCAATTTCTGCGCCATCCAGCTGCATCAGGGCCGACGTGTCACCAGCCGCAGCGCCGACAGCATCGTGGCCGAAGCAGAGCGGATGACCCACGAGCCGGATTTCAAGGGCTACATCCACGACATCGGCGGCCCCACCGCCAACTTCCGTTTCCCATCCTGCCGCGAGCAGATGCTGCGGGGGATGTGCAACGGCGGCAAGCACTGCCTCGCCCCCACCACCTGCTCCCACATGATCGTGGACCACAGCGATTACCTGAAAATCCTCCGCCGCGTCCGGGAGCTGCCCGGCGTCAAGAAGGTGTTCATCCGCAGCGGCATCCGCTTCGATTACCTGATGGCCGACCCCGATGACACTTTCTTTAAGGAGCTGGTGGAATACCACGTCTCCGGCCAGCTGAAAGTCGCGCCGGAGCACTGCGCCCCCAACACCCTCGCCTACATGGGCAAGCCGCCGATCGAAACCTTCAACAAGTTCAAGGATAAGTTCTACGAGCTGAGCAGGAAGGCAGGAAAAAAGCAGTACCTCGTGCCGTATCTCATGTCCAGCCACCCGGGCAGCACCCTCAAGGATGCCGTCTATCTGGCCGAATACCTCTACAAGAACCATATGCGCCCCGAGCAGGTGCAGGATTTTTATCCCACGCCCGGCACCGTGAGCACCTGTATGTTTTACACCGGCCTCGACCCCTACACTTTGAAGCCGGTGTTTGTGGAAAAGACCGCGGAGGGCAAGGCGCTTCAGCGCGCCCTGCTCCAGTATTATGAGCCCCGCAACGCCGAAAAGGTCATCAAGGCGCTGAAAATGACCCACCGCGAAGACCTCATCCCCCTGCTGGTTCCCGCTGAAGGCCGCATTGCGGTCCAGCGTTCGGCCCGCAGAGCCGAGGCCGCCGATGTGACCATCCACGGCGACGGCACCTACACCGTCCGGCCCAGAGGCAAGGGCGGCAAGCCGCAGAGCCGCTCCGCCGCCCCGGCAGGCCGCAGCCCGGCAGGCCGTCAGCCCAGCCCCGGCGCGCGTTTTGCGCCCCATTCGGCTCCTGTGCATAAATCGAAAAACAATCAACAGAAAGAGAATACATCGTGGAAAACTTCAAAAAAGAAAAAGTGACCGCTCAAACGCTCATGAGCCGCCTCGCTGCGCTGGCGCTGGCCGCAGCCCTTGCGCTGGGCCTCGTGGGCTGTGACACCTCTTCCATCGTCCCGGGAGGCAGCGGCGACGTCATGCCGAACCCGGCAGCTTCTCAGACCGGAACGACGCCTTCCGACGGGCAGGACGCCGCCTTCCAGATGCACTTCATCGACGTGGGGCAGGCGCTGAGCGTGCTGGTGGAGTGCGACGGACAGTTCATGCTCTACGACGGCGGCAACGTGGATGACGGCAGTCTGGTGGTATCCTACCTGCAAAAGCAGGGGGTGGAGCAGCTGCAATATGTGTTCTGCTCTCACGCCCACGAGGACCATGTAGGCGGGCTTGCCGCCGTAATGGCAAAATTCCCGGCGGGGCACGCTTACAGCCCTGTGACCGAGGGCAGCACCAAATGCTTCAACGATTTTGTCAAGTACACCCAGCAGCAGGGCTTGCAGCTGGAAGTGCCCTCCGTGGGCACCGTCTGGCCGCTGGGCAGCGCCACCGTTACCCTGCTGGGCCCGGTAACGCAGTACAGCGAGACCAACAACACCTCGCTGGTGCTGCGCATCGACTACGGCGTCACCAGCTTTCTGCTGACCGGCGACATGGAAAATACCGCCGAGACTGACCTTGTAAACAGCGGTGCCAACCTGAAAGCCGATGTGCTGCAGGTAGGGCACCACGGCTCCAGCACCAGCACCAGCTACCTGTTTCTGAACGCAGTGCTGCCGGAAATGGGCGTCATCTCCTGCGGCACAGGCAACAAGTACGGCCACCCCCACGAGGAGACGTTAAGCATCCTGCGGGACGCAAAGGTGGACGTCTACCGCACCGACCTGCAAGGCACCATCACCATCGGCAGCGACGGCCAGAACTTCACCGTGGGCACCGAGCGCTTTGTGCCGGACAGCCAGCTGAACCCCACCGACCCGTCGTCCTCCAGCACCGCGCAGCAGGCCTACATCGGCAACGTGAACAGCAAAAAGTTCCATCTGCCCAGCTGCGCCAACCTCCCGGCGGAGAAGAATCAGATCCTCTTCTCCAGCTATGATGAGGCCGTGGCCGCAGGCTACAGCCCCTGCTCGAGCTGCATCAAATAACAAATAGACAAAAGGGAAGCCCCACCGTCAGATGGGGCTTCCCTTTTGTCATACTATCAGTGTCCGCGTCCGGCTCCGCCGCCGTGGCTGCTGCCGCCGCCCATGCCGCCGAAGCCGCCGCCGCTGCGGCCAGCTCCGCCGCCGTGGCTGCTGCCGCCGCTGCGGCCAGCTCCGCCGCTGCGGCCAGCTCCGCCGAATCCGGAGCTGGCCGCCCATACCGCCGAAACCGCCTCCACGGGGAGGCCGAGGCCCGCGCGGGCCTCTCGGGCCGCGGGGACCGCCGCCATAGAAACCGCCGCCGGTGGCAGCGCCGTGATGCCGACGGTCACGACAAGAAGCAGTGCCGCAATGCGGCTGGAAAGTGTTTTTATCGTCTTCATGCGAAAAGTTCAACCTCCTGTATGCCGAACAGCTTGCCCAGCACGCTGGCTGGGAAGCCGCCGATGTCTTTCTGGTAACTCTGGACCGAATCGTTATAATGCAGGTTGCTGATGATGGTCTGCGCACCGTTGAACTGGCTGTACTGCCCCTGCACCGCACCCATCTTCATGGGGGCGGCGGCCTGCTCCTGCAATTTGGCGTAGAGATGGCCGATGGCTGTGCCAAGCGTCTCGTTCGACTGGTAGAGCATATGCATCCTGCCGCCGGTGCCAGCGCCGTGATGCCGACGGTCACGACAAGAAGCAGTGCCGCAATGCGGCGGGAGAATGTTTTCATCGTCTTCATGCGAAAAGTTCCACCTCCTGTATGCCGAACAGCTTGCCCAGCACGCTGGCTGGGAAGCCGCCGACGTCTTTCTGGTAACTCTGGACCGCATCGTTATAATGCAGGTTGCTGATGATGGTCTGCGCACTGTTGAACTGGCTGTACTGCCCCTGCACTGCGCCCATCTTCATGGGGTCTGCGGCCTGCTCCTGCAATTTGGCGTAGAGCTGGCCGATGGCTGTGCCAAGCGTCTCGTTCGACTGGTAGAGCATATGCATCCTGCCGCCGGTGTAAACACTCAGAGAGTCCGGTGCGTGGATCTTGCCGTCGGACTGTACCGCCCCGAGGCAGGCAGAAAAAGAGTCCAGCGCAGCCTGTGCCGTCTGCACTTCGGTGCTGTCGGCACCCAGTGCGTTGGACGCGGTGGTGATGATGTTGGCGGCCGTGTTGAGCCGTGTGGTCAATTCCTCATTCAGGGCATAGCCGCTGTCTGCGGCCACGCCAGTGGTGAACCCGTTCTTCACCGTGTCGTACTTTGCCCGGAGCTTCGCCCCGCCAAAGCCGACAAAGCACCCCAGCATCACCACGATGCAAAGCGCCGCGGCAACAGCCTGTTTGCCCAGCGCGGCTGGCAGGGCCTTTTCGAGGCCTGCCAGCTTCTGCTGGAAGGGCGTCAGCCGCACTTCCTCCTCGGCGGGCGCTGCGGCGCGATAGCTGGAAGCGTCAAAGCCGCCGGTGGGGCGATTCTGTTGTCTGGAAAATCTGCGTTTGCCATTTCAGCTCCGGATCTCCATCATCTTCTGTTTCAGCTCGTCTTCGATGCGGGTGAGCTCCTGCTCGGCAGCGGCACGCTTTGCGCGGCCCTCGCTCTGGATCTTGTTCAGCTCGTCCAGCGTCTCGATGAGGCTCTTGTTGGTCTGCTGCAGGGTCTCGATGTCCACGACACCGCGCTGAGACTCCCTGGCCGTCTCGATGGTACCCATTTTGAGGGCGTCGGCATTCTTTTTCAGCAGCTCGTTGGTCATGTCGGTGACGGCACGTTCGGCCTGCATGGCCTGCTGGCTGTGGGCCAGACCCAGTGCCAGCACCATCTGGTTCTTCCACAGGGGGATGGTGTTGACGATGGTGGACTGTATCTTCTCGGCCATCATGGAGTTATTGTTCTGCAAAAGCCGGATCTGAGGACCCATCTGCAGGCTGATGGTGCGGGTCAGCTCGAGGTCGTAGAGCTTTTTCTCGAAGCGCTCGCACTGGTCGGCCAGATCGCGTGCGGCCTGTGCGTCCTCAGGCAGACCGGAAGCCTTTGCCTTGTCCATCGCCTGCTGCAGCTCGTGGGCGCGGAAGTCGGCCAGCTTCTTCTTGCCCGCGAGGATATACATGCTCAGCTCTTTGAAATAGGCCATGTTCAGCTCATACATCTTGTCCAGCATCGCAATATCCTTGAGCAGCTGCACCTGATGCTTTTCGAGGGCGGACTGGATGGTCTCGACGTTCGTTTCCGCTTTGCTGTACTTGGTCTTCATGTTGTCGAGCTGGTTGCCCTTTTTCTTGAAGAAGCCGAGGATGCCCTTTTCCTCTTCGGCGGCGTCAAAGTTCTTCAGCTCCCCGATAAGGTCGGTGATCATGCCGCCCACTTCGCCGAGGTCTTTGGTGGACACTTTGGAAAGTGCCGCCTCGGAGAAGTCGCCGATCTTCTTCTGGCAGGCGGAGCCGTACTGCAGCACCTGCTGGCTGTTGGTGATGTCGATCTTCTGAGCGAAGGCGTCCACCATCGCCTGCTCCTCGGGGCTGAGCTTGACCTGTTCGATCTCAGGGGCCGCAGCGGGTTCGGGCTGCTTTTCCTCGGCGGCAGGTGCTTCCACCGGGTCGAGGGTCAGGGTGGGGACAGCGGGTGCGTCTAAGTCAAAATTGAACGTATTATCAGCCATGAGAGATTCCTTCCTTTCCAATAAAACGATGCATTTACAAACAAAGGCTCTGCTCTGTACAACCTCTCAGTCTGCTTCGCAGACAAGGCCGGGTTGCGGCTCCCAGCGTCTGCTGCGCTGTCGCTTGCATCCTGCTGGCCGCGGCCCCAACAGCGACTCCCTGCTTCCGCCGCTGGCGGCGGTCGTCGCCGTTGCCCCTGGTAGGGGAGCCTCTGGCGAAGAGGGCAAGCTTTCCGGAATGCCAAAGCCTCCCCTCGATAGGGGAGGTGGCATCGCGCAGCGATGACGGAGAGGTTTGGTCTCAACCGAGCCCTTGTCCTTTGAGCATATTCTGCAATACCGTCAGATCCGCCGAGAGGTCCATGCTTTCAGCGGCATACAGTGCATCCAGCTGGTTTTCGAATGCAGTGGCGATGGAAGCCGCGTTCCGCTCCACCTCTGCCCGGATCGAAGCGGCATTTTCGCCCCGGACACCCTGGCGGGCCAGTTTTGCGTACTGTTCCAGCACATTCACCGCGTCGGGCAAATAGTAGTTTGCAAAGCGGCGTACCTGCTTTGCCTTGGCGGGGCTGGCCTCCACCGTCTCCACGATGGAGCGGCCTGCCTTTTCCATCCGGGTCATGGCGGCGGAAAGCTCCGGGTCGGGCAGGGCCTCGTTCAGCGCGTGGAGGGCATCCAGCTTCTGCTGGATGTCGGCCAGCATCTCGTCCACATCGCCGCTGCCGGTGTGGAAAGGCACTTCATGCTCCACCACCCGGGGCGGGCAGACCTTCTTTGCCGCGCCGAACATCACGGCTGCGCCGCCCAGCGCGATCAGCAGCGCCCACAGCTTATATACTGGCAGCACCGCGCACAGCACCGCGAACACCAGCGCTGCCGCATACCACGGCAGGACGCTGGGCTTTTGGGTGCGGATAACTTTGCTCATGCATTTTCTCCTTTCCCGAAGGGGCGCACCGCCCCTTGTACTCTTCCATAATAAATCCTTTTATCCACAAAACGCAAGTGTTTCATGAATAATTTACAGGTTGGAAACGGTTATATAATCTTTGAGGGCCTCGCCCCAGACCTCGCGCAGGGTTTCGGGGCGGCAGGCGGCGTTGGCGGGGCTGGTGCTGGGCAGCTTGACCGCCGGGATGCCGGAGACCGGCAGCAGATATTTGGTATAAATGCGGTGGGCGGTGGCCCCGTTGCAGAACACTGCCTCAATAGGTGCTTTTGCCAAAAGAGATGCAATGTCGTTCGGCACCGCGTCCCGGATGGAGGCGTCCGACGCGCCGGTGATGGTGCAGCTTTCCAGCGTGTCCCACAGGGCGAGGCCATGGCGGAGGATGATGCCCTTTTTGGCCTCGATGTCCTCCCGGGCGGGGACAGGCTCACCGGTGAGGGCCGCCATCATGGGCCAGAAACGGTTCTGCGGGTGGCCGTAGTAGAAGGCCATCTCCCGGCTTTTGGGGCTGGGCCATGTGCCGAGGATGAGGGCGCGGCTGTTTTCAGAGTAAACGGGTGCGAAGCTCATCGTTCCATCGTCTCCCATGCAGAGCCGAAGCTGCGGTCGGAGGGCTCCGCCTTCGGGCCGTCGAACCACAGCTCTTCAATAAGGGCAGCAAGTCCGTCTTCCCGCACATCGCCGATGACGCGGTCAGCGGCGGCTTTGGCTTCGTCGGTGCCGTTGGACATGCAGCAGCCGAGGCCGGCTGCTTTCAGCATCCCCACATCGTTGGCGGAGTCGCCTGCCGCCACGGCCTCGGCGAGGGAGAGGCCCATCTTTTCGCAGAGGTCTGCGAGGCCCGTGCTCTTGTCGATCCCGCCCCGCACGATGTCATAGAAGTGGGAGCCGTCGGGCAGCTGGCCGCCCGTTTGCATGAAGTGAAGGCCAAGGTGGCCGTACTTTTCGTTGAACCGCTCCAGCGCCCCCTCGGGGAAGAGGCAGAACGCCGCGTGAGGCATATCAATGAGGTGACGGTCCTGGTCTTCGCCGTCCACGCAGTCCAGACCGACGCTATTCATCCGATCGTAGTGCTTGTGGAGGATGTCATACTCGCAGTAAACATAGTATGCATCCTTGAAGTTAAATTGCAGGGGGTAGTTGTAGTCCT
>CEAC01012586.1_pt1 | contig 40829 bp, 38 predicted proteins | sample 557411 | NCBI WGS metagenome assembly CEAC01 (sample SAMEA3182094, study PRJEB8094) | gut metagenome | biome: human; feature: gut; material: Stool; isolation source: human stools | place: Canada | collected 2012-02-21
GAGCAGAGCAGAGCAGAGCAGAGCAGAGCAGAGCAGAGCAGAGCAGAGCAGAGCAGAGCAGAGCAGAGCAGAGCAGAGCAGAGCACTGATTAAGCTCCTACAGTATGTGTTTGGTTATGCCATGTTGCCGCTGAGTGAGGTTGCAAATGTTTTTCGAGGTGAGTACATTACCAAGAAAAACGAAAACGCTGGTAATATTCCCGTGATTTTGGGCGGACAGGAACCAGCATATTATATTGACCGTGCTAACCACATCGGCGAAATTGTCGCAGTGGCTCGGAGCGGTGCATCTGCTGGATTTGTTTCTTACTGGAATGAACCGATTTTTATTACAGATGGCTTTGGATATGAAGCGAAGAAAGAAGTTGTTGCACCGAGATATCTGTACTACGTACTAAAAAACAAGGAAGCAGAGTTGAATGGAATGAAGCGTGGTGCAGGTGTTCCCCATGTGAGTGGTGAACGACTGGGAGAGATAAATCTGCCAGTGCCGCCCATTGAGGAACAGAAGCGCGTTGTTTCTATTCTTGACCGCTTTGATGCCATCTGCAATGATTTGACCAGCGGCCTGCCAGCGGAGACCGAAGCAAGACAAAGGCAGTATGAGCATTATCGGGATAAGCTGTTGAACTTTAAGGAGTTGAACTGATTGAAATATTCTGAAATGAGAGTGGATTTTCTTGGAGCAGCTAGGGTGATAGACAACTTTATTGATGGAACGATGGAGCCATACTCGTATGAAGATTATCTGCGAGATTTTATAAATCATTCAGACTACTTCTTGCAAAAGTCGAATGGAAAACCGTATAGTAAACCTGTTTCGGAGTCAAATGGAGAATGTGACTGTATTTCGGATATGTATTCATTTGATTTTAAGCTCTTTACATCTCAATCAAAGCTACAAGCGGCTAAAATCCTTTCACCATCAATCCAAGAAATCATGCCCGGTGTTATAAGCTTTGGGCTATCAGAAAAGCATGAAGGTGTTCCAGGGTATAAACCGATTACATACAGCATTCCGTATGCAGTGTTTCGGAGCCTGAACCGGAATGAAATGATAGAGATTCGAGAGAAGAAAGAAAAAGAAGATGTATTGGAAAAAGATGTATCTCAAATTATAAAGACGTTTGAGACAAAGAAAAATATAATGTTGTTCTTTCCATATAACTTCAATTTTGATTCAAATGACAATTTTGAACAGGGAAGAAAACTTGCATTTGATGGATTGAATGCGGACTTTAAGTATCTTTTCCAATATCGAATGGACAGATTGCCAGAGTATGACACTTATGTTTCGTTCATCTACGAAAAAGAGAATTTTGTAATAGGCAAATGGACAGGAGCTAAACTTGAGTTTGTTGAAATGATACCGGTTTATAAGAGCTCGCTATATTGTGAATTGTGGCATATAGCGGAAGGATAAATGGTAGGAGGAACTTGAAATGTCCTTTTTCAATATCGTTGCGGCTACCAATGAAGATACGGTTGTTGCCACCTATGAACCCTCCAAGGTACGTTCTGACAGCTACCAGAGCGAGGCGGAACTGGAAAAAGAGTTTATCCGGCTGTTGTGTGAGCAGGGCTATACCTATCTGTTGCTACATACCGAGGATGAACTGATTGCCAACCTCCGCAGCCAGCTGGAAGAGCTGAACCACTACCAGTTTTCAGATACAGAGTGGCGGCAGTTTTTCAGTGATGTGATTGCCAACCCCAACGAGCATATTCCCGAAAAGACCCGGAAGATTCAGGAAGATAACGTGCAGGTGCTGCACCGGGATGATGGCAGTTCCAAAAATATCACGCTGATCGACAAAAAGAACATCCACAATAACCGCCTGCAGGTCATCAACCAGTATGAGGTGAAGCAGGCAGACGGTGCGCGGCATGATAACCGCTACGATGTGACGATTCTGGTCAACGGCTTTCCGTTGGTTCATGTGGAACTGAAGCGGCGCGGGGTGGCCATCCGGGAGGCATTCAACCAGATCAACCGCTACCAGCGTGATTCGTTCTGGGCGGGCTGCGGCTTGTACGAGTATGTGCAGATTTTTGTGATCTCCAATGGCACAAATACCAAGTACTACTCCAACAGCACCCGCTACAATGCCATCAAGGACGCCAAACACGGCAAGATCAAGAAGGAAAAGACCAGCAACAGCTTTGAATTTACCTCCTACTGGGCTGATGCGAACAACCGCGTGCTGACGGATCTGATCGACTTTACCCGGACATTCTTTGCAAAGCACACGATCCTGAGCGTACTGACCCGGTACTGCATCTTTACCTCAGAAAAGATGCTGATGGTGATGCGCCCGTACCAGATCACGGCGACCGAGCGGATATTGAACCGCATCGAGATCGCCAACAACTACAAAAAGTATGGCAGTATCGAGGGCGGCGGCTACATCTGGCACACCACTGGCTCCGGCAAGACGCTGACCTCTTTCAAAACGGCACGGCTGGCATCGCAGTTGCCCTACATCAACAAGGTGCTGTTTGTGGTAGACCGCAAGGACTTGGACTACCAAACTATGAAAGAGTATGACCGCTTCGAGAAGGGCGCGGCAAACTCCAACACCAGCACCACGATTCTGAAACGCCAGTTGGAAAACCCGGAAGCTCATATCATCATTACCACCATCCAGAAGCTGGCGACCTTCATCAAGAAAAATCCGGGGCATGAGGTCTACCAGAAGCGTGTTGTGATCATCTTTGACGAGTGCCACCGCAGCCAGTTCGGTGATATGCACAAGGCCATTGTTCACAATTTCAAAAAGTACCACCTGTTCGGCTTTACTGGAACGCCGATTTTTGCAGTCAACGCAGGAAGCTCCACCGATCCACGCTATTTCACCACAGCGCAGACGTTCGGCGATCAACTGCACACCTACACCATCGTGGATGCCATCAATGACAAGAATGTGCTGCCGTTCCGTGTGGATTACATCAAGACGATGGATACGGAGCCGGACATGGACGATAAACAGGTTTGGAACATTGACCGGGAAAAGGCGTTCATGGCACCCAAGCGCATTTCGCTGGTGACCAAGTATATCCTTGACCACTTCGACCAGAAAACCTATCGGGGAGACAAATCGTATGAGTTTAATCTGCTGACGAATGTGGCAGAGGTGGCCTCTGCCCAGCGTGGTGCGGTAGATGAAATCAAGCAAAAACAGCGCGTCAGCGGTTTTAATTCGATTTTCTGCGTGGCATCTGTACCGATGGCAAAGCTGTATTATCAGGAGTTCAAAAAACAGATGGCGGCAGACCCAACCAAGCGGCTGCGCATTGCTACCATTTACAGCTATGGAGCCAATGAAGCGGAAACAGACGGGATTCTGGACGAGGAAAACCCGGAAGATACCTCCAACCTTGACCAGAGCAGCCGGGATTTTCTGGATGCCGCCATTCAGGACTACAACGAGATGTTCCATACGAACTACTCGACGGATGGCGAACGGTTCCAGAACTACTACAAAGATGTATCGCTCCGCATGAAGAATAAAGAGCTTGACCTGCTGATCGTGGTCAATATGTTCCTGACGGGCTTCGATGCCACGACCCTGAACACCCTTTGGGTGGACAAAAACCTGAAGATGCACGGTCTGATTCAGGCGTTCAGCCGGACGAACCGTATCTTGAACAGCATCAAGACTTTTGGCAATATCGTCTGCTTCCGCAATTTACAAAAGCGCGTGGATGCGGCTATTTCGCTGTTCGGCGATCAAAATGCGGGCGGCATCGTTCTGCTGCGCAAATACACGGACTATTACCACGGTTATATGGATGAGCAGGGAAAATACCATCAGGGCTATACGGACATGATCGATGACCTGACACAGAAGTTCCCGCTGACAGAGCTGCAGATCGTCGGAGAGCAGAACCAGAAAGACTTTATCGTGCTGTTTGGCGCACTGCTGCGGATGCGGAATCTGCTGTCCTCCTTTGATGACTTCAAGGGCAACGAACTGATCTCGGAGCGGGATTTGCAGGACTACTTGGGCCGCTATCAGGATTTGCGGGACGAATGGCGCAACAAAAAGCACGATGAAACCAAAGAGGATATCACGGATGATGTGGTGTTCGAGGTGGAGCTGATTCGGCAGGTCGAAATCAACATTGACTACATTCTGATGCTGGTCAAAAAGTACCATGACACTCATTGCGACGATAAAGAGGTGCTCATCACGATTCGCAAGGCGATTGATGCCAGCCCGGAACTGCGAAGCAAAAAGCAACTGATTGAAACCTTTATTGCAGGGGTCAACGATGTGGATGACGTGATGGCAGAGTGGAACACCTATGTGTCCGAACAGCGGGAGAAAGAGCTTGCAAAGATCATCCAAGAGGAAAAGCTGAAGGAGACGGAAACGCGCAAGTATCTGGCCAATGCGTTCCGGGATGGTGAAATCAAAACTGTGGGCACTGATATTGACAAACTGATGCCGCCTGTTTCCCGTTTCGGCGGCGGTGGCCGGGCGCAGAAAAAACAGGGTGTGATCGACAAGCTGAAAGGATTCTTTGACAAGTTCTTTGAGATTGGCGGAAATTTATTTGAGGTGAAAAACAATGACGAAGACTGAAAGTGCTCAGTTGGCATGTGAGAAAGTTTTAAATGGAATAGAAGACGATACTATAACAACGACATCTGCTCTTTTACAATGTTTAAAAATCGCAAGGCTTTTGAATGACGTGGATGCAATTATATGGCTACAGTATGAATACGGTGGGTATCCTAAAGAAGCGGATGGGGTTCATATTCCATCGGCAGCTTTTGACATCGGATATAAAAATGGACGAGGGTTTATTGACAAAACTGGAAAATGCATTTTTACGGAACTTGCATCTGAATTAGAAAAGAAAGTGGAGGCAGAGAAAAATGCAGTTAATAATTTTACTACAAAGGGTGCGTCGGTGTCTGGAGATTACGCTGCTGTTGCGGTAAATAATTTAACAGCATCGGTAACAATGTCTACAAGAAATATAGTGGATGATATTGGACTAACAGAGAAAAAACTCTCAGTTTTAAAATCAAGGTATTATGATTATGCTCTGAAGAAGCAGATTGAGATTTCATTTGGAAATGTGGCGACAACGGTTTTTTCTGAATATCGAACAAGAGTGGAAAATGAGTTTTCTAAGCTTTCAAAAGAAATTCTTCTTAAACTTCAAGCGATAGAGGATAAAATTGGTTCAGATAATCCGGAACTATACTCGCAGGCGTTAACAACGTGTAGAAGACTTTTTGAGGAAACGGCCAAAGAACTGTTTGAAAAATACTTTCCGGGATACGAAGAGAAAAAGTATAAAACAAAATCTGGAAAGGAAATTGACGTTAGTGGAGAGCACTATAAAAATAAACTTTCAGCGGTGATTGAAAAGCTGGAAGATAAGAGCCCCTCTAAAAGTATGGTTGGAAGCAATGTGATTTATCTACTGGATTGGATGGATAATCTGACGGACTTGCAATGCAAGGGTGTTCATCATGAGGTGACAAGACAAGATGCGACCCGGTGCATTATTCAAACCTATATTTGCTTGGGAGACATTTTAAGCCTTCAGGATGAATGATGGAATTATCCTTGATTTTGGATGAATCATCGGCTATAATACTCCCAGAGATCCCACTGGTTGCGTGATACTATCCTGATACTAAAAAATCAGCAAGCCACATCTACCACAGCAACCTCATGGAAAAGCAACCTACAAAAAACAGCCTTACTAAACAAATTTGTTTAGTAAGAAATTGAACTTACCGAATTGGAGTAAAATTCGACGATATACAGATTAAATTCACCATAAAATAATCTTATCCCGCCCCGGGAGCATATCCGCTTTCCGGGACGGGATTTCTTGTTGTCAGCGGAACAGTGTCCGTAAAGTTCCGGTGCGTGCTCTGTACAGGACGATTGAAAGGAGCCGAAAGATCTGGTATACTGAAAAACGAAAAGAAACAACCGTGGGAGAAGGATGGAAGTTCCGCCACGGCTCTTACGCTGTTTGTCGCAAGAGCGATCAAAAAGAATTCTTCTGAAAGCTTTCTGTTTCACGCAATGTGAAAGGATGTGACGCCATGACCCGCACAACTGAGTACAAATCCCCTCTTGGCAGGATGCCGCTGGCGGTCGATGAAGAGGGTCTGACCGGGGCATGGTTTGAGGGGCAGAAATACCTTCCGGAAGGCGTTGCCCCGGAAAACGAGGAAACCGCTCTGCCGCCGGTATTGGAAAGCGCGTGCCGCTGGCTGGATCTCTATTTCTCCGGTCAGGAGCCGGATTTCATGCCGCGGCTGCATCTGGAAGGGACAGCATTCCGCCGGGCGGTCTGGGAACTGCTGCGGAAGATCCCTTACGGCAAAACGACCACTTACGGTGCGCTGGCAAAGCAGCTGGAAGCGGAGACCGGCAGGCGGGTGTCGGCGCAGGCAGTGGGCGGCGCAGTGGGGCATAACCCCGTGTCCATCCTTGTGCCCTGCCACTGTGTCGTGGGTCAGCAGGGAAGTTTGACCGGTTACGCAGGCGGGCTGGACAAAAAACTCCGCCTGCTGATTCTGGAAAACCCGTCAGCGGAACCTCTTTACTAGAAAATGTATCTTGCGGATCTTCATTGACCGTCCCGCCCGGCGGGGCAGATGAACGGATTGAAAAATACCGGCGTGCGACCCTTGGCCAGATGGCTGAGGGTCTTTTTGTGTACCCGGGGAACATCCCGAGGGCTATTTTCTTCAACAATCGCATAAACTGCGGAAAACGGGGAGGGAACCAAATGCGGATAAAGCAGAACAGAACGGCAAAACGGCCGTACCGCCGGGTCGTGGCGGCATTGCTGCTGGCGATCCTGATCGGGATGGCGGGCCTGACCGCGCGGGCCGGGAAAGCGCAGAGCTGCCGCTTCCCGCTGGAAAGCAGCGGCTGGCGTGTGTCCGATGCGTATGGTTGGCGGGAGGACCCCTTCACCGGGCAGAAGACGTTTCACCGTGGGATCGACCTTGCCTGCGGGGAGGGGACACCCGTTCTTGCGGTGATGGACGGCGTGGTGTCACAGGCCCGGATGAGTACCAGTTACGGCAACGTCCTGCGCCTCTGCCACGAAAATGGACAGGAAACCGTCTACGCGCATCTGCAATACCTCTTTGTCCGCCCCGGCGAGGTCGTGGGTGCCGGCCAGATCATCGGAACCGTCGGCCAGACCGGACGAGCCACCGGCGTGCACCTCCACTTTGAACTCTGGTCGCATGGAAATGCCCGTGACCCGGCGGAAGTTCTGGATGAGAAACTCTTGCCATAAAGCCACGGGCGAATTTTATCGAGCAAATCTTATTTGGGGTCCGCGCCAAAATGCCAGCGGAGCTTTGCATAGAAATCACTCAGGATGAATTCCCGGTCGATCTCGGTATAAACGCGGATGAGACGCTGTGGGTCGGGAGCGGGCAGATAACGGGAATCCGGCGTAAAACGAGGGGCGGGGCGATAGACAAAGGAATACCGTTCGTCAAACAGGATCAGGCCGATGGCAGGGCTGTCCCCCAAGATCCACATTTCTCCGCCGGGGTAGGATGCCGCAACTGCGGCCGGAGTATATCCGGGACGTTTGATCCAGGACACAAACTTATAATTTGTATCGATGACCCGCTGAAAGAGGTACTGTCCGATTTCTCCGCAGGGGGCGACCTTCTCGTGCAGGACGCTGAATGGAACGGTCATCTTGGAATACAGATTCTTCGGAACCTGCCAGAGCTCTACCGCAGAGCCAAACAGGACGTTGGCGGCAGCAATATCGTTTTCCGCATTGAACTCCGACTCGCCGTCCGGATAGGTACCGCCGCCGATCCAGACCAGAGTGAAGCGGTCAGCGATTTCAGGCTTTTCCAGCAGGGCAGACGCGACATTTGTCAGAGCACCCTGTCCGGCGATAAACAGCGGGCGGGGATCATCCCGCAGAGCCTCCTGAATAATGAACTGCGATGCAGGGGAAGGAGAGGAAGTGGTTTCGTCGGACAGTGCGCAGGGACTTCCGCGGAAAACCGGTACCTGCCCATTCAGTCCGGCAAGATCCAGAACGTGGAGGATCTCACGATAACTTTCCTCCATACTGTCAGGGCCGAAACGGTCGGCAAAATGCTCTGCGCAGATCCCGGTCACGGAGATCTTGGGACTCAGGAGTGCGTGTACGATCGCATACGGGTCGTCAGCTTCACAGGCGCAATCGGTATCAAGGATCACCCGGACTTTCTTCTCCTCCGGAATGGGGTAGGGAAACGATCTCATAACAGAACCTCCTGCTCAGTTCTTTGCCCTATAGACGGGGCATCCATCGATGGCCGTCATCAGGACACGGAGTTTCAGCAGATCATCCGGAACCTCCGAAGCGGTTTTCAGCAGATCCTGATCCAGCACGACAAAGTCAGCATATTTGCCGACGCTCAGGGTACCGCATTCCTTCTCTGTAAATTGAGCCTCCGCACCCCAACGGGTATACCCCAGCAGGGCCTCTTCTGGGGTCACGGCATTCTCCGGGAAGAATCCTCCCTTGGGAAGAAGTTTGTCGTTTGTTCGCGTAATAGCAGCGTGCATTCCGCTCAGAGGGGAAGGCGTGGCGACGGGTGCATCCGATCCCCACGAGATATGCCCGATCTTTCGCAGGACAAGACCGCCGGCGTACGCGCGGCTGGCGCGATCTGGCCCGAGACGGCGAAGTGCCATGGACGCGCTGTTCGGCGCATGAAGGGGCTGCATACTGGGCCAGACACCAAGCTCCCGGGCACGCTCAGGCTGATCGCCGTCAACTGTCTGGAAATGCTCGATGTGCCAACGGTGATCCGGCGTCGGAACATCCTGCAGAACCTGCTGGTAGACCCGGAGAACCTGATCGATGGTATCATCACCGATTGCGTGGATGATCATCTGCATTCCATGTTCTGCCGCTTCCCGTACACAGGCGTACAGCTCGGAATCCGTGCGCATTTTGACACCGCGATGTCCCGGACGATCGGAATAATCCTGCTTCAGGCACGCACTCTGGGAACCGACTGCGCCATCGCCGAGAAGCTTACAGGCCCGGACGGTAAAATGACCGTTGTAGAGATCAATTTCCGGACACTGAGCAAGATAAGCCTTTTCGTCCGCAGGGGCGTCAGGCCCGAGTGCGTAACGAAGCGCGCCGTGAAAGCGGAGCTTATACTCGCCGCTTTCGTACAATGCTTTCAGGTCGTGAACATCTTCAAGGGAGGTGCCCATGTCGTTCACATTGGTTACACCGTATTGAAGAAGCTGCTGCTGTGCGGCAAGCAGAGCATCTTTTCTCTGTAAGGCGGTCTTTTCCGGAACAAACGCTTTGACCTGTTCAGCGGCCTCATTTGTGACGCAGCCCAGAAGTGTGCCGTCGGGGTTCCGCATAAATTCTCCGTGCTCTGGATCAGGGGTCTGTTCGGTCACTCCGGCGGCTTCCAGAGCACGATGGTTGACCCAGATCATGTGGCCGTCCATCCGGGGAAGCAGGACCGGATTCTGAGGCGCGACTGCGTCCAGTTCAAGCGCAGAAGGATAGGAAGGATCGTCCCAGACTTCGTTGTTCCAACCCATTCCGCCGACGATCCACTCGCCGGGAGCAGACTGTGCAACACGCTGACGAACCATTTCAAGGATCTTCTGCCGGGAGCGATCCCGGACGGGCAGGGTCAGCAGGCTGTCACCATACATCGGAAGGTGCATATGGCCTTCGATAAATCCGGGGTAAACAAAATGCCCCTCCAGATCATGGATCTCTGTCTGCGGGCCACGGAGCGAAAGGATCTCATCGTCGGTGCCAAGCGCAGTGATCCTTCCCCCGGCAACGGCAAAAGCCTGCGCTGAGGGAAGAGAATCATCCATAGTCTGAATGTGGGCATTTATCCAGATCGAATCCGGAATCATTGTATTTTTCATCAGAAACCTCTCTTCCATTGGAAGAAAGACGAAGCCATGACTTTACTATATCACATCTGTACGGCGGATTTCAAGACCTGATCTGAAAAACAAAGTTGATGAGATGGATTGACAATTCCTAAAATGAATGGTACTCTAAGTTAAAAGAAAGACGTCGGACGTCATAAGACGAAATTGTCTTTGGAGAGAGACAATCCGGCAGGAGATTGGAGAATGTGAAATGTTTAATGCGGTACAAAAAGAAAATCAGCCTCTGGCGGAACGTGTCGCCGAGCAGATCGCACAGCTGATTCAGGAACGGGAGCTGAAAGAAGGCGACCGCCTGCCCAATGAATTTGATCTGGCGCAGGAGCTTGGGGTTGGACGCGGTACGATACGAGAGGCTGTAAAACAGTTGGTCGCGAGGAATATCCTTACGATCCAACGAGGAAAAGGTACCTTTGTGACCCAGAACCCGGGAATTGTGGAGGATCCGTTTGGATTCAACTATGAGCAGGACCAGCAAAAGCTGGGATTGGATCTGCTGGAAATCAGAATGGTGATCGAGCCGTGGATCGCGGAACAGGCTGCGCGCAAAGCAACACTGGAGGATATCCGCGAGATCTACGACCTTTGCGATCGCGTCGAGCGTCTGATCTGTCAGGATGCGCCGCATCTGGAAGAGGATATCCGATTTCATGTGGCAATTGCGCAGGCAAGCAAAAATATTGTTGTGCCGAAGATCATTCCTGTGATCAACCGGAGCGTGGATATGCTGATCGCAATGACCCATAGCGCTCTGCTGCAGGAAACGATCGAGACACATCGTGCAATTGCGGACGGAATTGCGGCGCATGACCCGGAGAAGGCACGGGAGGCGATGCAGCAGCATTTGAAATATAACTGGGACTGCATCCATCAGAAGCTTGCACAAGAGGAAAAAGACATTTAAGAATACGATAGAATAAGATACAGGCCACAGCCTGTTTCAGGGAGAACTGTTGTATTGTTCTGGGAGAGGGGGATCCTCCGACGCAGACATACGGCGGTTCTTTTTTATGCAGAACAGTGATTTTTTGAGGTTCAAAACCGTGTTTCAACAAATTTTTAGTAAATTTCAGGGATCAAAAATGTGAAAAGATGGTCAAAATGACGAAAACGAAAAGTGGGTTTTGTGACATCACACGAATCAAATGGATTGATGTTGACAAAATAGAGACAAAATGAGATAATATGTTCGACGTAAGACGTACGATGTCACAAAAGAGAGACGAAGCCATGTCGAACATTCAAACAGCGTACGCCAAAAAAGAGAAGAATCGTAAAACACCCCGCACAATGGAATGTTAGCGAAGGAGGGTACTAACATGAAAAAGATTTCTCGCCGTAATTTCTTATCCATCTGTGGTGCCATGGCAGCAGTCGGAGCAATGACCGCCTGTGGAGGATCTTCTTCCGGCAGCAGCACGGCTGCTTCTTCCACTGGTTCGGCAACTGCTTCCGCCGCAGCAGGTGATGGGACCAAGAAGATCGTCAAGGTTGCCGTCATGTGCCCGATGTCCGGCCAAAGCCAGCAGTTCTATGCACAGTATCAGGCAGCAATTCAGGCGGCCAGCGATGTCATTGCAGAGGACAATATGCTCCCGGACTATGAGCTGGAGTTCGAGTATATCGATGATAAGGGAACCACGGATGGCGCGCCGACCGCCGCAACCTTTGCGCTGGATCAGTACGGATGCAATGTTTCCATCGGCCATATGCTGACGACGATGATCCTTGCAGACGGCCAGTATTTCGAGGATGCACAGACCCCGCTGCTGGGCATTGTTTCCGGTCCGGCTTCGGTTTCTCAGGGCTGGGAGTACCTGTGCATCGAGACCGGTACGGACCTTGTGCAGGGCGACACGCTGATCGACTACCTGGTCGGTTATCTGGGCTATAAGAACATCTCCCTCATCAATATCAATACCGAGGGCGGTATGACGGCGGCCAAGGAGATTGAGCGGTATCTGAAGGAAGCCTATGGGATGGATCTGGCAACCCATGAGCAGATGTCCAATGAAGATACGGACTATACCTCGGTTGCACTGAATGCAAAGAACGCAGGTACGGACTGTGTGATCTACTGGGGCCTGAATCAGGCAAACGGCCAGCTCTGCTACACAGCGATGCACCAGTATTGTGGTGATGATATCTTCTTTGCTGGTGGCACCAATCTGGCTCAGAACCAGATGCTGACGACCTGGTCCGCACAGGACATCGATGGTGTTGTCTTCCCGGTTGGTTATATCCCGGATCCGGAGAACAAGCTGCAGCCCCGGATTACGGAGAAGTATTCTGGCTACATCTCTACCGGCGACGCTCTGACGGATGTCCCGGCTCGTGTCGTGGACGCTGTGTTCCATGTGACAACTGCATTGAATGATATGGGCGCGCAGGATCCGGAAAGCAAGGACTTCAATAAGAACCTCAATGCTGCGCTGCGCAAGGCGACCTTCGATGGTGTGCAGGGTCATTTTGATTTCGGTGCATTTGATAACGGCGTCGGTCTGGGACAGATGAACATTGGTGTCTGGAACAGTGACTTTGAGATGAGCAAGGTCGAGTGGAGCCTGTAGAAGCAAGCAACAGTAATATCTGAAATCCCGCCAGTCCCTCGGCGTAATCCCGGCGGCTGGCGGGTATTTTTATAGAAATGGAGTGATATTGTGGTTACGTTCTTTCAGGCTGTATTTGGCGGCTTGGCACAAGGCTGTGTGTACGCGCTGATCGCTTTGGGATACAGTGTGATTTATAGTACATTAAAAATGGGCCACTTTGCGCAGGGCGAGTTCTATATGGTGGGCGCGTTCGTTGGCCTGACCCTCTTCACACGGATGAAACTCCCCGTGGTGATCGCATTTGCCGGAGCAGCTCTCTTTACCAGTATCCTGATGCTGGTGCTGGAACGTCTGGCCTACCGCCCGCTGTATAACCGGCCCTCAATGTCGCTTCTGATGGCGACTCTGGGTATGCAGTATGTGGTACAGGAGATCGTCCGTGATATCTGGGGCTCGGATGTTGTCCGCAGTGATAATATCTTCCCGCAGAAAAACTTCTCGATCGGCGGTCTGGTGATCACGGCACAGAACCTTCTGATCATTCTGATCTGTGCAGTCCTTATGATCGCACTGACCGTTTTTATGAAGTACAGCAAAACCGGCCGCGCGATGACTGCGGTCAGCATGAACCGTAAGGCGGCCAGCCTGATGGGTGTCCGGACCCCGACGATCATTATGGCAACTTATGTGATCGCAGCCTGCCTCGCAGCGGTGGCCGGTGTTATGATGGGTCCCATCTACTCCGTAAAATATTCCATGGGCACGACATTTGGCAACAAGGCGATGACCGCAGCAGTCATGGGCGGCTTCGGAAGTCTCCCGGGTGCTATGCTTGGCAGCGTGCTGCTGGGTATCGTGGAGTCGCTGTGCAGTCTGTATATTTCTACGGCATATAAAGATGTATTCTCGTTTGTGATCCTTGTGATTGTTCTGTTCTGCCGTCCGCAGGGTATTCTGGGCAAGAAATCGATCACGAAGGTGTAAGGAGGCGGCAGCATGAATACGGTTTCACGTTCGACTAAAATCACGATCGGAGTGCTGATCCTTTGTGCGGTAGCTGCACCGTTGGTGCTGGGCATCGATAACAACTATCTGATCAATATTCTCTGCTCTTACTGCTATTTCGGCATCATGTGCTGCAGCCTGAATCTGCTTCTGGGCTATACCGGCCAGATCTCAATGGGACACGCGGCTTTTATGATGATCGGCGCGTATACTTACGGAATCCTCAACAAGTATTATGGCGTACATTTCCTTCTGGCCGTGATTGCGGCAGTCCTGATGTCCTTTGCGGCCGGGCTGCTTCTGGGTGCGGCGTGCTGTAAACTGAACGCGATCTTTCTTGCGATGACAACGGTCGGATTTTACAAAGCAGTCTCGACCTTTATCGTGAACGAAGGCTGGCTGACGGGCGGTGCCACCGGCATTCCCGCCATTGCGAAGTGGAGTTTCTTCGGCGTAAAACTGCGCAACTGGCAATTCTACTATATTTCTCTGGCTGTCCTGCTTCTGGTTTTCCTGTTCTGTTACCGTCTGGTCCGGTCCAAGACCGGCCGTGCAATGCAGGCAATGTGCAGCGCACCGATTGCGGCTTCTGCCATGGGCGTGGATATCACCCGGCTTAAATTTCTGGTTTGCGGAATCTCCGGCGCGCTGGCAGGTCTGGCAGGTGTCCTTTACGCTGTCACAAACAGCTACCTGAGCGCGGATATGTTCTCGAAGGTCAGCATCTCGACTCTGGCAATGACCGTCGTCGGCGGTATGGGAACCCTCTGGGGCCCGGTCCTCGGTACGCTTACCATCACCACTTTGCCGGAACTGCTCCGTCCGTTCGCAAACCATCTGGACTTTGTTTACGGTCTGGTGATCATCCTTTCGGTCATCTTCATGCCGGGCGGTATTTATGGCTTTATTCGCATCGCAATTGAAAACGCAGCGCGTAAGCGGGCACAAAAGCCTGTGGCTGCAAAGAAAGGGGAATAAACGATGGCAGTTCTTTTGCAGGCAAGCCATGTTACGATGCAGTTTGGCGGACTTAAGGCTGTCAACGATGTTGACATGGAAATCCAGAAGGGTGAAGTCCATGCGTTGATCGGGCCGAACGGTGCGGGCAAGACCACCTTCTTCAACATTGTATCGGGCATCTATACGCCGACCTCCGGAACCGTTACCTTTGACGGGGAAGACATCACCAAACTGAAGGCGCATCAGGTCACTGCCCGGGGCATTGCCCGTACATTCCAGAATATCCTTCTGTTTGAAAATATGAACATCGTACGGAATGTCATGGTCGGCGCACACACCCGTACAGGCAGCAGTATGCTGGGCAGTGTTCTGCGGACCCGCCGCAGCCGCGAGGCAGAGAAAGAATGCTACGAGAATGCGATGCAGACACTGGAATTTGTTGGTATGGCAGATCTGGCAATGCAGTCGGCATCCGGACTTCCGTATGGCAAAAAGCGTATCCTTGAAATTGCGCGTGCGCTGAACAGCAAACCCAAGATCATTATGCTGGATGAGCCTGCCGCAGGTATGAACAGCACGGAAAGCGCGGAGTTGAGCCGCCTGATCTTCCGGATGCGGGATATGGGCGTGACCGTCCTGCTGGTGGAACATGACATGAAATTTGTTTCGGATATCTCGGATAGCATTACCGTTCTGGATCATGGACAGAAAATCTGTGATGGTGATCCCAAGACCGCTCTGAATGATCCGCGCGTCATTGAAGCCTATCTGGGTAAAGAAGAGGAGGATGCTGAATGAGCGAACCGTTGCTGAAGGTGGAAAATGTTGCTGCGTCCTATGGCAGCATCGTGGCATTGAAATCTGTCAGTCTGGAAGTGTACGAAGGAGAGATCGTCACGATCGTCGGCGCAAATGGCGCAGGAAAAACGACGCTGCTCAGCTGCATCTCCGGATTGATGCCCTATAAGGGAAGCATTGCTTTCAAAGGTGAGAAGCTGGGCGGAAAAATCGACAGCGCAGGGATCGTGGAGCGTGGCGTGATTCAGGTCCCGGAAGGCCGCCAGATCTTCAGTGATATGACGGTACACGAAAACCTGCTGATGGGTGCGTATAGTCGGAAGAAGGGCGATAACATCCAGCCGGAACTGGATGAAGTCTATGAGCTGTTCCCCCGGCTGGCAGAGCGCAGAGATCAGAAGGGCGGAAGCCTTTCCGGTGGTGAGCAGCAGATGCTGGCAATGGGACGGGCGATCATGGCAAAGCCGAAGCTTCTGTTGCTGGACGAACCTTCGATGGGTCTTGCGCCGATCGTTGTCAACGACATTTTTGCAACGATCCGGAAACTGAACCATGAAAAAGGCGTCACGATCGTTCTGATCGAACAGAATGCCCGCCTTGCGTTGAAGACTGCGGACCGGGCCTATGTCATTGAGACCGGCGCAGTACAGCTGAGCGGCGATGCCAAGCAGCTGGCAAGCAACCCGAGGGTCCGGGATCTGTATTTGGGAGGTTAAATCATGGAACTGATCAGTCAGAAAATGCGCAGACTTGCACCAGAGCTGGATCCGCTGCGGCTGGGGACCGGCTGGAAGCCGGAGGAACTTTCAAAGCCGCAGATCATCGTGGAAAGCACCTTTGGCGACAGCCACCCGGGAAGCGGACATCTGGACAAACTGGTCGAAGCTGCCTGCAAGGGAATTCAGGATGCGGGCGGGCATGGTGCCCGGTATTACTGCACCGATATCTGTGATGGTGAAAGTCAGGGAACCGATGGCATCAATTTCAGCCTTGCAAGCCGTGAGATGATCGCGAATATGATCGAGATCCACGCCAATGCGACCCCATTTGACGGAGGCGTCTTTATTGCCAGCTGTGATAAGGGAATGCCGGCAAACCTGATGGGTCTGGCACGGGTCAATATCCCGTCGGTCGTTGTTACGGGCGGAACCATGCGGGCAGGCCCGGAACTGCTGACGCTGGAACAATTGGGAATTTACAGCGCGAAGTATGAGCGTGGCGAAATTGACGAGTCAAAGCTGGATTGGGCAAAGCAGAACGCCTGCCCGAGCTGTGGTGCGTGCAGTTTTATCGGAACCGCTTCGACCATGCAGATCATGGCGGAGGCTCTGGGTCTTGCGCTCCCGGGAAGTGCATTGCTGCCGGCGACCAGTCCGGATCTTGTCAGCTATACGCATCGTGCGGGGCGTCAGGCAGTCGCACTGGCCTATAAGGGGATCCGTCCCAGCGACATTGTTACGATGGATAGTTTTGAAAACGCAATTCTGGTCCATGCGGCAATTTCGGGTTCGACGAACGCACTGCTGCATCTGCCTGCGATCGCGCACGAGTTCGGGATCCAGATCGATGGTGACACGTTTGACCGGCTCCATCGCGGCGCAAAATATCTGCTGGATATTCGTCCGGCAGGCCGCTGGCCCGCAGAGTTCTTCTATTATGCGGGCGGTGTTCCTGCAATTATGGAAGAGATCCGTGATGTTCTCCATCTTGACGCCATGACCGTTACCGGAAAAACGCTGGGCGAAAATCTGGAAGACCTCAAAAAGAATGGATTCTACGAGCATTGCCAGCAGCTTCTGGATGAGGCAAACGCCCGCTGTGGTTTGAAGTTGACCCGCAGTGATATCATCCGTCCGGCAAGTCAGCCGATCGGTGAAGATGGCAGTATCGCAATTCTGCGGGGCAATCTGGCACCTGAAGGAGCCGTGATCAAGCATACGGCCTGCCCGAGGGAAATGTTCCGCGCGGTGCTCCGTGCCCGCCCGTTCAATAGTGAGGAAGAATGTCTGGATGCGGTCCTCCACCATAAAGTCGAGAAAGGTGACGCCGTGTTTATCCGGTATGAAGGGCCGCAGGGAAGCGGTATGCCGGAGATGTTCTATACCAGCGAGGCCATCAGCTCGGACAAGGAGCTGGGCCGCTCGATCGCGTTGATCACAGACGGACGTTTTTCCGGAGCTTCTACTGGCCCGGTGATCGGCCACTGCAGCCCGGAGGCGCAGACGGGCGGTCCCATCGCTCTGGTAGCGGAAGGTGACTTGATCGAGATCGATATTCCGGAGCGAAAGCTTAACATCATCGGCGTCAAAGGACAGCCGAAAACGCCGGAGGAGATGGACGAGATCCTGAAGGAACGCAGAGCTGCATGGAAGCCCAAAGCCCGCCGTTATAAGAACGGAACCCTGCGGCTGTTCAGCGAACATGCAGCCAGCCCGATGAAGGGTGCTTATCTGGAATTTGACACAGAGGAAGAATGATTCTGCGGCAGAACCAGAAATGATTTATAGTTGATAAAAACAATTTTGGCCCTCTTGGTTATTTCAAATAACCGGGAGGGCTATTTGCATTCCTGCCTGCATAAACTTCTGAAAACTTGAACTTAAAATGGAGGAGATGGGGGAGTGAACAAATGAAGAATGCACAGGATGGAATGAGAGAGAAAAAAGAATCCCTGAAGTTGTTCTTCCCCACCCGCCCCTTCCATCACAGCATCCGGCTGGGGCCGCTGACCTTCCGGGATCCGCTTTTGCTCTGCGGGGTATTGTACATTCTGCTCTGGATGGACGCGGGCGGATTTCTGCGGGCCGGGCTGTGGGCGGCCTTTCTCCATGAGATGGGTCATCTGCTGGCCTACGGGATGATGCTCCGGAAGCTCCCCCGTGTCGATGTGACGATGACAGGCTTCTGCCTGCGGGTTCCGAGAGAATCCCTGCGCAGGGCGCAGCTCTTCGGGCTGGCTGCCGCCGGGCCGGGGATGAATCTACTGCTGGCGGCAGTCTGGGCGGTACGGATGGAGCAACAGGCCACAGTGCGGGGCTGGGCATTCCTGACGGCCAACCTTTGATGATACACAAGTAGGAGAGTGGATTTTTTCCAATGCAGACCGAGGCACAAACAATAGCTTGTATACAGGAGAGTGGAATAAGCATGCGTATAAATCTCTCAGTTCTTATATTCAATTATTGGAACAAGTAATTGCGTGTTATAAGAACAACTTTGCATACTTCAAAACACAAGGCAAGCATACAATAAAGCGTACCGAAGTGCTTGTACCATATGAAAAAGTGAAGCAAGTTTCTCGTGATAGTTTTAATTGGATATTGCAGAACGCAGATCAGTTAGCTGCTGTTCCATATACAAGCGGGATTCAGTTTCACGGTAAAAACTTCTTACCATATCAAGTCAGAACAGATGCAAGCCGAAAAAGCTGGAATGTTTATGAAAACAGAGTTATCATCGGCTTTTTGAACACAGCATTGCTAAACGCAAAGCAGGTTTCTGCAGAATTTGATAGAGACGTTTTGAATGAGGAGCGCGTTATTTCAAGAATTCACGGTAGTTTTCCAAAAGAGTACCGTGCACCAATTATTACGATCAAGTCCTTGCAAATTTCATTTTGCAGGCTACTATTGAAAAAGCTCGATTGCTTAATCGACACACTTCAGAGTGTGGGCAAACAGTATTCATCATTATTTGATGTCCAACCGTTAGTACTGAATACCTTGCCGCGAAAAACAAACACTTTTTGCGAGATTAAGCCTTATGCACAAGTGTTCGAAATTATAGTTCGTTGGTTCCGGTACGGGGAGTATAGCTTAGAAAAAGAGCGGCTAATTCTGCAAGTAAAGACTTTGGATAAACTCTTTGAGTATTATTGCCTGCTACGGCTTCTGAAACTTTTAGCTGACAACGGATATCAAAAGGCAAATGTCAAAGAACCTGTTTTCAAATTTGACTATGTCTCAGCGGATGAGCATTATCAAAACGAAAAGGATGTTGCAAATACTTATCTACTTAGCAATGGTGAAGTAACTGCCACACTGTACTATCAACCGGTTATAAGTGCGGTTCAATTTGAAAACGATCTCACGCTTTTTAGAACAACGAAACCACCTGCAGGAAATCCGGACTATTACACACCGGACTTTGTGTTGAAATTTGCTTCTTCTGAGGATGACGAAGAGTATGCGATATTTGATGCAAAGTTCTCATCCAGAGCAAATATCAAAAAGCATAGTTTGCCCGAGGTTATTCGTAAATACTCCTGTGAAATAAGCGTTGCCTCTCGAAGTAGCGCCCCCAAAATGGTTTGGATCCTGCAAGGGAGAGTTAATGGTAGCGAAAACGCAATTTGGAAGTATCATAATTCACAATTAGCTTCTACATATCGACCAATAACTTCATTCGGAATTGTCTCAATAAATACAGCGGTTGAGATTAGGCAACGATTGTGGAATGAAATAAGAAGTAGTATTTCACTCTTGCAATGAGCGTAGACAAAAAACTGAGAACCACTTACGTTGATAGCATCCCCTGATAGCTTTTTGATAGCAGAAAGTCGGATACCCCATAGGATTGGGATAATTGGTATCAAATAAAGCCAAATGGAATCAAACGGTCTATACAAAAAAGTTTAGAGTGCGTTTCCGCTTGGCGAGCTCGAGTAATGAAAATTTGCCTTCCTACTTTTTGAATCCATCAAAAATAGAACGGAATAACGTATAAAAACAGCCCCGCTTTCAAGATTTTTCGCTTGAAGGCGGGGCTTTTTCGCGTCCAAAGCAACAGAAAAAATAACACCCAAGGCAGGATCAAACCAGTATCACGGTTTCTTCTTCCCTGGGAAAGCCAGAGCTTCCAGCCGGCCCGAGACTTATGAAATCCTCTTGACAAAGTGGGAAGAGGCAGTATAATAAATATGAACATTGTTCATATTGAGGGTGACTACATGAATACGATCGTGACCTCCAAGGAAGAGATCTTAAAAAACAGCCGTGAGCTTATCCGGGAAAAGGGCTGGGCGGCAGTCAGCATCCGTTCTGTCGCCTCGGCATGCGGGGTCTCGGTCGGCTCTATCTACAACTATTATGACTCCAAGGCTGAGCTTATCAGCGCCACGGTCGAGAGCGTCTGGTGCGAAATTTTCCACCGCCCGCAGGACGAGGCCGTATTTCAGGACGTGCAGACCTGTGTCAAATGGATGTACGAGCGCATGGCCTACGGCTATGAGCAGTATCCCGGATTCTTCACACTGCACTCTCTCGGCTTTATGCAGGAGGAGAAGGCCGATGGCAAACGGCACATGCAGCGAATCTGGCACCATATCTTAAACGGTCTGTGTACGGTGCTGCAACAGGATGCCAAGATCCGTCCGGGCGCTTTTAATGAGCAATTCACCGTTGAAAAATTTGCCGATGTTCTGTTTTCGCTTATGCTGTCTGCTTTGCTGCGGCAGGACTACGACCCCGCCGCTGTGCTGGAGATCGTGCGCAGGACCTTATATTGACCGCATTTTCTTCCCACACTGCTGTGGGAATTTTATAACGTCCAAATTGAACACTGTTCACTCAAAGGGGACGCTCATAGGAAAGCTCATCGCAGTATCCTGCTGCGGCTTGCCTGCCTTGTGTGGAGCACTGCCAGCTTCAACATCCTGCGTTTTGGATGCAGCTATGCCAGGCAAGCCCCTGATGACCGTAAAAACTAAGGAGACCCTGCAAAAAAATGCAGTGTTACAATAAATTTGATGTATCGACAAGGAGCGATCAACTATGCAGGCAATCGTAGAAACTGTTTTTGATGCGGTGTATCTGGTATCCGTCATCACCATCGGTATCCTGATGATCCGCGGCTGCAAGGGCAGCCACCAGTTCAAGCTGTTCGGTCTGATGGCTGTCGTTCTGGGCGCCGGCGACTCGTTCCATCTGATTCCCCGTGCTCTGGCTCTATGCACCACGGGTCTTGAAAACTTTACCGTTCCCCTGGGTCTGGGGAAGTGGATCACCTCTGTGACGATGACAGTCTTTTATGTGCTGCTGTACTATGTCTGGCGTGAGCGCTACCGGGTCAAGGGCAGCAATGGCCTGACTGCCGCCGTCTACGGTCTGGCTGCTGTGCGTGTTATCCTGTGCATGATGCCGCAGAACCAGTGGCTGAGCGACGGATCCCCGCTGTCCTGGGGCATTTACCGTAACATTCCTTTTGCACTGATGGGCCTTCTGATCATCGTGCTGTTCTACCGCAGCGCCAAGGAGCATAACGACTCGGCTTTCCGCTGGATGTGGCTGACCATCGTGCTGAGCTTCGGTTTCTACATTCCCGTTGTTCTTTGGGCCAATGCCATCCCCATGATCGGGATGCTGATGATCCCCAAGACCTGCGCCTATGTGTGGACCGTTCTCATCGGCTATTCTGCTATGAAGAAGGAATGTAAGTGATCTGTACACCGTACCGATAAAAAGCAGGGTTATCATTTAAAAGAGAGCCGCATCCTGAACGTCCAAGAATAGGCTTGCCAACAAACCTTCAGCGCCCTGCTTTTTGGCAGAGCGCTTTTATATTGCAAAACTTCGTACGTTCTGTTATAATCAAATCAACAACTTGCGAGCAAACGAAAGGTTGTAACGAAAGAAGGCGGGACAGATGTATTTCCAATACGGCGAAGCGGAAACGGCGTATCTGAGCGCAAGAGACAAGCGGATGGCGGCGGTCATCGCACAGGCGGGACACATCGAGAGGGAAGTAGATACCGACCTCTTTTCAGCGGTGGTACACCACATCGTCGGCCAGCAGATCTCCACGAAAGCGCAGGCGACCATCTGGAAGCGGATGAGGGACGAGTTCGGCGTGGTGGATGCCGCTGCCGTCCTCGGAGCCGGGGTGGAGAAGCTGCAGAGCTTCGGCATGACCTTCCGAAAGGCTGAATACATTACGGACTTTGCCCGGAAAATCGAGAGCGGAGAATTTGACCTCGAGGGTATCCGGCAGAGGCCGGACGATGAGGCCATCCGGGAGCTGAGCGGCCTGAAAGGCGTCGGTGTCTGGACGGCAGAGATGATATTGCTCTTCTGTATGCAGCGGCCCGACGTGTTCAGCTACGACGACCTTGCCATCCAGCGTGGGCTGCGGATGGTGTACCACCACCGAAAAATCGACCGGAAACTGTTCGAAAAGTACCGCCGCCGGTTCAGTCCCTATTGCAGCGTGGCCAGCCTCTACCTCTGGGCGGCAGCAGGCGGCGCGGTGCCGGGCCTGAAAGATCACGCACCTGCAAAACGAAAGAAGGCGGGGTGAGCCATGATGACCTATACGATGCATTACGATTCGCCGCTGGGAAAGATACTGCTGGCAGCGGACGAAGAAGGGATGACCGGAGCATGGTTCGAGACACAGAAGTATTTTGCGGCAAAGCTTCCTCCAGAGCATGAAGAGGGGACAACACCGGTGCTGGGAGACGCCTGCCGCTGGCTGGACGTCTATTTTTCAGGCCGGGAGCCGGACTTTACTCCGAAACTCCATCTTATCGGCTCCGATTTCCGACAGGCGGTGTGGGCGCTGCTGCTGCAGATCCCCTACGGACAGACCAGGACCTACGGCGCACTGGCAAAACAGCTGGCGGAGAGAAACGGCGGAAAGCGCGTCTCCGCGCAGGCTGTGGGCGGCGCGGTGGGGCATAACCCTGTTTCCATCATCGTACCCTGCCATCGGGTGGTGGGCAGCGACGGCAGTCTGACCGGCTACGCGGGCGGCATCGACAAGAAGATGCGCTTGCTGACGCTGGAAAACGCGGAGGCGGCAAATCTTTACCGATAACAAAAAGCAGGCCATCCCGGCGGGATGACCTGCTTTTGCTATATGGATCGTTTACTTGTTCTGGATGTACTCGTCGATGGCCTTGGCGGCAGCCTTGCCTGCGCCCATGGCCTTGATGACGGTGGCGGCACCGGTGACGGCGTCACCGCCGGCGTACACGCCCTCGCGGCTGGTCTTGCCCTCGTCGCCCTCGGTGACGATGCAGCCGTGCTTGTTGGTCTCGAGGCCCGGCGTGGTGGAGCGGATGAGGGGGTTGGGGCTGGTACCCAAGCTCATGATGACGGTGTCCACGTCCATCGTGAACTCGCTGCCCTTCTTCTCGATGGGGCGGCGGCGGCCGGAAGCATCCGGTTCGCCCAGCTCCATCTCGATGCAGGTGATGGCCTTGACGAAGCCGTCCTCATCGGGCAGGATCTCCACGGGGTTGCAGAGGGTCTTGAAGATAATTCCCTCTTCCTCGGCGTGCTCGACCTCTTCCTTACGGGCAGGCAGCTCAGCCATGCCGCGGCGGTAGACGATGTAGACCGTCTCAGCGCCCAGACGCAGGGCGCTGCGGGCAGCGTCCATTGCCACGTTGCCGCCGCCGACGACGGCGACCTTCCTGCCGGTGCGGATGGGGGTCTTGCTGGTGGGCAGGTAAGCCTTCATCAGGTTGGAGCGGGTGAGGAACTCGTTGGCGGAGTAGACGCCCTTCAGGCTCTCGCCCGGGATGCCCATGAAGCGGGGCAGGCCGGCACCGGAACCCACGAAGACGGCCTCGTAGCCGTACTCGCCCATCAGCTCGTCGATGGTGAGTACCTTGCCGATGACCATGTTGCACTCGAAATCGACGCCCATCTTTTTGAGGCCGTCGATCTCCTGCTGGACGATGGCCTTGGGCAGACGGAACTCGGGGATGCCGTACATCAGCACGCCGCCTGCGACGTGCAGGGCCTCGTAGACCGTGACCTTATAGCCCAGCTTGGCGAGGTCGCCTGCGGCGGTCAGGCCGGCAGGACCTGCACCGATGATGGCGACCTTGTGGCCGTTGGACTCAGGCACGACGGGGGCAGTGCGGACATTCTCACGGTGCCAGTCGGCCACGAAGCGCTCCAGACGGCCAATGCCGACGGGCTCGTTCTTGATGCCGCGGGTACACTTGCCCTCGCACTGGCTCTCCTGCGGGCAGACGCGGCCGCAGACGGCGGGCAGGGAAGAGGAACGATTGATGACCTGATAGGCGGCTTCGAAGTCACCCTCGGCCAGATGGCCGATGAACTCGGGGATGTCGATGCCGACGGGGCAGCCGGTCTGGCAGGGCTTGTTCTTGCAGTGGACGCAGCGCTTGGCCTCGTTCACGGCCATCTCGGCGGTGTAGCCCAGAGCCACTTCCTCAAAATTCTTGTTGCGGACGTTGGGGTCCTGGGTGGGCATGGGACACTTTTTGGGGTCCATATTGAAAGCCATTTTACATTCCCTCCTGAGTCTTGAACAGATTGCAGGCCTTTTCCCGGGCCTTGGCCTCAAAGGGGCGGTACATGGTGCCGCGGGCCATTGCCTCGTCGAAATCCACGAGGTCGCCGTCGAAGTCGGGGCCATCCACGCAGGCGAACTTGGTCTCGCCGCCCACGGTCAGGCGGCAGCCGCCGCACATACCGGTGCCGTCGATCATGATGGGGTTCATGGAGACGATGCTCTTGAGGCCGTGCTTCTGGCAGGTCTTGACCACGAACTTCATCATGATGAGCGGACCGATGGTGATGACCAGGTCGTACTGGTTGCCGGCAGCCACCAGCTCGTCGAGGGCAGCGGTGACGACGCCCTTGGTGCCGTAGCTGCCATCGTCGGTCATGATCCGCAGCTCGTCGCTGCAGGCATTGAACTCGTCCTCGAGGATGAGCAGGTCCTTGCTGCGGAAGCCGACCACGCTGTGGACAACGCAGCCCTGCTCGTGGAGTTCACGGGCGATGGGCAGCGCAATGGCGCAGCCCACGCCGCCGCCGACGACGCAGACCTTCTTCAGGCCCTCCACCTCGGTGGCACGGCCCAGCGGGCCGACGAAGTCGTGGACGCTCTGACCCACTTCGAGGCTGTTCAGCTCCATAGTGGTGCCGCCGACGATCTGGAAGATGATGTCCACAGTACCCTTCTCGCGGTCATAGCCTGCGACGGTGAGGGGGATGCGCTCGCTGTCTTCAAACGGGCGCACAATGATAAACTGGCCGGGCTTTGCCTTTTTGGCAATGAGCGGGGCTTCAATGACCATCTTTGTAACGGTGGGGTTCAGCGCCACCTTTTCCGTGATCTTGTACATTGCGTTTGCTCCTTATTCCTATATTCTCCCCTGCATGAAAACACGCCTGTTCCTCGGTGCAGCAGCCCGAAGCGGCAGGCGCGAAAGTTCAGCAACGATTTGACAATCTTAATTATAACGGTATTAAGAAAGGAAAGCAATTAAATTTTCTTCGCGTCAGCTGCGGCAAACTTGAACGGCGGCGCAGCTTTGTACGCAGTGGGGAGACGAAAACGTCCCTTTTTTCAAAAAATGCAAATTTGTAGTTGACAAGAGGCGAAAGCTGCGGTATAATAATCAACGTCGCCGGGAACGACCGGCGCACCACAATGGATATGCGGCCGTAGCTCATCTGGTAGAGCGCCACCTTGCCAAGGTGGAGGTAGCGAGTTCGAGCCTCGTCGGCCGCTCCATTATTGTGGAAGTTTAGCTCAGCTGGGAGAGCATCTGCCTTACAAGCAGAGGGTCAGCGGTTCGAGCCCGTTAACTTCCACCATGTGGCCCGGTAGCTCAGTTGGTTAGAGCACCAGCCTGTCACGCTGGGGGTCGTCGGTTCGAGCCCGATCCGGGTCGCTTCGTCGGAATGTCAGCGGCTTGTCGGGCAATCTTGCAAGCAAGATTGCAGTGACAAGCGCTGAAATTCCTCCTCTTCCCCACAAAACCTTGCGTTCGCAAGTTTTTGCGGGGACCCCGATTCAGGAGATGGATTCGGGGAAGTGCAGGGATAAATGCACTTTCTATGCCTCTGTAGCTCAGTCGGTAGAGCAGGGGACTGAAAATCCCCGTGTCATTGGTTCGATTCCGATCGGAGGCACCACGTCGAAATGTCAGCCGCTTGTCGGGCAGTCTTGCGAAGCAAGACCGCCGTGACAAGCACTGAAATTTCTCCTCTTCCCCACAAAATCTTGCATTCGCAAGCTTTCGCGGGGGCCCCGTTTGAGATACGAACGGGAGGGTGCAAGGATAAATGCACCGCGTATGCGGCCGTAGCTCATCTGGTAGAGCGCCACCTTGCCAAGGTGGAGGTAGCGAGTTCGAGCCTCGTCGGCCGCTCCAACATGAAGCCATCGTTTGTGCAGAAATGCACGACGATGGCTTTTTTCAACAGAAACTGCATCAAATGTTGACAACTCGATGCTCCGGGCCGTATACTGAGACTATCGTGCAACAAACAGAGGCGGGCTGACCGCTTGCGGGAGTTCGGCCCGCGGGCGTTGGCTCGCCTCTGTGCTGTGGGAAAAGGAGGGAAAACCAGTGATATTCGGCAAGTACATCAACCGCTATTACCTGCGCCACGCGCCCGCGCTGCTGCTGGGCATCCTTGCGCTGCTGATGGTGGACTATATCCAGCTGCTTGTGCCGCAGCTCTATCGTCTGGTCATCAACGGCGTCAACCTTGGACAGGTGGTGGTGAGGGGCGAGACAATGCCTTTCACGAAAGAGGTGCTGTTCCAGCACATCTGCCTGCCCATGATATGGATCGTGCTGTTCATGGTGGTGGGGCGCTTTTTGTGGCGCATCTGCTTCTTCGGCACCAGCATCCGGGTGCAGGCGGATCTGCGGGAGAAGATGTTCGACCACAGCCGCCGTCTGTCCCAGCAGTACTATCAGGTGAACAAGGTCGGCAACCTCATGAGCCTCTACACCAACGACCTCGACACCATCCAGGAGTGCTTCGGCGACGGCATCCTGATGTTCTTTGACGCATTGGTGCTGGGTCTGCTGGCCCTCTACCGGATGTGGTGCATGGACAGACGCATGACCATGCTGGCCCTCATCCCGGCAGCGTTCATGTTTGCCATCGGCACCGTGATGGGCAAGACCATGACCAAAACGTGGGAGAAGCGCCAGCAGGCGTTCTCTGACCTGTCCGACTTTGCGCAGGAAAACTTCTCCGGCATCGCGGTCATCAAGGCGTTTGTCAAGGAGCTCAAAGAGCTCATCGCTTTCCGCAAACTCAACAAAGACAACGAAGAGGTCAACGTGGAGTATACCCGCATCTCAGTATTGCTCGAAGTAATGGTGACGTTCTTCGTGGAGTCGGTCATCTGCGTCATCCTCGGCTACGGCGGCTATCTCGTCTACAAGGGAAATTTCAATGCGGGCCAGCTGGTGGAGTACATCGGCTATTTCGAGGCGATCGTCTGGCCCATCATGGCGATCTCGATGCTCATCGAAAAGACCTCCCGCGGCAAAGCCTCCCTCAACCGCATCACCGAGCTGCTGGACGCACCCATTGATGTGGCCGACCGCGCCGGTGTGCCGGACCTCGAAAACCCCAAGGGCGGCATTGAGTTCCGCGATTTGACCTTCCGCTACCCGGACGGCGAGTTCGATGTGCTGAAAAACATCTCCTTCACGATCCAGCCCGGCGAGAGCGTGGGCATCGTGGGCAAGACCGGCGCAGGCAAGACGGCGCTGGTCGATTTGCTCCTGCGCACTTATAACGTCCCCGACGGCACCCTTTTCGTGGACGGGAAGGACGTCAACGGCGTCTCCATCCACTCGGTGCGGCAGGCATGTGCCTATGTCCCGCAGGAAAACTTCCTCTTTTCGGATACCATCGCCCACAACATCGCCTTTGGCGTGGACGATGCTACCCCCGAGGACATTGAACGGGCAGCCAGCCTTGCTGACGTCCGGGACAACATTGTGGACTTCAAGGATGGCTACGAGACTGTCCTGGGCGAGCGCGGCGTCACCGTCTCGGGCGGCCAGAAGCAGCGCATCTCCATCGCCCGCGCCCTGCTGAAAGATGCGCCCATCCTGATCCTCGACGACTCGGTTTCGGCGGTGGATACCAGGACGGAAAAAATCATCCTCGACAACCTGAAAAAGAGCCGTGCCGGTAAGACGACTCTGCTCATCGCCCACCGCATCTCGACGGTGGAGGGACTGGATAAGATCATCTTCCTCGAGGATGGCAGGGTGGAGGCCGTCGGCCCCCACGACCAGCTCTATGCATCCTGCCCGGAGTACCACAAGATGGTCGATCTGCAGAAGCTTGAAGACGAAGTGGGAGGTGGCAACGCATGATGAGTCTGAATCCGCTTCTTCTCGTGGGCGGCGTCATCGGCACCGTGTCGGTGCTGCTGCTCATCGCCTACGCCTGCGTCAAAGACAAGAAAACGGCTATGGGCTTCGAGCGCAGCATGGCCGACGGCGAGATCCTGCGCCGCCTCTTCGGCTACGCCAAGCCCTACCTCAAGCAGTTCGTCGTCGTGGGCTTCCTCGTCCTCTTCTCCATCTCCTACGACATCGCGTCGCCCCTCATCGTGGGCTACATCGAAGAGCTTGTGGTGGGCGATTTCGAACTGAAAAGCCTCTATGTCAGTGTGGCCGTGTACGCGGGTGTGCTGGTCTTCTCGATGGCCAGCACCTATTTGCAGGCCGTCATTCTGCAGCGTGTGGGCCAGCGCATCATCTCCGATTTGCGTGAAGACCTTTTCACCCACATTGAAAGCCTCTCCCACGGCCAGCTGAACGACATCCCGGTGGGCAAGCTCGTCACCCGCGTGACCAACGACACCAACGCCATCTCGATGATGTTCACGAACCTCTTCGTCAACCTGACCAAGAACGCCTTCGTCATTTTGGGCATTCTGGTGGCGATGCTCTTCCTGAACTACGAGCTGACCCTGATGGTGCTCTGCTTCGTACCCTTCATCCTCCTGTTCACGGTCATCTTCCGCAAGTTCTCCCGCCGCGCCTACCGCAAGGTCAAGGACGCGACTACCGACATCAACACCTACCTCTCCGAGAATCTCTCCGGCATCAAGGTCACCCAGATCTTTGGCCGCGAGGACGAGAAGATGGAGGAGTTCCGCCAGAAGAGCCAGACCCTCGCCAAGGCCACGCAGGAGCAGATCTTCGTCTTCGGCGTCTTCCGTCCGTTGGTGTATATGCTGTATATCAGCTCGATCCTCTGTCTGTTCTATCTCGGCGGCATGGGTCATCTGAACCATGTCACCTTCCTCGGGCAGACCATTTCCAGCGGCACCATCGTCACCTTTTATATGTATATCTCCAAGTTCTTCACCCCCATCCAGAACCTCGCCGAGCAGTTCAACTGGCTGCAGTCGGCGCTGGCGTCGTCGGAGAAGGTCTTCTCCATCATGGACATCCAGCCCCAGATGGTGGACGCCCCCGATGCCGTTGAGCTGGACGAAGTGAAGGGCGACATCGAGTTCCGGGACGTCTGGTTCAGCTACATCCCCGGCGAGTGGGTGCTGCAGGGCGTTTCCTTCCATGTGGAGCCCCGCCAGACCGTGGCCTTCGTCGGCTCCACCGGCTCGGGCAAGAGCACCATCCTCTCCCTCATCTGCCGCAACTACGAGTTCCAGAAGGGCGAGATTTTGATCGACGGCATCGACATCCGCAAAATCAAGATCTCCTCCCTCCGTCGCCACTTCGGCCAGATGCTGCAGGACGTTTTCCTCTTCTCGGGTACTATCCGCAGCAACATCGTCCTCCGGGAGGAGAACATTCCGGACGAAGAAATCATGAAGGTCTGTCGGTATGTCAATGCCGACCACTTCATCAACAAACTTGAGCACGGCCTCGACGAAGAAGTCCGGGAGCGCGGCAATAACTTCTCGGCGGGCCAGCGCCAGCTGCTCAGCTTTGCCCGCACCATCCTGCATAAGCCCAGCGTCATGATTCTGGACGAGGCCACCGCCAACATCGACACTGAGACGGAGCTTCTGATTCAGGATTCGCTGGAAAAGATGCGCAGCGTCGGCACGATGCTCATCGTGGCACACCGACTCTCCACCATCCAGCACGCAGATAACATCATCGTGCTGTCGCGCGGCAGGATCTTGGAGCAGGGAACTCACCAGCAGCTTCTCGCCGCACATGGCCGATATTATCAGCTGTACACGCTGCAATACCACAAAGAACAAATGGATAAACAGTAAAGCAAAAGCAGGTGCATCCAGCGGATGCGCCTGCTTTTTTGCATAGGCTCAATATTGATACGGCACGATGTCCGGCTGGTCGGGGCGGTGCTCGCCGATGATTTTTTCCATCCAGATCATGTCGTACCAGCACCCGAACTTATAGCCGCAGTTGTGGAAGGTACCGGCCAGCGTGAAGCCCAGATGTTCGTGGAACTGGGCGCTGTTTTTGGTGAGGTATTCGTCCTCCACCTGCGGGTAGCCGATGCAGGCGTAGAGGTTGAGGACACCCATGGCTTTGAGCCGGTCGGCCAGCGCCTCATAGAGGACGCGGCCCAGTCCGCCGCGCCTGGCGTCGTGGTCGAGGTAGATGGTCAGCTCTGCGGCCCAGTCGTAGGCGGCACGTCCCACAAAGGCGTGGGCATAGGTGTAGCCCTCGATGCGGCCATCCCGCTCAATGACGAGATAGGGGTACTTCTGCATGATGGCTCGCATCCGGTCCTCGAACTCGGCAAGCGACGGCACATCGTACTCGAAAGTGATGACCGTGTGCTCGACGTAGTAGGCGTAGATCTCCAGAATGCGGGGTGCGTCGGCCAATGTGGCGTTGCGGATGGTAATATCGGACATGGTTTCTACTCCTCAGAACATCGTAATGATGAGCGCACACAGCGGCAGGAACAGGATGCTCAGCAGGGTGGTGAGTACGACGCTGCCGGCGGCAAACTGCTCATCGTGGTGGAACTGGACGGCGAACACCGAGGTGATGGACGCGGCCGGACAGCATTCCAGCAGCAGGATGACCTGCGTGACCATGCCGTAGCGGAAGAGCCCCAGCGCGGCGAAAGCTGCGATGGTCAGCACCGGAATGAAAAGCATCCGGACCACGGTGAGCTTCCAGATGTGCTGATCGGTGAGGGTGCGGTGCAGGTCGCCCGAGGCGATGAGCATACCGGTGATGAGCATGGAGAGGGGAGTGTTCATGTCGCCCAGAAGCTCCATGGGCTGGACGATGAGGTCGGGCAGCGGGATCTGGAGCAGGTAGAGGACGAGACCCACGACGATGGCGTAGATGGCCGGGCAGTGCAGCAGGCTCTGGGCGACCTTTTTGGGGTCGGAGCTGCCGCTGACCATGCTGTAGCCCACCGTCCAGAGCAGGAGATTGAACATGGTGAAGAAGGCGCTGGCATAAAGCAGGCCCTCGGAGCCGAAGAGCGCCGAAATGAGGGGCAGGCCCATGTAGCCCGCATTGGAGAAGACACAGGCGAACCGGAAGATGGGCGTCCGGCTGTCCCTGCTGCGGGCCGTGAACAGCAGGGTGATGATGAGTCCCAGCAGGATGGACAGGGTGCTCAGGGCGAACGCGGCCATGAGGTTGTGCAGAATTTCTGCGCTGAACTCCATGCGGTAGGAGTTGATGATCATAGCCGGAACGACAAGATCGACCAGCAGGTTCGAGAGGGTCTGCTTGCCTTCGGGGCGGAGCAGGCCGGTCTTGGCACCAAGAGCACCCAGCCCGATGAGGATGAACAGTTCCGCCACCTGCTGGGCGGTGATGACAGCAAGGTCCATAATAAGCTCCCCTCCTTACAGGATGACGTTCTTGATGAGCAGCGAAACACTGCCGTCCTCGGCGTGGAGAAATTCCACCGCAGAATCCTCGGAGAGGATCTCGGTAGGGATCTTTACCTCGATGCCGCTGGCGGTGTGGATGCTGCGGCTCTCCATCCGGCGGATGCGGGCGGGGGAGACAGTGACGGGCTGCTGGGCCTGCGCCGGCTCGAGGACGTCGCTTTTCTCCACATAGTCGTCGAAGGGGACAGCCGCCAGCGGGTATTCCTCAGCAAGCTGCTGGCGCACCTGCTCGACCGTCACCTTGTTGTCGTTGTCAGCGGCCTGATTGGCGATGAGCATGGCCACCTGTGCCTCCACATGGGGCTCATCCTGATAGTTCTCCTGCACGGCCTGGACGGCGGCGTCCTGAATGGCCTGCAGCTTTTTCTTTTCCGGCTCGGCGGTGGTGTACTGGAAAACGACGGTGGAAAGATAAAACTCCTTGTGGCCGTCGATGTCGAACTTTTTCTCCAGCAGCTTCATGGAGTAGTCGGTCAAGTCCACCAGTGCGCCTTCCTCCACCTTGCCGCTCTGGGTGGGGAGGCAGGCCCGCTGCTGGATGATGGAGTTGACCGGCGCACCGTCTACGCTCTCGGTGTAGTGGGTGTAGCCGTTTTTATAGTTGAGCTTGAGGATGCCCAGCCACGGCTGGCCGTCCCGGGTGAAGTCCACCACGGCGAGGTCGGCCCCCGGAATGGTGGTATGAGCGTGCATATAGTCGAACAGCACGCCCGCGATGCGGCAGGACAGGTCGATAAAGTCCTTGTTCTGTTCCAGCTCGTACCGGAATGCCGAGTCCGGCAGGGGGCGGCACTGGCGGATGTCGTCGCTGGCAAGCAGCTTTTCGATGTGGTATTGCAGATAGGCCGTCTTTTCGGCTGTCATCTCCATGCAGCTGCCGCTGAGCACGGGGGCGTCCAGCGTGGTATCCAGAACGTGGAGAATGGCCTGATGTACGATGATCTCCATAGGTGAACCTCTTTTTTGTATACAAGAAATCTCAAATCACCTGTCAGTATAACACAACCCGGCCCAAAAGGCGAGAATGACTTGAAGCTCTGTGGCAGAAATGCTATACTTGGCCCAGAAACACCTATTATATAGGGCAAAAGAAGGGAGACTCCGGTATGGAATTTCGGGAAAAGCCGATGCAGAACCTCATCCGCATCAAGGAGAAGGAGATCTGCAAGAATGTGCAGGCGCTTTTGCTGGACGGCGAAAGCATCGTGGGCGCATACAAGACGGTGCGCGATCAGGCCGTTTTTACGAGCCACCGCATTTTTATGGTGGATATGCAGGGCGTTACCGGCACCCGGCAGGAGATCTTCGTCCTGCCCTACCGGAAGATCGTCCACTTCGGCATCCAGACGGCAGGCTTCGGCGACCCATTGCAGACTTCGGAACTGACGGTCTGCTACGCCGACGAGCACGAGATGAAGTTCGGCTTCATCGGGCAGGAAGAGCTGCTGGCTGTGGCGCAGGCCATCAGCCGGTGCATCCTGTAAAATAAAAATGCAACAAAACAGGACAGCCCCGCTCTGAGATGTGCCAGAGCGGGGCTGTCCTGTTTTGCTGTGATGATGAATAATGAAGAATGGATGATGGCGTTTTCAGCAGGCGCGGCCAGCCTCGAGCATATAGCGCAGGAAGCCGGTGACATCAGCGGGGTCGCTCACGCTGATGCTGAAGCCCTTCTTGGGAGCGTCCAGGGTCTGGAAGATGGCGGAAGCCTCGTTGTCCTTCTTGAGGTCGCAGGTGGAGCCATTGTCCAGGTGCAGGATGACGCTGCCGCGGCTTGCGGCGACCTGTTTCATAAAGCGGTTTTTATCAAAATATTCGATGCGAAGCATAATAAATACCTCCGTGTTCGGTAAAGTGTGTAAGGCTTCTGCAAAAGCCCTGTGGGTCGGGGTGCGGGCGGCATCGCGGCCTTGGAGCTGTGGGACAGTGCGCAAGACCCTTGGAAGTGGGTTGTATCTGCCCCGTTTCAGTGCTATACTGAGCTTATCAGCTCCGATGAAATAATACCACGAAACCGGCACGAATGATAGAACAAAAACACATACTTTGTACAACAAAATCGGCTTTGATAAAAAATCTTCAATGTATTGGGGAAAGGAATTGGCGAATATGGCACTAAATATCAGCTCCAACATCGTCGCCAGCGAAAAGGGCAGGGAACTTGTGCAGCACGGCAGCGCGCTGTTTCCCATCGCCTGCTATGCCGAGGATCTGTCCAGCTATTCGGTGGCGTGGCACTGGCACGAAGAGTTTGAATATGTGCTCTGCACGAAGGGGCCGCTCCATGTGGACGTCAACAAGACCCGCCTCACCTTGCAGACCGGGCAGGGAGTGTTCATCAACTCGGGCGTCCTCCACGCGGTGGAGCAGGCACCGGAAGGCACAGCCCTGCTCCACTCGGGCGTGTTCCATCCGCGCCTTGTGGGCGGCATGGATACCATCTTCTGGCAGAAGCTCATCCGCCCCATGACCCAGTCCGACGCCCCGCCATTTTTCCTTCTGGATGGGTTGGTGCCGTGGCAGAAACAGGTGCTGGACTGTCTGCACGAGAGCTGGAAGGCCGTGTCGGACGAACCCTTCGACTACGAGAACCGGGTGCGCTACTACCTCTCGCTGGCCCTGCGGCTGCTGAGCACCCAGTGCGTGGGCGGGCGGACGAAAGTCTCCCAGCAGGAGCAGATCGCCTCCGAGCGGATGAAGCAGATGCTCCGCTTCGTGGAGGAACACTACGCGGAAGAGCTGACAGTCCAGCTCATCGCGGGCAGCGTGGCCCTCAGCGAGAGTGCCTGTCTGCGCAGTTTCAGGCAGATGCTGGGCATCACGCCCATCCAGTACGTCAAGCAGTACCGGGTGGAAAAGGCCGCTGAGCTGCTTCGCTCCACCCGGCTCAAGACCGGCGAGATCGGCGCGGAGTGCGGCTTCACCGATGGCAGCTACTTTATCAAGATCTTCCGGGAGATAAAACACTGTACTCCCAAAGAATACCGTATGAAATTTTGTTGAGATGTAAGAAAAGGAGAAATCTGCCCCGTGCAGCGTACATTGACATCCGGCCCCATCACCAGCAGCATCCTGCTGTTTGCCCTGCCCCTCATGTTCGGAAATCTCTTGCAGCAGATGTACAACATCGCCGACACCTGGGTGGTCGGCCGCTTTCTCGGTGCAGATGCGCTGGCGGCGGTCGGCTCGTCCTACACCCTCATGACCTTTCTGACGTCCATCCTGCTGGGCCTCTGCATGGGCAGCGGCGCGGCCATCTCGATGCAGTACGGCAGTGGTGAGTACGATAAAATGCGCCAGAGCGTCTTCCAGTCCTTCGTCCTCATTGCGGGCATGGCGCTGGCGCTCAACCTGCTGGTGTATCTGGGTCTGGACGGCATCCTCTGGGTGCTCCGCGTCCCCGAAGAGCTGAAGCTCCTGATGAAAGACTATCTCGTCATCATCTTCCTTGGCATCACGGCCACTTTCCTCTATAATTACTTTGCAAACCTTCTCCGCGCCATCGGAAACTCGGTGGTGCCGCTGGTGTATCTGGCTGTGTCGACGCTTTTGAATGTGGCCCTCGACCTGCTCTGCGTCATCGTCTTTGGCTGGGGCGTCAAGGGCGCGGCCGGTGCGACGGTGTTTTCGCAGTTCGTGTCGGGCGTCGGCATCGGCATCTATACGCTGAAAAAGTTCCCGGAGCTTTGCCCGAAGTGGGAAGACTGCCGCTGGGATAAGCAGAACCTTGCTTCTATCCTGAACCTTTCGGTCATGACCAGCGTGCAGCAATCCATCATGAACTTCGGCATCCTGATGGTGCAGGGTCTCGTGAACAGCTTTGGCACGGTCATTATGGCGGCCTTTGCGGCAGCGGTGAAGATCGACTCCTTCGCCTATATGCCGGTGCAGGATTTCGGCAACGCCTTTTCGACCTATGTGGCCCAGAATTACGGCGCAGGCCAGAGCGAGCGCATCCGCAAGGGCATCTGCAGTGCGGGCCTGACCTCGGCGCTCTTCTGCATCTTCATCAGCGTGATGGTCTGCCTGTTTGCCTCGCCGCTGATGGGCATCTTCATCGACGTTTCGCAGGCGGACATCATCGCCGCCGGCGTCCACTATCTGCGCATCGAGGGCGCGTGCTATATCGGCATTGGTATCCTCTTCCTGCTCTACGGCTATTACCGCGCCGTCAATCAGCCGGGAATGTCAGTGGTGCTGACCATCGCCTCCCTCGGCACCCGCGTGGCGCTGGCCTACCTGCTGTCGGCGACTCCGCTGGGCGTCACCGGTATCTGGCTCAGCGTCCCTATCGGCTGGGCGCTGGCGGACGCCATCGGCATTGGTTACTATCTGGTGAAACATAGAAAGGAGACACTATGAAGATCGAGCACATCGCCCTGTACGTCAACGACCTCGAGGCCGCAAAGGACTTCTTCGTGCGCTATTTTGACGCCGTGCCGAATGCGGGCTATCACAACCCGAGGACGGACTTCCGCTCCTACTTTCTCACTTTCGCAGACGGCGCACGCCTGGAGCTGATGAACAAACCTGGTATGGCCGACGAGCCGAAGCCTGCCGCCCGCACCGGATACGCGCACATCGCGTTCAGCGTCGGCAGTCGGGAGAAGGTGGATGCGCTGACGGCCCGCCTCAAAGCCGACGGCTACGAAGTCCTCAGCGGCCCCCGCACCACCGGAGACGGCTATTATGAAAGCTGTGTCCTTGCGGTGGAAGGAAATCAGGTTGAAATAACAGTATGAAAGAACAAGATAGAGCGCGCCTCATGGAGGAACTGGAAGCTGGAAAAATTTCCGGTGTTCCCGTGGACGAGGCAGAAGTATATAAAAGACTTGGCGTAAATGAAGAATAAATAACCCAAAAGAGCAGAGCCTGCGGTGAAAACCCGCAAGTCTCTGCTCTTTTTATTCTGTATCTATCAGCGTTTCTGGGCCGAATATCGCACAGGGGCCGGGGAAAAAGCTACAAAAAGCCCGAAATAAACGACGAAGATATTGTATTGGTTGCGAAACGACCTGTGAAAGAAATGAGAAAACTAAAACTTTTTAGATAAAACTATTGACAATGGTGGCCTCGCGAGTATAATGGCCTTATCAAATCGTTCAAAACATTTAACTAAATGACGTGAACTGATTTGCCCGAACAAGATACGATAGTACAACACACATACACAAGATAAAAGGAGAAAATCACCATGACTTTTGAGGATATGAAGAAGATCGTCGTTGACACCCTGAACTGCGAGGAGGAGAAGGTCACGATGGAGGCCAGCCTGACCGAGGACCTCGAGGCCGACAGCCTGGACGCTGTGGAGCTGAACATGGCTCTGGAGGACGCTTTCGGCGTCTCCATCCCCGACGAGGAGCTGGCCAACATGAAGACCGTCGGCGACATCTTCAACTACCTGACCGCACACGCTGAGGCATAACGATGAACGACATCAGAGACCTGCTCCCGGGCCGGATGCGGGAGCGTACCTTCCAGCTCAAAGCCCGGCGGGACACCGGTGTGGCGTGGCATGAGCCGCAGTTTGTGGAATGCAAGCAGTGCGGCCGCCGTGCCACCCGCCAGATCTGGGCCAAGAGCCTCTTCGTCTGCCCCAACTGCGGCAATCATCAGCCCATCGGCGCGTACTACCGCCTGAGCCTTGTGCTGGACAGCGGCAGTTTCCGGGAGCTGGACGCAGAGCTGGCCCCGCAGGACGTGCTGGGATTTCCCGGCTACACCGACAAGCTTGCCGCCCAGACCCAGAAGACGGGCCTCAGCGAGGCCGTTGTCGCGGCAGTGGGCCGCATCGGCGGCGTGTCGGTGGTGGCCGCTGTGCTGGACAGCCGCTTCTTTATGGGCAGCATGAGCACGGCCGTGGGCGAGAAGATCACCCGCGCCATCGAGTACGCGGCGGCAAAAAAACTGCCACTGGTCATCTTTTCGGCCAGCGGCGGCGCCCGGATGCAGGAGGGCATTTTCAGCCTGATGCAGATGGCCAAGACCAGCGCCGCCATCGAGCGCTTTTCGGCCAAGGGCGGGCTGTACATCAGTGTGTTGACCCATCCCACGACCGGCGGCGTTACCGCCAGCTTTGCCAGCCTTGGCGACATCATGCTGGCCGAGCCGGGCGCACTCATCGGTTTTGCAGGCCCCCGCGTCATCGAGCAGACCATCGGCGAGCGCCTGCCCGAGGGCTTCCAGCGCAGCGAGTTCCAGCTGGAACACGGCTTTGTAGACAAGGTCGTACCCCGCAGTGAGCTCCGCGCCACCCTCATCCAGCTGCTGCAGCTCCACGCAGGCGGGAGGAAAACGGAATGATAAAAGAACTTCTGGAGCAGCTTGCTCCTTTGGACGCCCAGATCGCCGCCCTGCGTGGCGGCGCACAGGACGAGGAGAGCCAGATGGCCGCTATCACGGCCCACGCCTCTGAGCTGGCCGAGCTGGCCGTGGAGGAAGATGAGATCCTCCGCTGCTGCGGCCCGCTGACCGCTGAGGATCGGGTCTTTCTGGCCCGCCATCCCGAGCGCCCCCACATCGACGAGACCATCAATGCTCTGTTCACCGATTTCTTTGAGCAGTGCGGCGACCGTCAGTGCCGGGAGGACAGCGCCATTCTGGGCGGCATCGCCCGCTTCCACGGGATGCCTGTGACCGTCATCGGCCACCGCAAAGGTTCCACGCTGGAAGAGAACATGGCCTGCAACTTCGGTATGCCGGGACCGGAGGGCTATCGCAAGGCTCTTCGTCTCATGAAGCAGGCCGAAAAGTTTGGCCGCCCCATCATCACCTTCATCGACACGCCGGGCGCATACCCCGGCAAAGAGGCCGAAGAGCGGGGACAGGGCGAGGCTATCGCCCGAAACCTGATGGAGATGAGCGGTCTGACGGTTCCCGTCATCGCTGTTGTCACCGGCGAGGGCTCTTCCGGCGGCGCACTGGCACTGGGTGTGGCAAACCACATCCTCATGCTGGAAAATGCCGTCTACTCGGTGCTCAGCCCTGAGGGTTTCGCCAGCATCCTGTGGAAGGATTCCTCCCGCAGCGGCGAAGCCTGCGAGATCATGAAGCTGACCGCACAGGACCTCTACAAGGACGGCATCGTCGAGGAGATCATCCCGGAGCCTGTGGGCGGCGCACAGCGCAGCCACGCAGCCCTGTTTGCCGCCATGGATACGGCCCTGAAAAACCACCTCACCGCCCTCTGCAAGATGAGCGGCAAGGCACTGGCCGACCAGCGGTACAAAAAATTTCGTCAGATCGGAGAAGCGAAACGAGCATGAACGGTTTGCAGTTGATCGCCACCGGCGGAGCTCTGCCCGGCCGCACGGTCACCAATGAAGAGCTGAGCCGCACCGTGGACACCAGCGACGAGTGGATCACCACCCGCACCGGCATCCGCGCCCGCCACTGGTGTACGGAGGAAGAATCCGCCGCCACGCTGGCCATCGCGGCGGCAAAGCAGGCGCTGGAGCGCAGTGGTCTTTCGCCGCAGGATATTGCCTGCTGTGTCTGCGCTACCCTTTCGGCACCTGACGCCACCCCAAGTGTGGCCTGTCAGGTGCAGCGGGCGCTGAGTCTGCCCGAAAACCGCCCCGCGCTGGATGTCAACGCCGCCTGCTCGGGCTTCATCTACGGCACCGCCGTGGCCCGCGGCCTGATGGCGACGCTGGGCGGACGGTACGCCCTCGTGGTGGGCTGCGAAGCGCTGTCCCGCCTCATGGACCAGACCGACCGCTCCACCTGTGTGCTCTTCGGCGACGGTGCGGGCGCAGCGATCTTTGAACTGTGCGACGCACCGTTTGCGATCACGCTGGGCGCACGGGGCGACGAGGCTATCCACGCAGGAGGCCCCTGCCGCACCGGCTCGGCCCCCATCAGCATGGACGGACGTGCCGTCTTCCGCTTTGCGGTGGACGCGCTGCCCCGTTGTCTGCACGCGGTGCTGGACGAGACGCAGCTGGCGCTGGACGATGTGGACTGGGTGGTCTGCCATCAGGCCAACAGCCGCATCATCGATCACTGTGTGAAAGCGCTCCACGCCGACGCCGCAAAGTTCTACAAGAACATGGACCGCCACGGCAACACCAGCGCGGCCAGCATCCCGGTGGCCCTCAACGAGATGGCCGAAGCCGGTCTGCTCAAAGCCGGGCAGAAGGTATCCTGCATCGGCTTCGGCGGCGGATTGACCTGGGGCGGGATGCTGGTTACGTATGAACCTCTCCGTCAGCGCTGATGCGCTGACACCTCCCCTATCGAGGGGAGGCCTTGGCAGGCCGGGCCACTTTGCACTGATTGCCGAAAGCTTTTTATGGCGCAAAAGAGCGGGCCTTGCTTACGAGGGCAGGAACTTCTGGACAAACGCACCTTGTCAAGCCGGTGCTGACCTGGACAACAGGGCACTACCGTTTCCGAAATACTGAGCTTTGCTCGTCCAGCGTGGACTTGACCGGCACGCCAGTGGCTCCCCTGTCAGGGGAGCTGTCTGCGAAGCAGACTGAGAGGTTCTTCCCGGGTGAGCGCTCTAAAGTAAAACCTATCAATAGGACGATTTACATGAAATTACTCAACGAGATATTAGGCACGAAATACCCCATCATTCAGGGCGGAATGGCCAACATCGCCACCGGCGAGTTTGCCGCTGCCTGCTCCAACGCCGGTGCGCTGGGTCTTATCGGTGCAGGCGGCATGAACGCTGAGACGCTGCGGGAGAACATCCGCCGCTGCAAGGAGCTCACCGACAAGCCTTTCGGCGTCAACATCATGCTGATGCACCCCCAGGCCGACGAGTTTGCCAAAATCGTCGTGGAAGAGGGCGTCAAGGTCGTCACCACCGGCGCAGGCAACCCCGGCAAGTACATCCCCATGTGGAAGGAAGCCGGTATCAAGGTGCTCCCGGTGGTGGCGGCCGCGGTTCTGGCCCGGCGTCTGGTCAGTCAGGGGGCGGACGCCATCA
>CEAC01008710.1_pt1 | contig 38853 bp, 28 predicted proteins | sample 557411 | NCBI WGS metagenome assembly CEAC01 (sample SAMEA3182094, study PRJEB8094) | gut metagenome | biome: human; feature: gut; material: Stool; isolation source: human stools | place: Canada | collected 2012-02-21
TTATGGTAAGAAAAATTGTACTATCGTTAATTGCTGTTTTGGGGATTTGCGCCGTTGCAATGGCTCAGAACCAGCAGGTTTCCGGTACAGTTACCGGCACAGATGGAAACCCCATCGCCGGTGCGACAGTCATGGTCGACGGAACTTCTACAGGTACGACTACCGGCGCCAACGGGACGTTTACGATTACGGCCCCCCAGAACGGATCTTTGACAGTATCGTTCCTGGGCTATGAAACGCTGAAAGTTGCCATCAACCGACGCAGCAATATCCATGTTACGCTGTCCGAAGACTCCCAGTCTATCGACGACGTCGTAGTTATCGGTTACGGCTCCGGGCAGAAGATAGGCAATATCGTAGGGTCGGTCGCAACTGTATCGGCCGGAGAGTTGGCTGACCGTCCCTCGGCAAATATCGGCGATGCCCTCCAGGGCAAGGTCGCAGGTCTCCAGATCTTCAACACATCGGGAGAGCCCCAGAGTAGCGTATCGATCCGCCTGCGCGGCGAATCGTCGCTCAACCTGAGCAACGCCCCGCTCTACATTCTGGACGGCGTGCCCGTCAGCTCTTCGGTATTCACGAGCATAAACCCTCAAGACATCGAAAATATCTCGATTCTGAAGGATGCCTCGTCGACTGCCATCTACGGTTCGCGCGCCGCCAACGGCGTCATCTTCGTATCCACGAAAAAAGGTAAGAAAGGCGACAAGCCGAGCGTCTCCCTGCGTGCTCAGTACGGTATTTCCATGCTGACCAACTACAACATGGACATGATGAACTCCGAACAGCTCATCCGGTTCGAGGAGATGTGCGTACCCTCGCTGAAAACCGACGCGGCCTATCAAGCAAAAAAGGCGTTCATCCTCGGGAACAACATCAATTTCGACTGGAAAGACTATCTTTTCAACTCGTCCGCACCCCTCGTACAGGCCGATGCTTCGATACGCGGCGCAACGGAAAGCACAAACTACTATGCTTCGCTGGGTTATTACTCGGAAGACGGTACGGCCAAAGCCAACTCGAGCGTAGACCGCTTCACATTCCGCAGCAACCTCGACACCCAGATCACCAAATGGCTGAAATTCGGCGCGAACGTCGCACTGACATACAGCAAATACAGCACGATCACGACCGGATGGTACACGCAATCCCCGATCCTGCAAACAGTTACTGGACTCCCTTATTACACGCCCTACGAACTGATATACAACGAGGACGGCACGATCTCCTACGGCGACGTGCAGCAAGTATATCCGTGGGATAACATGATCGACCTGAACGAGTACTATAAGTATAATACGAACGACCGCGAGTCCGTAAACCTGATGGGGCAGACCTACTTCCAGATCACCCCGGTAAAGGGTCTGACAATCCGCGCACAGCAGGCTATCGACGCTTTCGACTATACCAACGAGAGCCTCAATATGCCCTCCTATACGCCTTTTTCGGAGCGGGGTCGCAATTCACAGGCTTTCCAGCGTTATTATCAGCTCTCTTCGACCAACACCATCGAGTACAAGAACAACATCAACCAGAAACATTTCTTCACGGCGCTGATCGGGCATGAGTCGATTATCAAACGCGAGCGTACGTTCAGTGCTGTCGGCACCGGCCTTACGGACGACCGTCTGACCGCGTTCGTATCGACGACCGGCATCGACAGCTGGAAAGGAAACGTCATCGAGTGTGCGTTCAACTCGTTCTTCGCCAATTTCAACTACAACTACGACGGCAAGTATTTCCTCGACGCTTCGGTACGTACCGACGGTTCGTCGCTTTTCGGCAAGAACCACCGCTATGCAACTTTCTATTCGGTCGGCGCCATGTGGAAACTCAAGCAGGAGAATTTCCTGAAAGACGTTTCATGGGTGAACGACCTGAACCTGAACGTCAGCTACGGAACCACAGGTAACTCGGGCCTGGACAGCTGGTACGCATCGCTGGGCCTCGTAGGAACAGGCCCCAAATACAACGGCAACGCCGGATGGGCGCTTTCGCAGGTGCCGAATGCCGACCTCACCTGGGAAACCGTGGCTACACTTAACGTCGGCATCAGCGGACGCCTGGCCGACCGCGTTTCATTCGGTTTCGAATTCTACAACAAGGTTTCCACCGACCTGCTCATGGAGATGCCCTATTCAGGAACGACGGGACACTCGAGCGGCTGGGGCAACATCGCCTCGATGCGTAACCGCGGTATCGATCTCGAACTGAGCGTAGACCTGATTCACACCAAGAACGTATTCTGGAGCGTCACGGCCAACGTCAATTACAACAAGAATGAGATCACCAAGCTCTACCAGGGGCTCGACGAATTGGCCTTCCCCAACTATTCGCTGAAATATCAGGTTGGCAAACCCTCTTCGCTAGTATATACACAGGTTCGTGCCGGTGTAGACCCCAACGACGGTGCACCGATGTGGTACGACCTGAACGGCAACCTCACCAAGACCTACTCGGACGACATCATGCAGTTCTGCGGCATGGACACCAACGCACCCTGGTCGGGCGGTTTTTCGACCGCATTCTCGTGGAAGGGAATCGGCGTGAATGCGGATTTCTCATGGATCGGCGAGCGCTGGATATTCCTCAACGAACGCTATTACACGATGAACCCGACCAACCAACTCTTCAAGAGCAATTTCGAGACGAGGATGCTGAACATGTGGACGACGCCCGGACAGAAGACCGACATTCCGAAATACGGTACGCAGTTCTACCATGACACGGCCCGTTTTTCCAATGCATCGTTCATCCGCATGAAAAATATTTCGCTGTCGTACACCTTCCCCAAATCGCTCATTCAGAAGAGCGGATTCCTTTCGGGTGTAAAAGTTTACGTCACGGGACGTAACCTTTGGACCATCACCGATTTCGAAGGATATGACCCGGAGGTCGGATATTCCAATGCAACATCCGGTCTGTATCCCAACTCGCGTCAGATCGTTTTCGGCGCCGAACTGGTGTTCTAATTTAAAACAAGACGATGATTATGAAAAACACGAAAATATTCCTTACCTCGCTGCTCGCACTCCTCGCCGCCACGTCCTGTAATCTGGATAAGTTCCCCGACACGGCCATCAACACAGAGGAGGCGATGGAGAGCGTTGCCGACTGCCAGGCGTTCCGCAACGGCCTCTATTCGGGAATGAAATACGCTTTCACGGGCGCATTCGTCTACGCTCCCGACCTGCAGACCGACCTTTACCATGCCGTCAAGAATTTCGGCAATTTCCAGGGCGCATTCTACCACTATTCGGTGACGGCATCCGAAGGCATGGCCAACACCACATGGTTCGGCCTGTACAGCTATATCGGCAACGCCAATTTCCTGATCGAGGGCACGCAAAAACTGCTCGCAGCCGGTACGCTGAGTTCTTCCGACGCAGCACTCGTACGCCAGTACTACGGCGAAGCATGCTACATCCGCGCACATATGTATTTCAACCTGACGCAGTATTTCTGCGAGGACTACGATCCCGGAACGGCGCCCGACAAGATGGGTGTTCCTGTCGTGACGAAATACGAACCTACGGGCGATTCGAGCAAATATCCCCCGCGAGGTACCCTTTCGGCAACCTATGAGCAAATCGTGAAGGATCTGACAGAAGCTGAAAAATCCATTACGGCTGCCGGGACGCCGAACTCTCCGTACGTGACCAAGGACGTGGTTTCCGCCCTGCAGGCACGTGTGGCACTGACCATGCACGACTACGACACGGCCTTTACGAAGGCCAAAAGCCTGATCGACGCAGGAACCTACCAGCTGGTCAGCGACCAGAAGACCTATGCAGACAGCTGGCTCAACGATAACCTGCAGGAAACGATCTGGCAGGCAGCGATGACCGGGCCCAGCGACACCGGAAATTCATTCAGCTATTTCATCTACAACACTTCGGGCGTAGAGGGCGAGGACAATCCGCAATACATTCCCGAAGATTGGGTGCTGGATCTTTACGATCAGACCAATGACATCCGTTACGCAAGTTATTTCGACACGCGGGAAATCACAACCCCCGTTGTCGGACGCATGACGCTGCTGGTCAAATATCCCGGCAACCCCCTGCTCTATTCGGCCGTGACAAATTATGTGAACAAGCCTAAAATCTTCCGTATCTCAGAAATGTACCTGATCGCAGCCGAAGCCGCAGCCAACAAGGCGGGGCAGGACGGCATAGCGTCGTACTACCTCAACGAACTGCGTTCGAAGCGTATCGGAAACTGGTCGGACAAAGAGTATTCGGGTGTCGAACTGATGAAAGAGATCCGCGAAGAACGCGTACGTGAACTCTTCGGCGAGGGACACCGCATGAACGACCTCAAGCGCTGGCACATGGGCTTCTCGCGTTCGGCAGGTCAGGATCCCGACCTGGTACAGCCGGGGGCGAACTATGCATCGTGCACTCGTCCGGCTGACGACCCGTATTTCCTGTGGCCCATCCCGACCGATGAGATTCAGGCCAACCCGCATATCGAGCAGAACCCTGCCTACACGAATAATTAGTCTCGTTTAATTTTTAATTCGGAAAGTTATGAAAATATTCAAATATTCTCTGTTCATCGCAGCTCTGCTCGGCGTATCGGGACTCCTGGGTTCGTGCGACGACGATCCGACCGGTGCAGGCGATGCGACAATCGGATTCGCACAGTCAGCCTACGTTTACAAAGAAAGCGCGGGGCTCGTAAAAATCCCGGTGACCGTCACCGGCGAACCCAAGAGCTATCCCATCACATTCGACGTTTCGGCCGAAATCGAAGGTACCGCGGTCACGCTGGACGAGGTAGCACTCTTCACCCAGTTACATGGGTTGCGTTATGTCGGCAATCCGGACGCACCGGCCTATGTCGAATTCCAGCTTATTGACAACGAAGAGATCAACGACTCGCGTTTCATGAAGTTGACGATCACCTCGGCATCGGGTGCGACGATCAGCAACGCCACGACAACGATCGAAATCGCCGATAACGACAATAACCCCTACGAAAAACTCTGGGGTAACTGGATATTCTCGGGCAACAGCATCAGTTCGAGCGACGGCGGAGCTGTCAAGACTTTCGACGTCAACATCAGCGGCGGTTTCACGGCCGAAGATATCGAGAAGAACGCCGACAAGGTACTCGTATGCTGGGGCTTCGGTGGTCAGCAGGTTAATGCAGGCACACCGCCCAAACAGCCGGTATGGTACATTAACTACGACGCCGACGCACAGAGCCTTTCGATTTCCGTAAATACACTGATGGGGAACGCATGGAAATTCACCGGTATCGATGAAGATGTAGAGATAAAGAGTGCTTCCACCCTGCCCGGCGCTTCTGATTTCAATTACAAGACCCAGGTCAAAGGTAGCTGGAGCGAAGACCTGAACACGCTCACATTCGAAAAGGGCTATGGCTTTGCTGCAACCGTCTGGGGCGTAAGCGGCACATACTACGGATTCTGGTACGGCTACGAAAACATCACCATGACCCGCAAGGCCAATTAAATTACACCCGGATTCAAGATTGTTGAATTTAAAAAGTCAGAATATATGAAAACAATAAAATATTTTGCGATGCTGCTCGCCGCGGTCAGCCTTTTTTCGGGGTGTTCCGACGATGACGATTTAAGCACGCAGAACAAAGGCAAGACCAAACCGACTGTGACCCTGACGCAGGGCACAGTAACCGACAATACGTTTGCCTTCACGCTCACCGCCTCGGAAGGTGCAGCCCAATACGCCTACGTGATTTTCGAAGGTAAGGACAAAGCAGCCCCGACCGCCCATGATATCGTCATCGACGAAGTGAGCGGGAAATACGCGAGCGACGCATTCAATGTGGCAGACGCCGCGTCGCAGGCTGTCAGTGTACCTTGCGATTCGAATACGGACTACCAGATTTTCGCAGCTGCGATCACGGCAACAGGCCTGTTGAGCGAAGTCAGCGAGCTGAAAGTGTATATTCCGGACACGGGCATCCCAACACCTGCAAACTTCAAGCCCTCTGGCACTTCCGTTGCGATCACCTATTCGGAGGAGATCGTTGTCGGCAGTACGGGGAAGGCAACCCTACGCTATGTCCAGTGGGGAAGTGGCCAGATCCTCGCACCCATCGAAATTCCGGCCGAAAACATCTCTACCGACGGTAATGTGGCGACCATCGTCTGCCCGAAACCCGCCAACGGCGCCGGCTATATCGTCAGCTACACGGCCGGCATGTTCGAAGACCTTTCGGGCAACAAGTGCCAGGCGATTACTTCCGGCTGGGACAACACAAACCAGAAATATGTGAATATCGGATGGGACGACGCCCCCGTCGATTTTGCAATCGATGGCAGCTATTTCGTTCCTCAGCCCGAAGACGCCGACTATAACACGCCGACGACGACCATAGATTTCGTATTCCCGTTCGACGTGTACGATGCGGAAGCCAAAAACGCAGTGCAGGTCATATTCAACGAGTCCGAAGGCATCTCCTATCTCAACGCGTCCTATACGCTCGAGGCAGACAAGCGCACCGTAAAAGTAACGCTTCCGAAAGTGCCGACCGCCACGTTCGACGTACAGATAGCTCAGGGAGCGTTCTACGACGTATGGGGCAATGACTCCGCGCCGTTCACGGTAGCTACCGACCAATTGCGCTATTCGAATTTCCAGGTCGACATCAAGACGGGAACTTACACGATCAGTTACACCGATCTGGGCGTCCTCACAGGCGGCCAAATAACAGTTCTCAATCAGGATGCAGGCAAACCGTTCAGTGCCAATCTTGTGAAGTTCGACAATACCTATTATGCTCTTCAGGCCAATTGGTTCAACCTTATGTCTTCCGGGGCTGCAAATCCCATCCTGTTGGGCACGGTAGATTTTGCATCGAACAAGATCGTATTCGACGGTACATGGTATGACGCAAACAAGCAAGAAATCGTAACACGGAGCTGTTTCAATTACAATCTCTTCTATTCCTTGAACAGCGGAGCGCTTTACCTCTGTTTCTGCAGTGCAGGCAATACAGGGACAGATCCCTTGGAACTGACTTTCGACAAAGACGGCTATATGACCGAAATATCTTATTTCGATTACACGCTCTTCAACAACGATGCGGAATATAGCTATTACGGAATCTTCGACGCTTGTGCTGACGGAACAATGACTTTCGTTCCGCAGACAGAAGGCGCAAAATTGAGTAATGTACGTCCGCAATCGTCCAGCTTGGCCGAGGTGAACATCTCCGTCAAAGGATTAAAAAAACGATAAACGGAAACAGCGCATCATAATAAGGACAAAACCTTCCCGCTTCGGCGGGGAGGCTTTGTTGTCATAAGAGTCCGATCTATGAAAAATATAATCAAAATATTGATTGCCATACTATTTATCATTATGGCGCTACTTTCATCCCGCTGCTCGGCATCACGGGGAAGCAGCGGCAGGTGCAGGACGGACTCGCTCATCACGATTTCATACAGCGAATATGAACAAATGAGACAGCGGGCCGAGGAACGCTACGTCATCGTACAGCGCAGGACTTTCGATTCACTTTTGATGAAGACCAAGGCATTGCAGGAGCTGTGCGACCAGCTGGTCAAACACCTGCCCGAAGAGATCAGGAGCGAAAAAGGCCGTCACGGCGAAATATACCAATAGAGAATAACCTATGAAAAAAATCTTTTACATTCTGAAAGTCACGATTGCCTTGCTGTTGGTATTCGGCGCAGCGTCGTGCAGTAAATCGGATGAAGGGGGAAGCAGCCTGAAGCTGTCGAAAACGGAGCTGGTGTTCACGTCGAGCGTCCGTACGCTCACGCTCACCGTCACCACCAACCAGGAATGGACTGCCACCTCCCCCGAATGGCTCACCTGCTCGCCCGCTTCGGGCACGGGCAATGCCACTGTCACGGTCACAGCCGCGGAGAATCCCGGGGCGGAACGCACCGGAACCATCAAGATTGCGGGAGGAGGCAAAGAGAAAGTGATCAATGTGACTCAGGAAGGCGTAGATTTCAGCATCAGCCAATACACCTTTGAATTCGACAGCGCCGGGACACCTATTGAAGCTACCGTCATTTCGAAGTATGCGTGGGATATCGACATTCCCGAAAAAGCATCCTGGCTCGAAGTATCCCCCGCGCAAAGCAGCGGAGGGGAAACAGTGGTAACCTTCACGCCCAAACCGTTCGACGACCGCACGCCGCGCACGAAACAGTTGCTGACACTGAATTACAACGGCACTTTCACTATGTTGACCGTAAGTCAGTCCATGCCGAATGAAGCGCCGAGTGCACCGGTACTGATTTCGCCGGCAGCTAACGCAACGGATGTAAAGGTGAACGCCCAGTTCCAGTGGCAGGCAGCTACGGATCCGGACGGAGATGAACTTTCGTACAAATTGATGGTCTCAGATAACGGCGGCACATCATGGGTTTCGACGACGACAGCGGCTACAAGCGCCAAACTGACGAATCTCATGTCGAAAAACACGTCGTATGTCTGGAAAGTCGAAGCTTCCGACGGCTTCGGAGGCAAAGCGGAAAGCGCGGTCAATTCATTTGCGACAGGCGAAGGCGGAGCCTACGCCGACGGGGAAGTATCCCGCTGGCAGACCGAAACGGCGGGGGCACCCATGCCCGTACACCTCGTCTTCATGGGCGACGGATTCATCGCGGACGACTATGTTGCGGGAGGCGCTTTCGACAAGGCTGTCGAAACGGCTGTCGAAGCATTCTTCAGTGTAGAACCTTTCCCTACATACCGTAACTATTTCCGGATAAGTACCGTAGCGGTTTACTCCCAGGAACGGGGTGCGACCGTACTCCAGGATATGTCCGGATGCAAGGCACAGACCCGCAATACGGCATTCAACGCCACGCTCGAAGGCGGCAACAGTACCGGAACGTCGTGCGATTACAACAAGGTATTCTCCTATGCCATGAAAGTTCCCGGGGTAACGGACAATGCGCTCAAGAATACGACGGTCATTCTGCTTATCAACCTCGACGTATATGCAGGTACTTGTATGATGGAAATGACAGGTCGCTCGGTATCGATGTGTCCGATGGGCAAGAATTCATTCGAGGCGGTAGTTTCGCATGAGGCCGGCGGACATGGTTTCGGACGCCTGCTCGACGAATATCGCTATTATAACAGTCCCCTGCCTGCCGACCGGCAAAACCAGATTACGTACTGGCGCGCAACCGATCCTTATTATGGCTATAATATTTCGTTGACTAACGACCGGTCGCAAGTGCATTGGAAGCAATATTTCACGACTACCGGGTATGAGGCTGTCGGACTTTACGAAGGAGGCTGCCTCTACGGCACAGGCGTATGGCGCCCGGAGTACATCAGTTGTATGGAGGACAATCGCTCCTACTACAACGCACCCTCACGGGAAGCCATCGTACGGCGTATCTGCAAAGCGTCGGGAACCACTTTCAGCATGAGTAATTTCATTACCAACGACAAGGTAAAGAGCGACAACACCCGTGGCACACGAGCTCCGGAAATGTTCGTCCCGCTCGCGCCCCCGATCCTCGTAGACAAATAAAACAAACAGGCAATCAACTATAAGCGGCACCACTGAGGTGCCGCTTATTTTTTGTGTGATCGAATTTTTTCAAACGGGATTCGAAACTCGACATGCACATATAGCATACGAAACCACGACATGTCCATCCGCGTTTTTCCGGCAAAAAGTGCAATCATATCCGAAAAAACGGTTATCTTTACGCAAATTTTTATACCGGACGATAGGGAAAATCAGGCATGCAGGAAGGCCCGCACCGTTCCGCTTTGGCATATTTTTCACTATCTTTGAAACAAATACGTCACGAACCATGAACATCACCGAAATTTTGCCCGGCATCCATTACGTCGGGGTCAACGATCGCACTACCACACGTTTCGAAGGTCTCTGGTCGCTCCCGCAGGGGGTTTCATACAATGCCTATCTGGTTGCCGACGAGAAGGTCGCACTGATAGATACCGTCGAAGAGGGCTTCGGCAGCCGTCTGACAGAGAACATCCGCGAGGCCATCGGCGACCGCAAGATCGACTACCTGGTCATCAACCACATGGAACCCGACCACTCGTCGTCCGTGCGCGCACTGCGCATGCTCTACCCCGACATCCGAATCGTGGGCAACGCCAAGACGCTGCAGATGCTCCAAGGATTCTACGGCATCGACACCGGGACGCTCGAAGTCAAGGAGGGCGACAGCATATCGCTCGGCTCGAAAACGCTCTCGTTTTACATGGCGCCGATGGTACACTGGCCCGAAACGATGGTGACATGGTGTGCCGAGGCCGGCACGCTCTTCTCGGGCGACGCCTTCGGCACGTTCGGCGCCATCGACGGCGGCATTACCGACTCGCAGATAGACCCGTCGCGCTACTGGGACGAAATGCGCCGCTACTACGCCTGCATCGTCGGCAAATACGGAGGGCCTGTACAAAAGGCGCTCGCGAAGGTACGGGGCCTGAATCCCACGACCATCTGCTCGACCCACGGCCCCGTATGGCAGCGCGAGATCCCGCAGGTGATGGACGTCTACGACCGTCTGAGCCGCTACGAAGGCGAACCGGGCGTGGTGATCGCATACGGCTCGATGTACGGCAATACGGAGCAGATGGCCGAGCGCATAGCGCGCGAGCTGGCCGCCGAAGGTGTGGGCCCGATCTTCGTCCACAACATGTCCTACGCCGATGAATCGGTAGTCCTGCGCGACGTGTTCCGTTACGACACGCTCATCGTGGGCGGCCCAACCTATAACGGAGGGCTCTATCCGCCCGTGGCCCGCCTGCTCGACCTGATCGCGGCACGCTGCGTCCCGCAGCGCAACTTCGGCTGGTTCGGTTCCTTCTGCTGGGCGAGTGCCGCCGTACGCTGCCTGGGCGAATTCGCACAGAAGATGAAGTGGGAGGCGATCTGCGAACCCGTGGAAATGAAGCAGGGTTTCTCGCCGGCATGGCACGAGGCATGCCACGCGCTCGCAGCGCGGATCGCCGGGTGCATGCACCGCTAAACCAACCAAAAACTTGGACATAATATGATGAAAATCGCAGTCGTGGGTACGGGTTATGTCGGCCTCGTATCGGGTGCCTGTTTCGCAGAAATGGGACTCGATATTACGTGCGTCGACGTCGACAGGAAAAAGATCGACGCCCTGAACAACGGCCTCATCCCGATTTACGAGCCGGGGCTCGAAGAACTCGTCAAACGCAATGTCGAGGAGGGGCGCCTGCACTTCACGACCGAGCTGACGGACTGCCTGGACAAGGTGGAAGTAGTCTTCTCGGCCGTCGGCACACCGCCCGACGAGGACGGTTCGGCAGATCTGAAATACGTGCTCGAAGTCGCCCGTACGTTCGGCCGCAACATCAAGAAGTATACGGTGCTCGTCACCAAAAGCACCGTACCCGTCGGTACGGCGCAGAAGGTCAAGGCCGTGATCCGGGAAGAGATAGACAAACGCGGCTGCAAGATACCGTTCGACGTGGCCTCGAACCCCGAATTCCTGAAGGAAGGCGCGGCCATCAAGGATTTCATGTCGCCCGACCGCGTGGTCGTAGGCGTCGAGAGCGAACGGGCGCGCAAGCTGATGACCCGCCTGTACCGTCCGTTCCTGATCAACAATTTCCGGGTGCTGTTCATGGACATCCCCTCGGCGGAAATGACCAAATACGCGGCCAACGCCATGCTGGCGACCCGCATTTCGTTCATGAACGAGATCGCCAACCTCTGCGACCTGGTAGGGGCGAACGTCGAAATGGTGCGCAAGGGCATCGGATCCGACGCCCGCATCGGCAGCAAGTTTCTCTACCCCGGCTGCGGCTACGGCGGCTCGTGCTTCCCCAAGGACGTAAAGGCCCTGGCCCGAACGGCCCAGGAAAACGGTTATACGATGCAGGTCATCGAGGCGGTGGAACGGGTCAACGAAGGGCAGAAATCCATCCTGTTCGGCAAACTGCAACGGGCGCTGGGCGACCTGCACGGAAAAACCATAGCGATATGGGGCCTCGCGTTCAAGCCCGAAACGGACGACATGCGCGAAGCACCGGCACTGGTGGTGATCGACCTGTTGCGCAAGGCGGGCGCCACGGTTCGGGTCTACGACCCCGTGGCGATGGAAGAAGGCCGCCGCAGGATCGGCGACGAAGGGGTGCATTACGCAGGTTCGATGTACGAAGCTGCAAAGGGCGCCGATGCCATCGCACTCGTCACGGAGTGGAAACAGTTCCGGATGCCCGACTGGGCGCAGTTGCTCACGCTCATGCGCGACAACATCCTGGTCGACGGCCGCAACATCTTCGACAAGGAAGAGGTGCTCAACGCCGGACTGCGCTACTACGGGATCGGGAAATAGGCGGCGGGAAATAACCCGCCGCAGGGCATCCGGCCGATGCCGCGCCCCGCACCGCAATAAGCCCCGGAGCTTCCGCTCCGGGGCTTTTACCGGCAGACGGGACGGCAGTCCGCATGCCGAAAATGAACCACACCCTGCAGGAAAAGGCCAATCACCGCCCGATAATTCGGTGTATTTTTGTGGTGCCAAAACCATAAAAGCACATGGATAAAGATAATTCCAAAACATTCCTGCTCGTCCTGCTGGGGCTGCTGACCGCATTCGGGCCCTTCGTCACCGACATGTACCTGCCGGCGCTGCCCGCCATGGCGGACGATTTCGGCACCTCGTCGTCGATGGTACAGCTGGGACTGACCACAAGCATGATCGGGCTGGCCTGCGGACAGCTCTTCTTCGGGCCGCTGAGCGACAAATACGGCCGCCGCACCCCGCTACTGACGGCCATGTGGCTGTTCCTGGGCTCGACAGTGTTCTGCATCTTCGCCGCAGACATCGAACAGTTCGTGTTCCTGCGCTTCGTGCAGGGCATCGCGGGGTCGGGAGGCATCGTGATCTCCCGCTCGGTGGCGACGGACAAATTCTCAGGCCGCGAACTGGCCAAGATGCTCGCCCTGATCGGAGCGATCAACGGCATAGCCCCCGTGGCGGCACCGATCGTCGGCGGAACGCTCACCGGCATCATCGGCTGGCGGGGTATCTTCACGATCCTGCTGGGACTGGGCATAGTGCTGCTCGCGGGCAGCTTCCGTTTCAGCGAATCGCTCCCGGCAGCCAACCGAAGCACCGTGGAGTGGGCAGATATACTCCGCGGGTTCAAAACGACGCTCCGCAACCGCCGCTACCTGTGCTATATCTTCCAGCTGGGGTTCGCCCAGGGCATATTGTTCGCCAACATCGCTTCGTCGCCCTTTATCGTGCAGCAGCACTACGGGTTCACGCCTTTCCAGTTCAGCATCTGCTTTGCGGTCAACGCCGTCGCCATCGGGGGCGCAGCCGCACTCTCGGTCAGGTTCCGCCGCCCCGAAAACGGCACCAGCACCGGTTGTGCGGGGATGATCTTCTTCGCCGTGGCCGAAGCCATAGCCCTCGCCGCGGGCTGCAACTTCTGGGTTTACGAGTTGCTGATGTTCGCGCTCCTGTTCGCCATGGGGCTAACCTTCACGACTTCGACGGCACTGGCGATGGAAAGTGCCCGGGAGAATGCGGGGACGGCGTCGGCACTGCTGGGCGCCGTATGCTTCGCCTTCGGCGGGATCGTCTCGCCGCTGGTCGGGATCGGCGACATACTCCTCTCGACGGGCACCGTGTTCGTCGTCTGCGCCGTCTGCTCATGGCTCTGCATACGCCTCGCGATGCGCCTCGCCCCGCCCCGGCTCGCGGCTGCCTGACAACGGAACGGGCCGGTTCCCACGCATGGGAACCGGCCCGTTATCTGTCCCGGACAACGAATCACCTGCGGACTTTGACGATGATCTTGCGCACATCGCCCTCGCCGATCATCGGCGCATGGCCGTCTTCGGGGAAGAGGATCGTGAACTGCCCCGGGCGCAGCGTATAGAAGGTCTGCGGCTCATCATCGAAGAACTGAATATCCTTCCCGGCATCGAATTCGCCCAGCGGCTTGCGCAGGTCGGCACGCTCGCTCCACCCGAAAGTCTCCTGCTCACCGCGGATCAGCACCTGGATGTCGATATAGGCGTCGTGTATTTCGAGTTTGGCATCCGCCGGTTTTTTCAGCGCAGGTTCCATTACGTTGACATAGATGTCCTTGCCGTCGAGTTCATGGATCCCCGGCTCCATCGTTTCCCAGTCGGTCGAAGCGATGAAGCCGAAGGCTTTTTCCAGACGCGGGCTCACCGGATAATAGAGCGCGCTGTTCTTCAAAGAGTCGAAAATCATAGTTTATCGGATTAGTTATTCAGTAGATTCTTTTGGAGACGCACCACGACGGGCAGGTGATCCGAATATTCGACCTGAGGCACCTCGTAGGAAACCGGGTCGAAACTGTCGGAGCAGAGGACATAGTCGATGCGCAGCGTATTGAAGAAGCCGCGGAAAGTATGCGAATAGCCCGAACCGCTCTTGCTGAAAGCGTCGTTCAGCCCCCCGGCCATCGTGCGGTAGACATAGGACATCGGCGTATCGTTGAAATCGCCGCAGACGATGCACCGCGCACGGGCGTCGGCGATGACATCGGCAATGCTGTCGACCTGTGCGGCACGCAGGATGCTGTTCTCGCGCAGGCGGCTCACGATGCTGCGGATCTTGACTTCGCGTGCCGTGTCGGAGATGAAATCGCGGTTGGTGATATATTCGTTGTCGGCCGCCTTGATCGCCGTCGAACGCAGGTGGTTGTTGAACACGCGCACCGTATCGTCACCGATCAGCAGGTCGGCCCAGACCGACGTATTGGGGGTCAGCACGATGCCCGAGCACAGGATACGGTATTTGCTCAGGATGAAAAGCGATGCCCCGTACAGCGAATCGGGAGCCTGCGTGCGGCCGAAGGCTGCGCTTTCGTATTTCTCGTCCAACAGGGCGAAATCGTCGGATTTCTCGGCCAGGCGGGCATTGAACTCCTGCATGCAGACGATATCGGGATCGTATTCGCCGATCAGGCGCACGATGTCATCGACATTGCTGGCTCCGCTTTCGCCGAAGAAACTGCGCACGTTATAGGTCATGACCTTGAAAGCCCGGCGGTCGTAGCTCTCCTCGCCGTAGCTGCGGCGGAATTCGGGCTTATAGAAGAGCGAAACCTTGAAGAGGCCGATGACGACCAGCGCCAGCATCGTCCCGGCGCGGAGCAGCCGCCAGCGGATGACCCAGTAGAGCGCCAGGATGACCGTAGCGACGTAGATCGCCGGGGCGGCAAGCCCCAGCAGGGGAAAGAACCAGACCCCGGCGGGGTTCACATAAGGGACGAAATAGGTGACGGCCATCGTGGCCCCGACAACGACGGTCAGGAGCGTCATCACCAGGTCGAGTAGCCACATGAGCAGGCCGCGGTGCGGTTTCTCCCCGCGCCGGCTGCCGTAATCGTTCTTATAGAATTCGCCGGACATCGGCTCAGAAGCGGATTATGCCGCGCTGCTTCCACCAGTGGAGCAGCAGGAAACCCCAAAGCATACCGCCCACGTGGGCGAAATGCGCCACATTGCCTACGCCGCGCCAACCGAGGAAAAGTTCGATGACGCCGTAGATGATGACGAACCATTTGGCCTTCATCGGGATCGGCGGGATCAGCAGCATGATGACCGCATTGGGGTGCATGACGCCGAAGGCGAGCAGCAGCCCCATCACCGCGCCCGAAGCACCAACCAGCGACATGGGCAGCTCGCCGAACGCCAGCGCCGTGAAATACTGGATCAGCGCCGCACCGATGCCGCAAACCATGTAATAGGTCAGGAAACGCTTCGACCCCAATTCGTATTCCAACGTACGCCCGAACATCCACAAGGCGAACATATTGAAGAAGATATGCTCGAAATTGGCATGCACGAACATGTAGGTGACGAACTGGTAGGTGTGGAACAACGGCGCTCCCAGCCACAGGGCGCAATACTCCATGATGGCGTTATGTGCCGGTTGGATCAGGGCCGTAGCCATGTAGACCAGGGCATTGATGATTATCAGGTTTTTCACCACCGGGGGTGTCTGAAAATAGCTGTTCATTGCGTAAAATTTTTACAAAAGTACGTTTTTCCACCGGATTATCCCAGTTTGGTACGGATATCTTCGGGGGTTATTTCTGCAGTTATGGCTTTGCCCGAGGGCGAGAAACTGAAATTGCCCGTAGCGGCGAGCTGGGCGAGCAGTACGGCGGCTTCGTCGCGCGACATATTGCGGGGAATGCCTTTCGCCCCGCCGCGCGCCATGACGGCAGCGATCTTCTCGCGGCGCTGATCCGCGAGCGACACGGGCGTCGAAAAGGCTTGCAGCAGGTCGTAGACCATCTGGTCGACGGCATCGGCCGGCATATCGGCCGGAGTGCCCTTCACCTCGATCGTCCCCTCCCCCGCAAAGTCGATGTCGAATCCCAGCGACGCGAATTCCACGGCGTTCTCCTCGAGCAGCGCATATTCGTCGCCCGACAACACCAGCCGCTCGGGAAAGAGCAGTTGCTGGCTCACGGAAGACCCGTTTCCGAACATCTTCAGGTAATCCTCATAAAGAATGCGCTCGCGGGCACGCCGCACGTCCACCACGACGAACCTCCCGCCCAGCAGCGCGGCGAGGTACCCGCCGCCCAACGGCAGCGGATCGGTAAATTCCGGACGCTCCTCGACCGCCAGCCGCTGCTGCCCGGCCGTAGCCCCGGAAGGGATGAACTCCAGGGCACTCGTCCCGAACCCGGCGCCGGACTCCACCTCGAAACTGCTCCCCGAAACGAAATCCTCGAACCCGTCGGCCGCCGAGGAAGGGATGGTGAAATCCTCCCCCGCCAGCGGGGTTTGTGGAAGGGTAAATCCGCTGCCGGCGCTGCGCAGCCCGCCGGGCAGGCTGCCACCGGACGCACCGCGCCCCGACATGCCGCCGCCCATACCGGCGCGCGGGGCGAAGCCCGTCCCGGCCGTATCGGAAAGCGTCTGTCCGCGATCGTCGTACGGGACATCGAAGCCCGTGAAATCGACATTGGGATCGGGCGCCGTAGGGTCGATATACTCCTCGCGGAACGGATTGTAGTCGCCGTTGGACATGGCGCGGGGCTCGCTGTAGACGGCCCCTTTGCTCAATGCCGGGATCTCGACGATGCCGTCGCGGTCGAAATCCATCAGCGGCACGGCCCCCGTCTTGGCGAGCGTCTCGCGCACGGCGGCGTTGATGATCTGCCAGACGGCCTCCTCGTCGGCGAATTTCACTTCGGTCTTCTGCGGGTGGACATTGACGTCGATGCGCGAAGGGTCGATCGTCAGGTAGAGGAAATAGGAAGGCGAACTGCTCTCGGGGATCAGTTTCTCATAGGCCTTCATGATGGCGCTCGTGAGGTACGAACTCTTGAAATAACGTCCGTTGACGAAGAGGTACTGCTCGCCGTTGCGCCGCTTGGCGGCAGCCGGACGGCCGATATAGCCCCCGATGCGGGCAATCGAGGTGTCGGCATCGACCTCCAGCAGGTTTTGCTTGATATGGCGTCCCACCACGTCGACGATACGTCCCGCCAGCGACGTGGCACAGAGCGTATAGACCGGGGCGTCGTTGGCGTAAAGTTCGAAGGCGATATGGGGGTTGCACAGCGCAACACGCTGGAATTCGGCCTTGATCTGTGCGGCCGAAGCCGTACTCTTGTCGAGGAAACGACGGCGGGCGGGCACGTTGTAAAAAAGGTTGCGCACGAAGAACTGCGCCCCCACGGGACACATCACGGGAGTCTGCCCGGCGAACTGGCCGCCGTTGATTTCGGTCTGGGTACCCACTTCGTCGCCCTCCTGCCGCGTGCGCAATTCGACCTGCGCCACGGCGGCGATCGAAGCGAGCGCCTCGCCGCGGAACCCGAACGTATTGAGGGCGTAGATGTCTTCGACGGAAGTTATCTTGCTGGTGGCATGGCGGTCGAAGGCCATACGCGCGTCGATGGGCGACATGCCCGAGCCGTCGTCGACGATCTGGATCAAATCCTTGCCCCCGTCACGGAAGTTGACCTTCACGGTACGGGCGCCGGCGTCGATGGCGTTCTCCATCATCTCCTTGACCACCGATGCGGGACGGTTGACGACCTCGCCCGCAGCAATCTGGTTGGCGACGACTTCGGGTAATAATCTGATCTTATCTGCCATTTATTCCTGATAATCGTTGGGAACCACCGTGATAGGCTGCTCCTGCCACTCTACGTCGGAAATACCCGTCTGGTCGAGCCCGTTGCGCGGAGCGGATTCGGTGGCAGCGGATTCGGTCTGTGCCGGCGCCGTACGGGCGCGCAGGAACACATCGGCGAGCTTCGGATAAAGGATGTAGATGAACAGCAGGACGATAACTGCGGCACCGGCCATCTTCCAGATGCGCATACGCCCCTTGTCATCCTCCTTGGAACGGCGGGCGGCACGGGCATCGCGCTGCGTACGGATATATTGTCCGGGACGGTACTCACGATCCCCGTCTTCGGCCCTCTCGCCGCGAAGTTCGGCACGGCGCTGCTCGCGCGCCTCCTTTTCGGGATCGTAGTAGCGCGGTATGTAGTTGAACTTGTTGGCGTGTCTCTTGAACGGGGTGAAACCTAACATGGCGTGTCCTCCTAATTATTTTTGGTAAAGATACGAATTCTCCGGCAATTTTATTGCCTGCAAAACCCTTTTTTCCGCCTGCGGCGCCCGTAAAGTCCTGCCGAGGATGCGGTGCCAGACGTCCGATGCCCCGCAGCAGGGGAAAACCCCGGCAGCGGTGCGGGAGGGGAAACACCCCTCAAACAGGCTGGTAACAGGCGCAATGGCCCCGGGAAAGGCGGCGGGGAATACGCCCGCAAGCCTCCGTGCACCGCAGCGGAAGAGGCGCTGCGAACGACGGCGGAATGCCGTGGCCCGCAAAGTCCCCCGACATCCCGCCGCATATGCAAACCGCTGCTTCCCTACCGGAAGAAACTCTTCATCCGCTCGAAGATATTCTGGTTCTTGACCGATTCGGCATGCTGGAAACCGGGCTGCTGCGCCAGTTGTTCGACCAGCCGCTTCTCCTCGGCACTGAGCTTCGAGGGGATCGTGATGTCGACCACGACCAGCTCGTCGCCGCGGCCATAGCCGTTGACGTCGGGCAACCCCTTGCCGCCCAGACGCAGCACCTTGCCGGCATGCGTTCCCGGGGCGATCTTGATCTTGGCACGGCCATCGACCGTCGGCACCTCGACCGTACCGCCCAGCAGGGCTGTCGTAACGGTGATATTGAGGTTGTGGATCAGGTCGTTGCCGTCACGCACCAGCTCGGGATTGGACTCCTCTTCGATCATGACCTGCAGGTCGCCGTTGACACCTCCGTGACGGGCGGCATTGCCCTTGCCCGTGACGGTGAGTACCATACCCTCACCCACGCCGGCCGGGATTCGGATCTCCACGACCTCCTGGCCGCGGAGGGTTCCCTCGCCCTTGCACTTGTCGCAGGGTGCGGTGATGACTTTGCCCGTACCGCCGCACGTGGGGCAGACGCCCTGCGTCTGCATGCGGCCGAAGAAGGTGTTCTCCACACGCGTCACATAGCCCGTACCGTTGCAGGTCGAACAGGTCGAGTAGGAGTTGCTGTCCTTGGCCCCCGTACCGCCGCACTTATCGCAGGCGACGGTCTTGTTTATCTTGAGTTTCTTGGTGACGCCGTTGGCGATCTCGGCGAGGGTCAGCTTGACCTTGATGCGGATATCCGATCCCCGGTTCACACGACGCCCGCCGCCCGATGACGACGACGAGCGGAACCCGCCGCCGAAATGTCCGCCGAAAATATCGCCGAACTGCGAGAAGATATCCTCCATCGAGAAACCGCCGCCGCTGAACCCGCCGAAGCCGCCTGCCCCGCCACCCGCGGCACCGCTCATCCCGGCATGGCCGAACTGATCGTAACGGGCACGTTTGTCGGGGTTCGACAGTACGTCGTATGCCTCGGCCGCCTCCTTGAATTTCTCTTCGGCCTCCTTGTCACCCGGGTTTTTATCAGGGTGGTATTGGATGGCCGCCTTGCGGTAAGCCTTCTTTATTTCGTCAGCGTTAGCGTTTTTCTGGACGCCCAGCACTTCGTAGTAATCCCTCTTTTCTGCCATGGCATTATTCTCCTACAACAACTTTTGCGAAACGCAGCACCTTGTCGCCCAGCATATAACCCGTCTGGACAATGTCGACGACCTTGCCCTGCATCTCCTCCCCGGCAGCGAATTTGGCCACCGCCTCGCAGAGGTCGGCGTCGAACTCCCTGCCCTTGACGTCGATCTCGGTGACCCCTTTCTGGCGGAGCGTATCGGTAAATTTCTGTGAAATAAGCGTCACGCCGGCACGCAGCGCCTCGATGTCGTCGCTCTTTTGCATGGCATCGACGGCACGCTGGACGTCATCGCGCACGGGGAGCATCGCCAGCAGCACGTCACGGCCCCCGGTCTGCACCAAGTCCATCTTCTCCTTGAGCGTACGCTTGCGGTAATTATCGAATTCGGCCTGCAGGCGGATGAATTTATCCTGCCACTCGGCCAGCGCCGCCGTCAGATCCGATCCCGCTCCGGCCTTGTCGCCGCCTTCGGCAGTGTCTGCCATTGTGTCAGTTCCGTCCTGCGAGTCGTCTGACACATTGGCACAGGGTTCGCCGTCGCACGAAGGGTAACCTTCACCGGGAACGAATCCTTCGTCGCCGTCAACAGCCTCATTATAAGTTTTTTCCTTTTTCATATCTCGTGTTTTTCAGATTTTCCGTCTTATATTCGAACAAATTGTATACCAACCGCCGGGCCATGCCTACCCGATGATAAAAATCGCCGGGCGCCTGTTCATTTCCGGCAGCCGCACCGACCGCCACTCGCGCACGGCGAGCGTACGGATATATTCGCCGGGGGCGGTAATGTCCATCGCCAGCGTCAGGCGCGTCTCGGGGGCAAGGGTTTGCAGGAGCTGTTCCATCAGCTTCACATTGCGGTAAGGCGCCTCGATGAAGAGCTGCGACTGGCGTTCGGACTGCGCACGGCGTTCGAAGCGGCGGATCGCCTGCACCCGTTCGGGCGGCTTGACGGGCAGGTAGCCGTTGAAGGCGAACGACTGCCCGTTGAGCCCCGAGGCCATGACGGCCAGGATGACGGACGACGGCCCGACGAGCGGCACCACGCGGATACCGTGGCGGTGGCACGCCTCGACGACCAGTGCTCCGGGATCGGCGACGCCCGGCACGCCCGCTTCGGAAACAACCCCCGCCGAACGGCCCTCAACGAGCGGTTTCACCAGCTCTTCGACCTCACGCCCGGCGACGGTATGTTCGTTCAGCTCGCGGAACTCCAGCGTGTCGATCGGCCGCGCGATGCCGGCCTTCGACAGGAACCGCCGCGCCGAACGGGTGTTTTCGACGATGAAATAGTCGAGCGAATCCATCACGGCACGGTTCGCCGCAGGCAGCACGTCCCACGGTGCCGTTTCGTCCGAAATCGGACACGGGATCAGATAGAGCGTTCCGTACATCTTATTTCAGTTTTTCGAGTTTGGCCCGGAGTTCCCGTTCCCGGCCGGCGGCCTTCGTATACAGCACCGCAAACCAGACGCTCAGCGCCATGACACCGGCGATCACCACCCCGAAAACACCGCTCAGGAAGAATGCGCTCACGACCAGCCCCGCAACCGAAAGCACCAGCGGGGATTTGCGGACATTGCAGCCGATAGCCACATAGCCGCCCGCCAGCACGAGCATCACGATTCCGACCATCAGCCTCACCCCGTTTCCCTGGGCGTTGACCAGTTCGACCACGCCGCTGGCGAGCGCCAGCAACGCCGCGGCGAACATGGCGCTGCGGGCCTTGCCCAACTGGTCGAGGGCCGATTCGGATTCGAGCTGTGCCGTCAGCAGCCGCGCCCCGAGGCACTCGGCGGCCTCATCGCGCCCGGCGGGGCAACCGCAGGAGGGACACGTTCCGGTTCCGGAAGCGATTTCACCGCCGCAATCATAGCATTTCATAACGTTATTCTTTGAGGTAAATCCGTTTTACGCGCCCCGAAACCGAGGTCATGATCTCATAGGGAATCGTATCGAGCACGCGGGCCATCGTTTCCAGGTCGTTGCCCGGCTCGGGCGAGAAGACCACGACTTCGTCGCCTTCCTTCACGCCGGGAATCCCCGTAATGTCGACCATGCAGCTGTCCATGCAGATGCGTCCGACGATGGGGGCGGGGCTCCCGGCCACCAGCACCGACCAGCGGCCGCAGCCCAGGTGGCGGTCGAGCCCGTCGGCATATCCGATGGGGATCGTCGCCGTCGTAGTTTCGCGCGTGAGTTTCCCGGCCCGGCCATACCCTACGGCCTCGCCCGCAGGCAGATGCTTGACCTGCACGATACGCGTGCGGAGGGTCGAGACGGGACGCAGCATCCCGTTATGCCGGTAGCCGAAGCCGTAAAGCCCCAGCCCGAGGCGGCACATGTCGAACTGTGCCTCGGGGAAGCGTTCGATGGCGGCCGAATTGGCCGTATGGCGGATGACCGGGTAGGGCAGCGAGGCGGCGACGCGGGCGCTCATGCGGTCGAACAGGGCGATCTGCGCCCGGGTATAGGCATCCTCTTCGGGCATGTCGGCACAGTTGAGGTGCGAGAAGACCGAGGCGACCTTGACCTGCGGGGTTTCCGCCAGCGCCCTGCACAGCGCCCCGACTTCGTCGTCCATGAATCCCAGCCGATGCATACCCGTGTCGAGCTTGATATGGATCGGGTAACGGCTCTCGCCCGCATGCACCACGGCCCCGGCGAAGGCGCCGAGCGAATGGAGGCTGTATATCTCGGGTTCGAGGCGGTTGGCGATCATCTGATCGAAACTGTCGGCATCGGCGTTGAGTACCACGACGGGCATCGAAATGCCCCGCTCGCGCAACAGTACCCCCTCGTCGGCGAACGCCACGGCCAGGTAATCGACGCCCTGGTGCTGCAAGAGCTGCGCGACTTCGAAATCGCCGGCACCGTACGAGCCGGCCTTGACCATCGCCACGAGTTTCGTACCGAAGCTGAGCTTCGAACGGAAGAAATTGAGGTTGTGCGTCATGGCGTCGAGGTCGACCTCCAGCACCGTCGTATGGCTGCGGCGCGCGAGGGCGTGCGCCAGTTTCTCGAAGCGGAAATCGCGGGCGCCTTTCAGCAGGATGGCACGCCCGGCCACGGCCCTGCGGTCGATGCGCGCGATGCACTCGTCGGTCGAGGCGTAAAACTCCTTGTCGCAGCCGAACAGACCTGCATAGCGTTTCAGGCGCGGGCCGATGCCGATCAGGAAGTCGACGCCCGCCCGTGCGACCATCCCCGCGACACGGCCGTAGAGCTCGCCGTCGGAAAGCCCGCTTTGAGAGATGTCCGACAGGACGAGCGTACGGCGGCGGTTCAGCGCCACGCCGTGCAGGTAATCGAGCGCCAGCGCCAGCGAATTGAGGTCGAGGTTATAGGCGTCGTTGATCAGGATCGAATCGTTGATGCCCTCCTTCACCTCGAGACGCATGGGCACCGTGGGCGCCGAGGCGAACGACGGCGCGGGATAGTGCATCGCGGCGCAGAACGCCTCGACGATCTGGGCATTGCGGCGCGATGCGGCATTGCCGATGACCGACTCCGGCACCTCGGGGAACGACGCGGCATCGAGGGGCTTGCGCTCGGCGAAACGCGCCGCGACCATGCCCCCCAGCGGCTCGTAATAGCTGTGGTAGATGATTTTCGAGGCATTGCGGGCCAGCACCATTTTCTCGTCGCACTTCTGCTCGAGATTGAGGAAATTCTCCTGATGCGCGTCGCCGATCGAGGTAAAAACAACCACGTCGGGACGGATGATGCGCTCCAGCCGCTCCATCTCGCCGGGCTTCGAAATGCCCGCCTCGAAGACCGCCAGCTCCTCGTCGCCTTCGAGCATCAGCACCGAGAGGGGCACGCCCAGCTGCGAATTGTAGCTTTTCGGCGAGCGGTAATATTTCATCCCCGCGGGCAGTTCTTCGGCGATCCACTCCTTGATGACGGTCTTGCCGTTCGAACCGGTGATGCCGACGACCGTACCCCTGAATTGCGCACGGTAGTGCGCCGCAAGGCGTTGCAGGGCGTCGATGGCGTTGTCCACACGCACGAAGCCGCAACCGGCGGGGCACTCAACGTCACGTTCGACGAGGAACGCACGCACGCCGCGCGCCGACATCTGGGCGACGAAGCCGTGCGAGTCGTGGTTAGCACCGCGCATGGCCACGAACATCGGGCAGCAGCCCAGTTCGCACGACAGCGAGCGGCTGTCGGTGACGACCGACCGCACTTCGGCATCGCAGCCTGTAAATTTCCCGCCGACAACGGCGGCTATTTCCGAGAGTTTGTAGTTCATCCTGTATCTTATCCGTTTTTCGCCGGGCGGATGGCATCCGGGGCTTCACGAAGCCGGCGGGGCAGGAACATACGCGGAGTATGCGGCTGCCGCGAGCGGAAGCGCCGGAGGCAGCCGTCCTCACGAAAGGTCAAATGTCACGATCGTAATTCCCGCCCCGCCCCGGTCGGCATGCTCGTCGCGGGCGCTTTCGACCTCGGGCACCGTGCGCAGGTAGCGGCGTATCTCCTCCTTGAGAGCCCCCGTGCCCTTGCCGTGGAGAATCGACACCGACCCCACGCCCACCATCAGGGCGTCGTCGATGAAATCCTGCACGGCGTCCAGCGCCTCGGCGGCACGCATGCCCCGCACGTCGATATGGTCTTTGAAGCTGAGCTTGCGGGCCGAAATGTCGGCCGACACCACCGTCCGCGCCGTCTGCGGGCGTGTCGCCTCGCGGAACTCGCTGTTCGAGACCACGGTCAGCATCTTCCGGTCGACCGTAGTCAGTATCTGGCCGAAGGCGACCTGCGCCTTGCGCCCCTTGACCGACTGCACCACGCCGACCATATCCTGTCCGGCCATGCGGACTTTCGACCCGGCCTCCACCTCGCGCGGTTTCGGAGCCTCGGCAGGGGCAGCCCCCGCCGCCTGCGCCTCGCCCCGCTGCGCCTTGCGTTCTTCACGCCGCTGACGGCGGCGCTCGATACGTTCGATCTCGCGGGCGACCTCGGCGTCCTTGTCCGCCGTGTCGGCCTTCGCCACCGCGTCGCGGAAATCGTCCAGTTCGCGGCGCGCAAGGCGCGTCAGCTCCTTTTCGGCCTGCGCCTCGCGGATCGTCCTGATTGTATTCTCGATCTGCCGATTGGCGTCGGCGATCAGCTGCTGCGCCTCCAGCTTGGCCTTTTTGAGTATCTCCTGCCGCTCGGCCCTGATCTTCGACAACTGCCCGGCATAGGTCTGCTCCAGCTCCTCGACCTTGCGGTCGGTCTGGCGGATGCGGTCGCGCTTCTGTTCCCAGTAATGCTTGTCGCGGGCGATCTCACGCAGCTGCTTCTCGATGTTGATATGGTCGCTGCCGGCCTTCTCGCCCGCCGCGCGGATAATATCCTCCGGGAGCCCGATCTTGCGGGCGATCTCCACGGCGAACGAACTGCCCGGCTTGCCCATTTCGAGGCGGAACAGCGGGCGGATATTCTGCACGTCGAACATCATGGCGCCATTGGCGATGCCCTCGGTATTCGACGCATAGTACTTGATATTGGCATAGTGGGTCGTGATGACGCCGTAGCACCCTTTGGCCAGCAGGCGTTCGAGGATGGCCTCGGCGATGGCTCCGCCGATGACCGGCTCGGTACCCGACCCGAACTCGTCGATCAGCACCAGCGCCGACGACGAAGCCCCCGAGAGCATGTTCTTCATGTTGAGCAGGTGCGACGAATAGGTCGACAGGTCGTCGTCGATCGACTGCTCGTCGCCGATGTCGATGAAGATCGAACGGAACACGGGCAGTTCCGAAACCTCCGATGCCGGAACGGGGAACCCGCACTGGAACATATACTGCACGAGGCCGGTGGTCTTGAGGCAGACCGACTTGCCGCCCGCATTGGGCCCCGAAATGACAAGGATATGCTTGCGGCGGTCGAGCTGCATGTCGAGCGGTACGACCTCGCGCCCCTGCGCCCGCAGGGTTTGCTGCAGGAGCGGGTGGCGGGCATTCTTCAGCACCAGCCGGTCGTCGTCCGAGATGATCGGTTTCACGCAGCCGTTCTGCGATGCCCAGCGTCCCTTGGCACGCAGCATGTCGATCTCGGCCAGGTAGTCGCCCGACGCGGCGATCAGCCCGGCATCGGGGCGCACCGAATCGGTGAACTCCGAGAGGATGCGGACGATCTCGCGCCGCTCGGCATATTCCAGTTCGCGCAGCTCGTTGTTGATCTCCACGACCTCGACCGGTTCGACGTAGAACGTACGCCCCGTGGCCGATTCGTCGTGGATGAAGCCCTGCAGCTTGCGTTTATTGGCCGCGGCAACCGGGATCACGGCCTTCCCTTCGCGGATCGAGATCTGGGCGTCGGCATCGACGATACCGGCCCCTTTGGCGGCGGCAAGCACCGCCTGCAACCGCTTAGCGGCCTGCCCTTCGCGTTCGCGGATGGCGCGCCGGATCTCCAGCAGGGCCGGCGAAGCATTGTCCCGGATATTGCCGAAACGATCGACGATGGCGTCGATCCGCTGCACGATCCCGGGGAATGCCTCGACGCCGCGGCTGCGGGCATACAGCGCCGGATATTGCCCTTCGCGGGCGAGGATGAACGCAACGACGCTGCCGACGAGGCTCAGCGCCCGGTGCAGGGTCACCACCTCCCCCACGTCGAGGAACGTCCCCTCGACACGCAGTTTGGCAACGACATGGTCGACGTCGGGATATTCCCCGCCGGGAAAATCGTGCTCCATGTCGAGCAGCAGGCGCATCTGGTCGGCAAGTTCCAGCCTCCGCCCGATCTCGCGCGCCGAGGCCGAGAAAGTCTCTTCGGCGAGCTTCCCGCGGGCGGCACGCATGGTGCAAAGCGCTGCAACCTGTTCCCGAAGCCGGTCGAAGCCGATCTTCTGCTCGAAGTTTGCAGGATAAATCATCTCTATGTCGGGTTGATGGGCTACTGCAGCCGCTTGAGCGAATCGCGCTCAGCCTTGGCAGCAGCCTTGGCGGCCTTCCTGTCGGCACGCTCCTTCATCTTTTCGGGGTTGCGCCCGAAGAGCGAGAGGTGGACGTAACGGCCGGGGTATTGTTTGACATCGGCCAGCAGCGCCGCGAGGTTGTCGCTGGCCTTTTCGAGCGAATCGTACAGTTCGGGGTCGCTGATGAGCTTGCCGACCGTGCCTTCGCCCTGCGCGATGCGTGCCACGAGACCGTCGAGATGCTCCACGGCCTGCGAAAGCTTGCGGGCAAACTGTTCCTCGGTGAGCTGCGAGGTGAAACGATCCACGTCGCCGATGATGCTGTCCACGCGCCCGGCATTCTCGCCGAGCATGTCGGAGAATTTCGAAAGGTTGTCCAGTGCGCTCTTCAGGCTGTTTTTCTCCGCCGAGAGTATCTCGGCCATATCGCCCGTCACGGAGTTCAGGTTGCCGAGCGTCCCGGCGATGTTGTCCGCATTGGTTTCCATCAGGCCGTTCAGGTTTTCGAGCGTGCGCGAAAGGTCGGTGGTGAGCTGCGAAACCTTCTGCTTGAAGAAATCCAGCTCGGAGCCGGCCATGTCCATCAGATCGCGGTCGCGGCTCGAACGCAGCGTATCGCCCTTCTGGAGGTAGGTGTCGGCCGTGCCGTAGGTGATTTCGATCGCCTTGGCGCCCATCAGTCCGTTGCTGAAGATTTTGGCCTCGGAATCGGACGGAATGCGGTATTGGCGCTTGATCGTGAATTGCAACACGACCTTGTCGCTGCGGGCGGGATCGAACGAAAGCCGTGTCACGGAACCGATCTTCACGCCCTTCATCATGATCGGCGACGCGTTCTGCACGCCGTTGATCTGGTCGTAGGCCGCATAATACTCGACGTTCCGGCTGAAAATGTCGAAACCTTTCAGAAACCGGATTCCGGCCCAGGCGACGCCGATCATCGCCACGGCGAATATGCCGATCTTAACTTCCCTTTTCATAGCTCGTTTATTTTCATTTCACAATCTGCGTGCCCCGGCAGCTCACGACGAAGGCATCGGGGAAAACCTTGCGTACTTCGGCCAGCCGTTTCTGGGCTGCGGCACGGGTGTCGTACTCGCCGACGCAATATTTATAGCGGAACCGCCCCTCGGCGGTATACTGTTTCACCTTGTTGCGGTAGGATTTGAAACGTGCGGACGAGGTCGGCACGGTCTGCGCGCTGGCCAGCACCTGCACGGTATAGCGCAACGGCCGGGCAGCTTGGTTAGGGGCAGCTTCGGCCCCGGCCGGTTTCTGCGGTTCCGGCTTTTGCGCCCCGGATTTGCCCGCAGCCTTCTGCGGCTCCGCCTTTTCCGGGGTGGCGGCCTTCCCGCCCGGCTTCCGTCCGGACTTCTCGGCAGACGTATCGGATGCCTTGTCCTGTCCCGCAGGGCGCACAGGCTCCTTCCCGATGACGACCTGCGTTTCGGGCTCTTTAACGGGCTTCGGAGAGGCCGCGGCCTCCTCCCCGGCCCTGCGCGTTTCGAGCACATAGGCCGAATAGTCCTTCACGCCCTCGTAAATCGAGCGGGCGATCTCGTCCTGCCCCTTTTCCGACTTCATATAGGCCATCTCCTGGGCGTTGGACATGAAACCGATCTCGGTCAGCACGCCCGGCATGTCGGTGGCATAGAGCACACGCAGCAGCTGGGGTTTGATGCCCCGCGAATGGCGCCCGGCCTTCAGGTAATTATTCTGGATACAGCGCGCTAGCGCCATGCTGTACTCGCCGTAGGTGAATTGCAGGTTCTGGATATATGCCCGCACGATGGCCGCCGTCCGCTCGTCCGACATGTCGATCAGGTCTTCGCGGTTGTTCTCGAACAGGGCGTTCTCGTTGTAACGCTGCTCCTTGGGGCTTTCGCCCATGATGAGCGTCTCGACACCCCGTGCCGCCGAGGATTTCGCAGCATTGACGTGGATCGAAACGAAGAGGTCGCCGCCGGCCTTGTTGGCGATGTCGGCACGCGCCTGGAGGTCGGTTGCCAGATCGGTGCCCAGCGCCTTGTCCGTCTTGCGGGTATAGACCACCTTCACGCCCGGCATCCCCTCCTCGATGAGCTTCCCGAGTTTGAGCGCCACCTTCAGCGTGAGGTCTTTCTCGTAGACATTGCCGTAGTGCGCCCCGGGGAATTTCCCGCCGTGTCCGGCATCGATGACCACAACTTCGACCCCGTGCGCAATATTCCCGGCCGTGGCACCGTTCATTAGAACGGTAACGGCCGCAAACGCGAATAACAGGAACAGTCGTGTGCGCATATTTAATGGAGCCAAATGTGAGCTTTCTGTAATTTTTTACCTATCTTTGTCGCGCCTAAAAAACCCGGCGGGAGTGCATCGAGGCCCCGATCCAGGCGTTTTTGCCGACATGTCGGCAAAGGTACGAAAAATTATTGGGATTTTGGATAGAATCAGGGTAAAATATCTGTTTTCGGCGGCGGCACTCCTACTCTTCGCCCAGTTGGTGTTCGGCTCGTCCGTACCCCGGGGAATGCTTGCCTCGGCAGCCGAAGACAGCCTCCGCCAACGCCTGTCCGATTCCCTCCAGACCCATTCCGAAGCCGCGGCCGAAGTGCCGGAAGCTGCGACCCAAAGCCGCCGCGACCGCCGCGAGCAGGCACGCGCCGCCCGGGAACAGGCACGCCGCCGCGCCGCATTCGAAGCCCTGCCGCAGGAGCAGCGCGATTCGCTCTTCGGCGCACAGCTCGATTCGCTCATCACGCAGAAAGGCGACTCGCTCGAAGGCCGCGGGGCGGACACCATCGCCCGCGACACGGTGAAAGAGAAAAAGCCCCAGAAACCGGGGGCGTTCCTCGACGACCCGATCACGGGCAAGAACAAGGACTCGCTGGTCTACGACGTGCGCAACAAGATGGTCTACATTTACAACGAAGGCGACATCACCTATCAGAACAGCAACCTCAAGGCCGACTACATGCAGATCAACATGGACACCAAGATGGTCTATGCATACGGCAAGCCCGACTCGCTCGAAGGCAAACCGATCGTCACCAAACCCGAATTCTCCGAGGGCGACGCATCGTACACGATGGATACGATCACCTACAACCTCACCTCGAAGAAGGCCAAGATCAAGGGCGTGGCGACGCAGCAGGGCGACGGCTGGCTGGTCGGAGGCAGCGTGAAGAAAATGCCCGACAACACGGTCAACATCCAGCACGGCAAATACACGACCTGCGACGAGACCGACCACCCGCACTTCTACCTGGCGATGACCAAGGCCAAGGTCATCCCCGGCAAGAAAGTCGTCACGGGGCCGGCCTACCTGGTCATGGAGGACGTGCCGATCTACTTCCTCGGCATCCCCGAGGGCTTCTTCCCGATCAACATGGGCCCCAAATCGGGTCTGCTGATGCCCACCTACGGCGAGGAATACTCCAAGGGGTTTTTCCTGCGCGACATGGGTTACTATTTCACGCTGGGCGACTATGCCGACCTGGCCGTACGCGGCGGTATCTACACGCTCGGTTCGTGGGAGGCGTCGGCCGCATCGCGCTATATCAAACGCTACAAGTACAGCGGCAGTTTCAACATGCAGTACTCGAACATCAAGACGGGCGAAAAAGGCGAGCCGGACTATATCAAGCAGAGCAACTTCCGCATCCAGTGGACGCACTCCCAGGATCCCAAGGCCAACCCCGGGTCGACCTTCTCGGCATCGGTGAACTTCGCCACGAGCGGTTACAGCAAATATTCGGCGACCAACCTCAACGACATCCTCTCGACGCAGACCAACTCGTCGATCGCCTACTCGAAGAACTGGGCGGGAACCCCCTTCTCGCTCTCGGCGAACATGTCCATCTCGCAGAACTCGCAGAACAAAAGCCTCTCGGTAACGCTGCCGACCGTGGTTTTCAACGTCTCGCGTTTCTACCCCTTCAAGCGCAAGGAGCGCATGGGCAAAGAGCGGTGGTACGAAAAGATCTCGATGCAGTATACGGGCAAGATGACCAACTCGGTGACGACCACCGAGGACAAGATCTTCTCGAAGGAGACGCTCGACAACATGAAGAACGGTATCGAGCACAACATCCCCATATCGGCGTCGTTCAACCTGTTCAACTACATCAACATCTCGCCGTCGGCGACCTACAACGAGAAGTGGTATTTCAAAAAAGTCGAATTCGACTGGAACCCCGTCACGAACAAGGTGGACACGCTGCCGACGCAATACGGGTTCTACCGCCTCTACAACTACAACTTCAACGTCTCGGCATCGACGACCGTATACGGCATGTACGACTTCACCAAGAAGCGCAAGGATCGTAAGATCCAGGCCATCCGCCACACGCTCACCCCTTCGATCGGATTCGCCTATACGCCGGACTTCGGCGACCCGAAATACGGCTACTACAAGACGCGGCAGACCGACTCGACAGGACGTTTCACCACCTATTCACCCTATTCGGTCAACGCATACGGCGTCCCCAGTTCCGGACGGTCGATGTCGATGAACTTCTCGCTGTCGCAGAACCTCGAAATGAAGGTACTGTCGAAGCGCGACACCTCGGGCGTGAAGAAGATCAAGCTGATCGATGAGCTGCGCATCAGCGGGTCGTACAATTTCCTGGCCGACTCGATGGGGCTCTCGACCATCCCGATCTCGTTCCGCACGACGATCTTCAAGAATTTCGGCATCAACCTCTCGATGACGCTCGACCCCTACCGGCTGACCCCCGACGGCAAACGCTACAACAAGCTCTTCTTCCCGGGGCGTATCGTCTCGACGGGCTGGTCGTTCGGCTATACGTTCAAATCGCGCGAAGACCGCTCGCAATCGGCCATCAACGACATCACCAGCATCCCGCCCGAATACATGAACCCCTACTACGACCCCTACGGCAACATGGATCCCGTACTGCGGCGGCAATACATGTCGCAGATGTACTACGATTTCTCGCTGCCGTGGAACTTCGGGTTCAACTATGCCATCAACTACAACATATCGACGGGCAATTACCCGCCCAAAGGATACAAGAAGAACGTCACGCAGACCGTCAGCTTCAACGGCAGCCTTACCATAACGCCCAAGACCGGCATCACGTTCCAGGGCGGTTACGACATCAAGGCGAACAAACTCACCACCTCGTCGATCTCCATCTCGCGCGACCTGCACTGCTGGCAGATGTCGTTCTCGTGGATACCCTTCGGGTTCCACCGCAGCTGGAGCTTCAACATCGGCGTAAAGGCGGCATCGCTTTCAGACCTCAAATACGACAAGAGCCAGTCGATGTACGACAATATGTACTAAATCCCGATCCCCGGCTCATCCACCCACCCTTTCATCCCAGACAATCTGGCTACCGGCTGCGGCAATGCGGCACGGTCGTCGTTTCCCGCCGTCGGCACCGGCAACAATACGCCAAACAGACAAAACCCGGCAGGAAAACAGACGTTTGTGTATATATTTTGACCGGGAACCGGAATTTCACAATTTTTTAACGGGAATAGACTATTTTTTTGCTATATTTGATACGAAAGTGTTTCAACCAAAAAAATTTAGCCTTATGAATTACAATCTGTCCACCAGCAAGGGGGGGGGGAATTCGACCTATCTTCCGCCCGTAATTGAGACTATCGACATCGAGACTGAAAAAGGGTTTGCAACATCGCCCACCCCACCCGACGTCTATGACGATTGGGGCAGCGGCGGCGGTGCAGGAGGTATCGGATCGGGAAGCGAACACGAACTCTAATACCGCAGCCCTATGAAAAGTCTCTCTAAAATCACACTGTTTGCAGCTCTCACCGCTGTAACAGCCACAGCCTGCCAAAAGGAAGACAGCAGCATCGACACCTCTTCCGGCAAACTCGTCAAGATGACTTTTACGGCCGGAAACCCTGAGTTCAAACCGGAAGTCCGCACCGAGATCGACGGATTGACTCCTTATTGGTCTGTCGGCGATCAGATAGGCATCAGTACCGACGGAACGAAGTCCAACTACCCCTTCACGAACGATGCGACGGAGCGCGCCGCAACAACGACTTTTTCCGGGAACGCGAACATTTCATCAACGATTTACGCTTATTATCCATTCACGGCCAACGGAATCGACAAAGTAGGAGATAATACGGGTGCAAAAGTCGATCTCCCGGCAAACCAAACCCCGACAGCCAGTTCGTTCGACGGCAAAGCCGACATCCTGGTCAGCAAACCGCTTACACTCGATTCCGAGGGACAGCAAGTCGCCAATCTGGAATTCAGACGATTGAGCGCCATCGTCAAAGTCGTACTCAAAGACCAATCCACAGGCGCAAAACTGGCCGACCAGCACGTATCGTCATTGTCCATTACGACCGATGGCGACAACACACTGGCAGGCCGGGTTGTTGTAGACCTCTTGAACTACACGATGTATGCACCCTATTATAACGGCTCCAACACCGTAACGGCGACCTATACGACAAATACGGAATACGTTATCAACGGTGTCAGCGGCACCTATTTAAGCGTATATCCGCGATTGCTGGCTGCGGGGTCGAAATTGGTCGTCGAAGCAGCGACAGAAGGGTATGTCATCAAAAAAGAGATTGTCCTGTCCAATGAAATCGATCTGGAAACAGGAAAGATCACCACTTTGAATGTCAATCTTTCAGACGAACACATCACAGCCGCGGCAACCGGTCTGAGCCTGCCGTTTACCGACGATTTCAGTGACCTGACAGGAAACTCCGCAACAAATATCCTGTCCCGCAAAGACAAAAACGGAAACAACTTGTATGTGGCGAACTCCTATGTTTATCAATACAACTCCCCGCATGGCCTACGCATGAGTTCGAGCGACAACTCCGGGTATATCGTCACCAGCGAACTGGATCTCTCCGCACCGTTCTCGGTACTGATTTCGGCCAAAGTCTGGCCGAAAGATACTTCCGGAATCAAAGTAACCGCCGGAGAATCCGCGGCAATCACGACCGCAGACCTGACCGAGGAGTTCAAAACCTACCTGCTGAAATTCGACGCACAAAATTCGAAAACGAAAATCAGGATCGAGCCCTCCGCCGCAAAAGAAAGAATAATTATCGAAAGCATACAGATCGTTCCCGGCCATGACATCACCCTGCCGCCGGTACTGAAAATCACATCGGAAACGACCTTATCCGTTCCTGCGGAAAGCGCTACCAAAACCATCAACTATACGGTTGATAATCCCACAGACGGGGTGTCGGTCGTCGCATCGTCGAACGTTTCCTGGCTCAATTCATTCGTTTATGACGTCGACGGCGTTTCTTTCACGATAGACGCAAATCAGGGCGAGGAACGTTCCGGCACCATCACATTATCGTACGAAGGCGCCGAAGCGCAAACCGTAAGCGTCACCCAGACAAAACCGGGGGCTGTAATGTGGGAAACCGAGACTTTCGAAAATTACACCGTGCCCAGCACTACCAGTTATGGTTCCAGCGGCACATTCAACGGAGTAACCACTGGAACCCCGCAATGGAGCTATAATGGCTGTGGTAATCCTAATCAGGCCAATACTGACAAAACGGCGCTTGCCAATGCCGGAGTCGTGGTAATAAACGACAAATATGCAGCCATCGGTAAAAACGGCTCGATGTCCGTAACGATCCCAGGAGGTATTACAGCCCTTAAATTCAATGCATTGACCTCAAGCAAGGGTTCGGCAACAGTCACCATAACAGCCAATGGTGCCACGGCAGCAAGTATTACTATTCCGGGAAACAGTAAAAGCGCATTCGAAATACCGACAATCGACTGTCAAGGTTATGACGCCACTATTACCATAAAACAAAATAATCAGAACAGAACGACGATAGGCGACATAACCTGGCAACCGGCGAATTGAACTCCGGGCGGGGAAGGAGGCGATCCTTCCCCAGACCCTACTCCGGGAACAGGAACAGCGGCATTAGGAAAATCGTGGGCGGAACTGCCCGCAGCGAACACTTCGGTGACCGAGATATGCCACTACATCACCGACGTGGCGGCGACGGGCAACGGTTCCTACCCGCGCAATTTCGCAATGGGTTATGACAAGGCGAAAAAGGCGGCCCTATGGGCAGCATATCCGCTGCACGCCTATTATACAGCCCCGAACGCTTCGAAAGAGAGGGCCTACTCGGCCGACCCGTCGCTGGGAAAGACCGAGCAGATGGTGGGCGGCGTGGGAGCACCTTACAACAAGGGACACCAAGTCCCCAACGCCGACCGGAAAGTGAGCAACCTGGCGAACAAGCAGATTTCCTACTATTCGAACATGACGCCACAGCTCGCTACATTCAACAGCGGTGCATGGGGCACCCTGGAAAACAGAGTCCGCGGATGGATGTGCGCCGATACGCTCTATGTGGTAACGGGATGTTATTTTGACGGGACAGAGGGTACGACGACCGACAACGGCGGCAACCCGTGCCCCGTACCGACGCATTATTACAAGGTATTGCTGCGCACCAAGCAGGGCACCACGGGACAACCCGTAACCACGCTTGCGGCCGACGAACTGCAATGCATCGGATTCTGGTACGAACAAACCACAGACAAGGCCCAGACACCGGACGGTTGTGCTGTATCCGTGGCGGAGATCGAAGCCAAATGCGGGTTCGAATTCTTCGTCAACGTGCCGAACGCTCCGAAAAGCGGCTACTCCCCGGGGGAGTGGGGCCTTTCGGGCAACTGACACCGAGCCGCAAAGGAGAAGCGGCCCCTGCACAGCAGAGGCCGCTTTTTTTTGTATCCCGGCGACAACCGGCGCTATCCGGCCGCATTCGAGTGGAGGGGCAGAGGCGGGGACGGACAATTCTGCAGCAAGAGGACAGAAGAGAGGTTTCTACTGGAAGCAACCGGATAAGACAGCCAGGCGGAGCAACCGCGGCAAAAGCCCCCGGGAAAGACAAAGGGGCGAGAGGCCGCGGTTCCATAGACAACAGCCGGATCAAGCGGACAGATGAAGCGAAGAAACAAAGCCCCCGAAAAAAGCGACTGAAATTTCCCGGGCACAGCTCCGGGAAGCCCTGCAAGCCTATCTCCGTTCCAAAGGGGAAGGCGTGCGGTCGATATAATTCGGGTAGCGGAACTGCGGCATCCCGAGCGCCATGACGGCACAGATACGGCGGCCGGCGAGCCCCAGCATTTTGCAGAGCCCCTTTTTCTTATCCTGCCGCACGGCGGTCAGCACGAAGCCCATATATATCTGACTCACCCCGAGCGCTTCGGCCATCAGCGAAGCGTTCTGGTAGGCGAGGTTGGCATCTTCGGCGCCGAACCGGCTCTCTTTCGGCGCATGGATCAGCAACACGGCCGTCGCACCCCGCAGGATACGGTCGTTGCCCTCGGCATATTCGCGGCGCATTTTCCGGAAAACGGGGATATAGCGGTAGACGTCGGGCAACAAACGGCTCAGCCACGGGCGCACGAGCGGGTGGGAAAGGCGATCCGCGAGCTTGCCGAACACGCCGAGCGTATATTCGCTCATACGGCGCAGCAGCACAGGGTCGGTCACGAGCGTATAGCCCAACTGCCGGGCGTTGGTGGCCGTGGGAGCGAGGTCGGCGGCCGCGACGATCCGGTCGAGCATCTCCTGCGGCACGGGACGCTGCGACAGCGCCCGGTTCGAGCGCCTCGCGGCCATCAGCAGTTCGACCTGAGCGGATGTGGGCATGGCCGCATAATCGACCGGGTGTACCCTCCCGGACGGGAATTCCGCATGCAGCACCGCCCCCGTCGGGCAGGCCGCGACACAGTGCCCGCAGACGATGCAGTTCCCGGGTTTCGAGAGCGCCACGGGGCCGCCCGCCTTCTCCTGTACGAAAATCTGCGAAGGGCACACCTTCACACAGCGGCCGCAACGGATGCAGCTCGCACCATCCACACGGATCGTATCCATATCTTCCGAAATTTTAAGTACCTTTGTGTTCAATTACAAACCGCCATGTATCCTGTCATCACTAAACATTTCAGCGAACTCTCCGTCCGGGAATACCACCGTATCGTGCAGGCACGCGAGGCCGTCTTCTTCCTCGAACAGCACATCACGGAACCCGATGCCGACGCAGCCGACCCGCAGAGCGTATTCATGTGGATGGAGGACAACGCCCGCGTAGTCGCCTTCCTGCGGGTCATCCCGGCGGGGATCGCCTACGACGAAGCCTCGGTCGGCCGCGTGCTGGTCGATGTTTCGTACCGCCGCCGCGGGCTGTGCCGCAGCCTGATGTCCGAAGCGCTGCGCTATATTGCCCGGACATGGGGCCCGCAGCCCATCCGCATCTCGGCTCAGGAGCACCTGGCCGGATTTTACGCCACCTTCGGGTTCGCACCGGTCTCGGGCACCTATTTCGAAGCGGGTATCCCGCACGTCAAAATGCTCCGCCCGTAGCCCGGAAACGGACAAAAAAATTCCGGCGGCGAGAGGTTTCCCCACGCCGCCGGAACCATACCTATATTAATGGTTCACCGAGACCATCTCTTCGGGGTTGTGCTTGTATTTGAACACGAACGCGAAGACCACGGCCACCACGAGGGCATAGCCGGCGAAGATATACCACGAATCGGGCCAGCCCCAGGCATCGACGACGGCACCGGCGGCATACGAACCGAAGAACGCACCGAAGCCGTTGGTCATAATCATAAAGACACCCTGTGCCGAGGAGCGGATCTCGCGGCTGGTCTCCTTCTCGACAAACAGCGAACCCGAGATATTGAAGAAATCGAATGCCACCCCGTAGACGACCATCGAAAGGATGAGGAACGCGGCACCCGAGCCCGGGTTGCCGACGCCGAAGAACCCGAAGCGGAGCACCCACGCCAGCATCGAAATGAGCATCACTTTCTTGATACCGAAACGCCGCAGGAAGAACGGGATCAGCAGGATGCAGAACGTCTCGGACATCTGCGACAGCGAGAGCAGGATCACCGAGTGCTTCACGATCGCCGAATCGGCATACTGGGGCATCGAGCCGAAGCTCTGTATATAGGAGTCGCCGAAGGCGTTGGTTATCTGCAACGCGGCGCCGAGCAACATCGAGAAGACGAAGAAAATGGCCATGCGCTTCTCCTTGAAGAGCGTGAACGCACGCAGCCCCAGCGTATCGACCCACGACCTGGCCTTGACATTGCGGTCGACGGGGCAGCCGGGCAGCGAGAACGAGTAGACGGCCAGCAGGAACGACAGCACCGCCGAAACATAGAGCTGCCACTCGGTCAGCTTGATCTGCACGCCGCCGATATGCGTCAGGTCGACGAACCACATCGCGGCGATGAAGCCTACGGTACCCCACACGCGGATCGGGGGAAAATGTTTCACGGTATCGAGCCTTGCCAGGTCGAGGGCATTGTATGCCACCGAATTCGACAGGGCGATGGTCGGCATGTAGAACATCACGCTCAGCAGCATACAACTGTATAAAGGCGCATAGGCCGTTTGCGAAGCCGCGGCAATCAGGAACCCGCCGCTCACCAGATGGCAGATGCCGAGCAGCTTCTGCGCCGGGATCCATCGGTCGGCAATGATACCCATCACTGCGGGCATGAACAACGACGCAACACCCATCGTGGCAAAGAAACTTCCGATTTGCAGCCCTGTGAAGTCGAGGCCACCGCCAAGGTAGGCGCCCAGCGAGATGAGCCACGAACCCCAGATGGCATACTGGAGGAAGTTCATGACGATAAGGCGGAATTTAATTCCCATAATTCTCTGATTTTAGGTTGTTTTTATTTACAAGTTCATTCGGTCGGAAAATGATTAAAACAAATGTACTAATTTTTTTTGTGAATTTTCTTTGCAATTGAAAAATAAAGTTCTACTTTTGCATCACCAAAACGTCATTGAGCTATGGTGTAATGGTAACACAACAGATTCTG
>CEAC01027858.1_pt1 | contig 38450 bp, 30 predicted proteins | sample 557411 | NCBI WGS metagenome assembly CEAC01 (sample SAMEA3182094, study PRJEB8094) | gut metagenome | biome: human; feature: gut; material: Stool; isolation source: human stools | place: Canada | collected 2012-02-21
CTGAAGAAGTCAGCAATTGTCAACGAAAGCCGCATCTTCCGAGGTGAGGATAACAGGTATTATGAGCAGATAGGTAATTCGACCATAGATATAACGGAAGAATTGCCATTCGAGATACCAGAAAATTGGGTATGGGGACGTTTAGGAACGATTGCAAATCTGCATATTGGTAAAACACCGCCACGAGGTGAACCAATATTCTGGAGTAATGGTAAATGGCCCTGGGTGTCAATCTCAGATATAAGAGACGGTGAAACCCTCACCGAGACAAAAGAAAAGGTATCAGAAGAAGCTGCTGCAAGAATATTCAAGGGTAACTTTTCTCCAAAAGGGAGTTTGATAATGAGTTTCAAACTCACAATCGGCAAAGTTGCTACATTGGGCATCGATGCATTTCATAACGAAGCAATTATTACCATTCGACCGTATTCAGATAGTGAGATATTTCTCCAATATTTGAAGCGGGGAATGCCTATATTCGCCCAGATGGGAGACTCGAAAGATGCTATAAAAGGTAAGACCCTAAATAACACGAGTCTGTCTAATTTATATATACCGATTCCACCGAGCCAAGAACAAAGGAGAATAATGCAAAAAATATCAGCCCTGTTTCATATGATTAAGTAATCCAACTATTCGCTCTATAATTCTATTTTGCTCGGCTATTGGTGGTAGAGGGAACAAGGCGTTCAATAATACTTCTCTTGAAATCCCAGGTATCATACTCTTTGCTTGCTTTTGAAGGTTCCTTATCATGGCTTCAAGAAAATATTTAAGATAATGCAAATTGATTTTGCTACCTCTTATAGCCATTATTTGACGAGCGATGTGAATTTCCCCGATAGTGTTAAATGCCATCTGCCCGATTGTCCCTTTACAGGTGATAAGCAAATCTCCTTTTATCGATATTGTTACAGGATTTTCAGTCCAACGGTTGACAAGCAATTCCTCCGATGAGAAATTGCTTGCCCCCGTCATATATGGTAAACCTTTATGTGTATCGTTGTATTCGTTGGGTTCTAAATCTCGACCAGATAATAATTGAATTACGTTTGAAAGTCTGCACCATCTCCAATTTTGGGGAATGTCAAACAATAGTAAATCAGTTATATCTATGGTCGAATTACCTATCTGCTCATAATACCTGTTATCCTCACCTCGGAAGATGCGGCTTTCGTTGACAATTGCTGACTTCTTCAGTTTGCCCTCTTTTACAAGCCGCTCTTTCTCGGCTTGGATTTCAGTGAGCAATTCTTCGGCAGTTCCCTCCGATTCAATCTGAGGAACAAGCCGTCCTTGAATTGCCTCTTGAAGAATAGACTTCTTGAAAAATTCAAAGATGTTGCAGTTTAGTCGTAATAATGCATCGTGTTCTTCCTGATATTTATAAACTAACGGTCTAAGCAAATCTAAGCAATTAGAAATTCTTTGTTGCTCGGTTATGGGCGGAACAGGAATAAGGTACTTATTTAGTCGTACCATTGTTAGAGTCGCAACTGTTGTGCCATCTGACTCTAAAATGTACTGATTCGAAAATGTTGAGGACTCAAAGAAAAGTTTCAAGTAGCTCGGAATGAGTTTGAATTGGTTTCCGATACACAACACGCTACCATCCTTAAAATAGAATGGTGCATTACTATCTACAACATAAACCTTGCCAAGTGTCCCTACTGCTGTCATCATTAAATCACCAATATTTGGCAATCCGTTTTTCCCAAACTCATTATAGAGACTTTTATCAATGAATAAGTCATTATCGACTACGCCGTTATCAGCAAGTTTGCCTATTTCTCGTGCTCTATAAAAAGGAATTCCCGATGACCTCCAATCTTTTTCGTGAACTCGACGAGCAGACCAAATGCTAAAGATGGAACCTAATCTCACCCACTCCCATGTGTCGGGGATGTCGAAAGGTATCTCCGAGTCGATGCAGCGAACGGTGCCGTCGGCCATCTTCTCATAATAGGAATTGTCCTCACCTAGGAAGATTATCGATTCGTTTTTATCCTTTTTGATTTTCTTCTCTTTAACGAGACGAGCTTTTTCTGCACGGATGCGTTCAAGAAGAACACTCGCGGGTTCGTCGTTAGGGTCTTGTGGTACAAGCTTACCTTGAATTGCCCACTGGAGGATGCTATTGCGGAGTTGTTTGCCTGTCATGGGTCAGTCAATTTCAATATTGAAGCCAAGAATGTCCTGTATCTCTTGAAGCGTTTTGTCTATTTGGTGTTCGAGCGACTTACGCTTCTTGTAGTATTCTTCAAGAAGTTCTTTCGGCGGCAGAATTTCTTCCTCGTCTTTGGGGAATTTACAGCGGTCGAAGTCGCAATCGCTCTCCATCAGTTCTCCAACGGAGAAACAACGGCTCTTTTCATCGCCCGTTTCTTCGTCCACGATTTCAACGCGGTTATCCCACCAATCGCAAATAGGTTTTGCATGGGTCACCTGCATAGGCTTCGTTTTGGAGAAATGCTTGTACCCTGTGGGCATATCCATTCGGTAAAACCAAGTTTCTCTGGTAGCGTATTCTTCGGGGGCGTCTATTGCGCGGTCGTTGTTGAAGAAAAGGATATTGGTGGCAATTGACGTATAGGGAGCGAAAATACTACCCGGCAATCTTATTATGGTATGAAGGTTGAAGTTGCGGAGCAGATGTTGTTTGATTGCGAGTTTTGAACCATCTGTACCAAACAGGAAGCCGTCGGGAACAATGACTCCGGCGCGTCCATGCTTGGCGAGACGGGTCATTATAAGCACCATGAAAAGGTCGGCAGTTTCGGAGGAACGGAACTCGGCTTTGAAGTTCTGTTTGACGCTGGCCTCTGTGCTGCCACCGTATGGCGGATTCATTGCAATGACATCAACCTTTGCGTCGGGAGTATTATAGTCGGACATCGGGCGACCGAGCGAGTCAGTATGATGCAGGTCAGGGTGTTCGACTCCATGCAGTAATAGGTTGGTGACTGCCAACAGATAAGGAAACGGTTTCCATTCCTGACCGATTACGGTATTCTGGAATTTGCGGACATCGTCGTCGGTACGCTGCTGTGATTTGAGGTGTTCAAGCGCAGAAACGAGAAACCCTCCTGTACCCATAGCAAAGTCGCCTACGCGCTCGCCAAGGCGAGGGTTAAGGCGATCAATTATGAAGTCAGTAAGAGCGCGGGGTGTATAGAACTCCCCGGCGCGACCTGCCCCTTGCAGGTCTTTGAGCAGACTTTCGTAAATATCACCGAAAGTATGCGACTCTGCGGAGTCCATGAAGTCAATCTCGTCCACAACGTCGATCATCTGACGGAGTAATACGCCGTTCTTCATATACTGGTTGACTTCGGAGAAAACCTCCTGCACAATGGCTTTGCCTCGCGGAGTTTCATGTGTAACGACAATTCCCGGGATTGTGCCGTCAGTAGATTTTTGGCCTTTGAGCACCGGGAACAGTTTGTCATTGATGAAGGACAGGAGTTTCTCGCCCGTTAAAACATCACCTTTCATGCGGCCTTCTTCATCTTTGGATGGAGCCCAGTTGCGCCATCGCAGTTCTTCGGGTATAATACTTTGGAAATCGTCGCCGTTTTCGGCACATTCCCATATTTCTTCCTGAGAGTCGTAGACTTTGAGGAAAAAAATCCAAACCATCTGTTCAATGCGCTGTGCATCGCCGTTAACACCGGCGTCCTGACGCATGATATTTTGTAATCTTTTGACGAGATTGTTTATAGCCATTGTTTTGCTTTATGCTGATTGGAGATAAAGTTGTTCTTCAAGTTCGGCAATCATCTTATTGTATGCCTCGCGACCTCCGAAAAGTTTCATAATCTTCGGGGTTTTGCCAAACTGATTGAAGGGATAGATGGATAGTATGTTGATACTTTCAATATCGAGCACGCCGGTTTCGGCATATTTATCCATCAGAGCTTCAATGATTTTCAGGGCTTCACCCTTGTATTTGTTGAGGTAGCCGCGTTTACGCACACCCTCGACGCGCTCGCTACGAGTGAGCGGTTTGCCGTCAAATGCCACGTGACAAATGATGTCGAATTCGTCCTTATCGGCGAGCGCGGGATTTTCTTCACGCACGGCACGAATTAATTCCTCGATATCGTCCATCTCCTGCAAGAACTCTTTTTTCTTGCGGGCCTGACGCCAAGCTCCGCTGAAACTGTCGAGTGTAGGATAATGTTGTTTAATAGCCTTGCGGGTATAGTCGGTTACGCTTTCCGTGCAGAGTGTCTTGCCATCCTCTCCGAGATATTGCACCACCTCATGGACGATGCGGATGTTACGTCCGGTAACATAGAGTTTTCTCGGCTCAGATACCACGATTGGAGGCGGGTCGACAGGAGGATAAGGTTTCGGTGTTGGTGAGGGAGGATTAACAGGGGCACTCTCGGGCGGCTCAGGGTCACCATCGAATTCCGGGTCACTGAAGAGTGTTGTCACGTTGCGGAAGTCGAGGATGTCGAAATTCATCTTACCGGTTCGCTCGTAGATGCGGGTGCCACGTCCTACCATCTGTTTGAAGGTAGTCATACTGTTGACCTCTTTATCGATGACAATGAGTCCACACGTTTTGCAGTCAACGCCTGTCGACAGCAGTTCACTTGTAGTGGCAACAACAGGATAGTCGGAATCCGGGTCGATAAAATCGTCAAGAAGAGATTTACCAACTCTGTCATCGCTCGTTATGCGGACGATGTATTTCGGATTTTTACGAACCATCGCCTGATTCATCTCCATAAGCAGGTCTCGCATCACCTGTGCTTCCTCTTGGTCGGGGCAGAAAACGATAGTTTTCACCATACCACCCATAGCTTTAAGCATTTCAGTGATGCGTTTTGCTACAATCACCTGACGTTTTGTAATATGAAGTCCACGACCAATTAAGTTGCGTGTATATATTTGGGTGCCGAGCGGGTGGTTGTAGATGTCTACTTCATCTTTGCGAGGCTCGTAGCCCTCCAGGTCAACGTTAATAAATGACTTTGTAACTCTATATGGCGCGAGGAAACCGTCCTCAATACCTTGCCGCAAGGAATAAGTAAAAACTGGTTTTCCAAAATATTCGATATTGTTTGCGCCGTCAACCGCTTTGGGGGTTGCGGTCAAACCAATCTGAGTAGCGGAAGAAAAATAATTGAGAATAGCTCGCCATTCGGAATCTTCTTTGACGCTTGAACGGTGGCACTCATCAACGATAATAAGGTCGAAGAAATCGGGCGACATATATTCGTATGGCTGTTTCTCACCCTGCGGCAGGTCGTGTCTTACCCATTGGCCGTAAAGCGACATATAAATTTCGTAGCCGCTTTGCGGATTCTTCTGCTGTACTTTTGTCATTATGCGTTGAAAGGGCTTGAAGTCCTGGCGCATAGTTTGGTCGATGAGGATATTGCGGTCGGCAAGATACAATATTTTCTTCTTCATTCCCGATTTATGCAAGCGGTGAATGATTTGAAACGCGGTATAAGTTTTGCCTGTGCCTGTTGCCATAACGAGCAATATACGTTGTTGGCCATCGGCAACGGCTTCGACTGTGCGGTTGATAGCAATACGTTGATAATACCTTGGAGGGAACGTTTCCGCACTGGTATAGTAAGGAACGTCAATAATCTGTTCTGCTTCGGCAGAAAGATTCGTACCGCGTTTGAGCCTTTCTTTAAGTTCCAACGCAGTAGGAAAGGCATCCATCGGCAAGAAACGCTGCTTTCCTGTAATCAAATCATGTTCTACAAATTCACGGCCATTGGTACTGTAAGCAAACTTTAGGTCAAGAATGGTGGCATAGTCAATGGCTTGCTGTACGCCGTCTGCGGGAGCATGGCTTGACGATTTGGCCTCTACGACAGCGATTGGATAATTCTCGGCGGTGTGGAGAAGATAGTCGGCTTTCTTCCCCTTGTCGCGCTTTTTCATAGAGCCGCGCACTACAATCCTTCCGGCAGTAAAAGAGTGTTCCATGCGGATAAGGTGCTTATCCCATCTACTCTCTAATGCAGGTGTGATGTAAAGCCGCTTGGTGTCTTCCTCGCTGAGATTGGTATTGAAAGGCTGAGTCATACGATATGCAGATAATAGTTTATTATCGGAAGTTGATTCCTAAAATACAAAATTACTAAAATATTCTGAGACAGCGGCGATAACGTCGAAAGATTTTATTGACAAGGTAACTTGGGCGTCAAGAATTATTCAATATTTGATTTTATTCCTAAGCCGGTCTGAGATAGAGGGGGTAATGTTGTGTCAGCCACTCTTAGAAGGGTCGATGACCAATTGAATCTAAAAGTGAGATGAGTTCAGATTTTTTTCGTAACTTTGGTGTTGAATAAGAAAAGATTATAGATTATGTCGGAAGAGCAAATGAATAGTTATCGACTCACGTCGATGGAGGAGCCGGGCGATGAGCGTATGGCTCAGATTATGCGTGAGGTTGCCGAGGATGCCCGCGAAAGCACCCGCCGGGCTGCCGAGCGTGTGGCTGCAGGGATTGAGGCTGCTTCGCATGAGGCTCGCGCAAGAGTTGAAGAAACCTTAAACAGGCTTCGCAATGGCGGCAAGTGAACATCGCCCCGTCTTGATAGTTATTGCCGGGCCCAATGGGTCGGGCAAGACTTCCGTGACCTCCAAGATTCTGCATCATGAGTGGCTGGAAGATTCGGAGTATATCAACCCGGATAATGTCGCCCGTGATGTATTCGGCGACTGGAACAATCAGGAGTCAGTTCTCAAAGCCGCCAACTATTGTAACAAATGGAGGGAAAAGTGTCTTTCAGAACGCAAGAGCCATATATTTGAGACAGTGATGTCCGCTGCCGATAAGGTTGATTACATTCTTAGAGCAAAAGAAGCAGGATTCTTCATCCGCTTGTTCTTCGTATCCACTGAATCTCCGACAATCAATGCGAAGCGCGTCGCAAACCGTGTGCTGAATGGTGGCCACGATGTTCCTATCCCCAAAATCATATCCCGCTACGACAAGTCCATCGCAAACTGTATCGCCTTGGCTCCATACGTTGACCGGCTCTATGTCTATGACAACTCAATCGAGGATGAGGAAGCTCGACTTTTGTTCCGACTGAGCGACGGCGAGCTTGTGAAACGCTATGTCGAGGGACTTCCCAACTGGGCTTCGACTATCCTTCCGGAAGGAAAAGCTACAAAATAACAAAAATGAAGAATTTAGTATCTGAAATACGCTCGATTATTGAAACTTCTCGGTCTAATGCTGTCCGCTCAGTTGACTTTTGTCGCGTACAGATGTACTGGCAAATAGGACGACGCATTGTCGAGGAAGAACAGGGCGGTAGTACGCGTGCTGAGTATGGTAAAGGTCTTATAAAGAATCTTGCCCAAGAGATAGAACCCGAATACGGAAGTGGTTTTGGACAGCGCCAATTGGAACGCGCAAGACAATTTTATATTGAATTTCCAATTGCGTCCACACTGCGGACGCAATTCAACTGGAGTCAATATAAGTTACTTATAGCAATCCCTGACAAAGACAAACGTGAATATTACGAGCTTGAAGCGGCAAGTAATTGCTGGACTGCACGCCAGATGCAACGTCAGATCAATTCTATGCTCTATGAGCGTTTGCTCCTCAGCAACGACAAGGAATCGGTTCTTGCCATGGCAAGGAAAGAGAAGAAGCCTGAAAAACCGCAGGAAATTGTCAAGGATCCAATGGTTTTGGAATTCCTGGGTTTGGAAAAGAAAGCACATTATTACGAGAGTGATCTTGAAACAGAGTTAATCAATCACTTACAAGAATTTATTCTTGAACTTGGAAATGGGTTCACTTTCGTAGCGCGTCAAAAACGAATCATTCTTGAAGATGACGAGTTTTTCATTGACTTAGTCTTTTACAACCGTCTTGCCCGGCGGTTCGTGATTTTTGAGTTAAAGACAGGCGAGGTAACTCATCAGGATCTGGGACAATTGCAGATGTATGTCAATTACTACGACCGTACTGAGAAACTACCTGAGGAGAATCCCACAATCGGCATATTACTATGCACTGCCAAAAACGACACATTGGTTAGGATGACCCTTCCCTCGGACAATAACACAATTGTTGCATCTAAATATCAACTCTATCTTCCCACAGAACAACAGTTGATAGCGGAAGTCGAGCGAGTTAAAAAGGAATGGGAAGAAACAAGATGAGACCCAAAACGACAAAGTAACCGATGTCATTCTTATGAACTTGAAATCTCATATTTGTACCATGCAACAATAAACTTCTGGTAATCAAATATAGTTAGATTTGAGGAAGTGAAGTAAGCCCACAAACCACCGATAACAGAATGAAATGTAACTCAATCAGTTACACTCCATTTTTATTGTCGGTGGTCGGGACGTTATTTGTTGATTGAGGAGAATATGCCGGCCATTAGGTTGAGGACGTTGGCTACTGTGGCTTTGTCGGCTACGGGTATGGAGAGGGTGGTTTGACCGGTGGCGGGATCTTCTTTTACAATGCTGTCGACCAGTCTCTTTCTGGATTCCTGTGATGACAGGGCTTTTGCAAGTCCTCCGAGGAATTCCATGCCCTTGTTTATAAGTTCGCTTTCGGGTGTGGCTGTCGGGCCGTCGGGCTTCTCGCGTGGCAAAGCGTTTTCAGCAGCGTTTTCGCCGGGGCGTGGCTGTGCTGACGAGGGGCCGTTTTCTGGTGACGGTTCTTCGCTGTTTTCTTCCTGACTGTTTTCTGTTTCGGTCGGTTCCGGACTGTCGGATTCATTGTCGTCGGGTTCGGATATATATTCATATTCGCTTTCGTCGTTATCGTCCTCAGGTTCCGGTGTTTCGAATTCGGTGTCGGCACCGGTTTCTGTTTCATTGTCGGGTAAATTGACTGTTCCTTTTTTAAGGTCGAGGTTGTTGTCGAGCAGTTCGGCGATGCGGTCGAATTTTTTGTCGTTGAGTATGACTGTATCGTCTCCTCCGTCGAGCACGCCTTCAAACAGGCCGGTCTTGAATGCAAGGGTGTCGAGCATGTTGACTTCAATGGTCCCGACTGATACCATGTTGATTACCTGTATCTGGCGTGGCTGTCCGAGACGGTAGACGCGGGCTATGCGTTGTTCAAGCACTGCGGGGTTCCAAGGCAGGTCGAGGTTTATCACTATGGAGGCAGCCTGAAGGTTGAGACCCGTGCTGCCGGCGTCGGTCGACAGGAATACCCGGCACGCAGGGTCGGTCATGAAGTCATTTATCAGGGATCCGCGTTTGGCCGACGACACCCCTCCGTGTAGGAAACGGAAACCGATGCCCCGCGCCTCAAGTTCCGCTGCCATGAGTCGTTGCATTCGTTCCCATTGGCTGAATATCACTATCTTATCGTCGCCTGACTCTACGACGTCGTTAACTATGCTGATAGCTTCGTCGATTTTAGTATCGTGGCGGGTCTTTTGGTCAAGTATGAATGTGCTGTCGGCTACCATACGCATGGTCGACAGCAGCAGCATAAGCCGCATACGGTCTTTTTCAGACAAGAATCCCAATCTGCGCCATCTGCTTATCAGGATGCTGACATTCCATTTGCAGTCGTCATGGATTGCCAGCTGTTCTGTGGTTGTCGGTACAAGCAGGTTCTTATCTACGCGCGGAGGCATCTGAAGCTTTACTGACTTTTTCGTTCGCCTTATCATGACTTGCCTGAGGGTATCGCCTATGCTGTTCAGGTTTTTATATCCTGTAATTCTGCCTGTGCTGTCGGTATCGGTCGTGTCGTTTACGAATTTCCAGTATGGGCCGAGGACAAACTGGTCGACAAGCTGCATTACGGAATAGAGTTCCGACAATTTGTTTTCAAGCGGAGTGCCTGAAAGGGCTACCGTATAGTCGCTTTTGAGCAGACGCATTGTCCGGGACATTTTGGTGTCCCAGTTTTTAAGGCGTTGCACTTCGTCATAAACCACCATGTCAGGCATGGATTTCAAACCGTATCTGATGGTATTTACTATTGAATGGTATGATATGATTTTGAAAAATGCCGGATTGGTGTCAAGGTTTTTTGCTCGTTCCGTCACGTTTCCTTCGACAACGAGTGCATCCTCACCAGAGAATTTTTTAATCTCGCTTTTCCATTGGTATTTGAGCGAAGTGGGGCAAATAATCCATACTGACCCTACGAAGCCATTCCGTTTCAGAAGCATTGCGCCGGCTATTGCCTGTATGGTTTTGCCAAGGCCCATTTCGTCGGCTATGATGGCGCGCCCGTGTCGGAATATGAACTCCGCTCCTTCGCGTTGATAGGGATAGAGGTCGGTACTGAGCAGTCCGTCGGTCATGTCGGGCATTGCGTCGGCAAGGTTGTTGCGCAGTCGGTCTGCACGTTTCCTGATTATGAAGTTGAATGCATCATCAACGCATTTCGTCGCCGGGTCTATTTCTTTGGCCGCCTCGAGAAATTCGCCGAATTTATCGTAGTACTCATCGAGGAGCGTGAGGTCGGAGTCGAAATACTTTGAAGCCAGCACGGTCATCTCCTCCTTATGTTCGCCTCCCAGCCTGATTCTGACACGTGGCTGCCCCTTGTAATCAAGATAGACGGTGGAACGGTCAGGCAGACGGTATGTCTTGCGGGCGTATTTACCGTCGGCAGCAAGTCCGACTGCTTCAAGATGCTTGCATGTGCCTAGCTGATTGGTGTGAAAATCGGGGCAGGAACAATAATTCCATGGACTGGATTGCCCACGGTAGACTACGGAATACTTTCGTCCGGTCTGTGGATTGTTCACATTGAAATATCCTTCCCTTGCGAAGTCTATAGGCTTGACTATAAGGCATTCCCTTGAGGCTGCCTGACGCCTCAGGGCGATTTGCCACTCTTCAAGGCTCATATCTTCCGGGCGTCTGTTGGGATTGTATTTCGGGAGAGAATTACGTTTTCCTGATTTCTTGACCTGTTTTCCTTTCATGGGTTGCGGTGCTGTTATGTCGTTTTAACTACGAATTTACCTATAATAATCCGGTTGTACAAATTATTTCATGAATAACGACTTGGCAATTTACCCGTAAGCGCGGCCGCATTTTATGGCGGTACATGCTTTCGTATATTCCACGGTTTCTGAAACGCTTTATTTTTCATAATGAATCTTATACGAGGTTGTTGCGGTTGAGGTGGAGGATTTCGAGGAAGCGGTCGACTGTCGCTTTGTCGCCGGAGTATTTTCCGGGGTCTTCGCTCAGCTTGCATGTGGTGCAGTAGAACGGCCACGATTCGGTGATTTTTACGGCAACGAGCTTGATGACGATATTCATCGGGTCGATTCCGTCGAAGTCATTGGTGAAGTGCGTCCCGATGCCGAAGGAGGGGATGCATTTATCTTCGGCGTACCGCTGTATCTCTATGGCTTTGTCCACGTCGAGCCCGTTGCTGAATACTATCTGCTTGCTGCGCGGGTCGATATTCAGGCTGCGGTATTTGTCGACTATCAGATCCAGCTCCCTGAAATTGTCGCCGCTGTCGACACGGAGTCCCTTGAACAAATTGGCATAGTCTTCCGAGAAATTCAGACTGAAGATGCGCCAGCCGTATGTGTCGTAGAGGAATGTGCCCAAAGCTCCGCGGTAGGTGCTCGCCCATGTCTTCATGGCAAGGTAGTTGGCCATCTGCGGCCCGTACATTCCGGCAATCGCGCATATCAGTTCATGCGCCATGGTGCCTACAGGTACAAGGTCGTACTTCATGGCGAAATACACATTGCTTGTGCCGATGAATTTTCCCGGGCCGTGCAGTGCGTCCTGACACTCCTTCATAGCTTTTACGGCCGTATCCTGAGCCTGAAAAGAGGCGCGGCGACGTGTGCCGAAGTCGCTGAACGTGCATCCCGCCTCAATAAGTTTTTCCGCTTTGTCATGTGATTTGCCGTAGTAGACGTCGTAGTCGAATGATCTGTCGTTGCCGGTCATCATGTAGTACAATTCCGAGACTATGGCCAGTACTTTTACTTCGAGCAGAATTGTATCGCTCCAGCAACCTTCGAATTCGATGTCGAGATGACCGTTTCCGTCCTGCTGTATCGTGACCCAGCTGCTGTCGTAACGGAAGCCTTTAAGATAGCTGTAGAACCATGCCGGTATATAGCTGCACCGCTTGCGCATGAACGCAATCTCTTCATCTGTTATCACGACAGTCTCGAGCATTTCGATCTGTCGGCGAAGTTCGGCGGCAAACCCCGGAGGATAGACAGTATGGTTGCGGTCGGTGAATCTGTAGCGTACACGGGTACGCGGATAATTTTCTATAACCGCGCAGCACATGGTGAATTTATACAGGTCATCATCTGTGAAATGTCGGATTATCTGGTGCATGACAAGCTATATTTTGAGATTAGAGAATCAAGAGTATTGCCGCCGTCAATCGACGGGCTGAACTTTTTCAGTACGTTCAGCCGGATGTTGCCATCCAATGTCAGCAGGTCACGAATCGTGGCGGCCACACATACGTCGCCGGCAAGTCCACAGATGTCGATATGACTGATATTCCTTGACTTTATGATATGTGATATTATGTCGGCAGCATCACGGTTCTTGAATATGGAATATTCTTCAGTTTCAGCATTTTCACCTTTATGGAGTATTACTGTTTTATCGGAGGCGTCGATAAGCGCGGACATAAGCGGAGGCCATATAGCGGCTCCGACCGAGTCGGCAACGCAATGCACCGGCCATTGCCCGGCTTCCGTTCTGAACGAACAGTGACGCATCGGGTGCCGGTCGGCGGTCACGATGATAGAGGCATATTGCGTACTGTTACGACGCAAGTATCCCGCCAGGGAGTTCATGGAGCTTACGGCCCCGGGGACTGGAAGCACTCCCGTGATGAAATCAATCTGAGGGTCTACTATGAGTAATAGCTTGTTTATCATACCGGTCACTTGTTCAGTTATAAATATAACGCTATCGGTAGCCTATGGTTGTGTTGAAGCTGAAAATTCCCGTTATAACGGTAATCTTCCGTTGGTTATTCCGAATTGTTGCGGATGGCGATGCCGATTATAAATCAGTTGCGGAGATACCGGAAAATTTATTGAAAAAAATTTTGCATAAACCGATTATTCGCGCGAATTTTGCAGCGCCGTTTCAGCGACTGACAGCGGTATTGTTTTTCAAAAGGTATTTATCCCGATAGTGTACTTAGAATGCCGGCTTCAATCAGCCGGTTGTAGTGTTTCAGGTTTATGAACAAGAGTCTTTTTGCATTGGCTTTGGGCACTTTTGCCCTTGGGATAGCCGAGTTTGTGATTATGGCTATTCTCGGTAATGTGGCGGAGGGTGTCGGCATATCGATTTCGCAGGCCGGGCATTTTATTTCGGCATACGCACTGGGTGTGACGGTGGGCGCGCCGTTTCTGCTGTTTGCACGCAAGATGCCGCTGAAGAAAATAATGATGATACTTGCCGCGCTCATCATGGTCGGCAACACGCTGGCGGCTGTAGCTACGGGTTACTGGGGATTGCTTGCCGCACGGTTCATCTCGGGACTGCCGCACGGATGCTATTTCGGCGTCGGCGCCATTGTGGCGCAGCGGTTGTCGGCCCCGGGCAAGGAGGCTGCCGCCGTGTCGATGGTCATTGCGGGAATGACGGTGGCGACAATAGTGGGAGTCCCTATCGGGACATTGTTTTCCGAATATCTGTCGTGGCGTCTGACATTTGCCTTTGTGGCGCTGAGCGGTGCCGTGGCTTTCATCGGTATCCATGCATGGATAGGCGATGTGGGCAAGGTGAAGGATACCGGATTCAAGGGGCAGTTTAAATTCCTGCGGTCGGGGGCGCCGTGGCTCATTTTTGCCGGTCCGCTGTTCGGACAGGCGGGGCTCTATTGCTGGTACAGCTATATCGAGCCGCTGATGACAGGAGTGGCGGGATTCGCAGCCGCCGATATGACGTGGCTCATGGTCGTGGCCGGACTTGGTATCTTTGCCGGCAACATAATCGGCGGACGGTGTGCCGTAACCCACAACAGGGCATTTGTTGCAGCACTCGTGCAGGGCACATCGATGATTACACTCGTGCTGATATATTTCTTTGTGTGGGATAAGGCGGCTGCTGTCGTTCTCATGGTCATAGGTGCCGCACAGCTTTTCGCGTCGGGTGGACCGTTGCAAAGCCTTATTATAAAATATTCAGCGGGGGGAGAGCTGCTCGGCGGTTCGCTCATACAGATGTCATACAATCTCGGCAATGCAATCTCGGCATGGCTCGGAGGTATGGTGATAGCTGCGGGCTACGGATGCCGTCCCGCAGTATTGGCAGGTTTGCCACTGACACTTATCGGCACGGTGCTCCTCATCGTGCTGTATCGTCGGTATGAACGGTGAAACATTTGCCGGATTGTTTGTTATAGTTAATGTACGCGAGTTGTCGGGTACATGCAGATTTATGAATTAAAAAATAGTATTGATGATATGAAACTTGCTGAGGCTTTGGCGCAGAGGGCGGATTTGCAGAAACGCATCGCGCAGATGGACGGACGGCTGAAGGCGGCCTGCAAGGTGCAGGAGGGCGATGAGCCTGCCGAGCGGCCTGAAGCTCTTTTTGAGGAATTCAACCGCTGTATCGATGAGCTTGAACAGCTTATCAGGAAAATCAACCGCACGAACCAGAGTGTCGTGCTTGCCGACGGCGCGACGATTGCCGATAAGATTGCGTTGCGAGATGTGTTGAAACTGAAGGTTCAGGAACTGCAGAACCTGCTGTCGTTCCTTTCGGAACGCCCTGACCGCTATTCACGTCAGGAGATACGGTATGTCAATACGGTCGATGTAAAAGAGGTGAGACACCGGGCCGATGAATGTTCGCGCCGTCTGCGCGAGACGGACTGCGAGATACAGTCGGCCAACTGGACGTATGACCTGATGGAGTAACCGGCTCCGGGTATAACGGATATTTCCGGTGTAGCCCGATTCGTTTTGAGAGTATGCAAGCTCGCTAAGGAGCAAATCTTAGCAAACTGTAAGAGCACGGAGGACGCGTGCCGGATTTTTACGGCTTATCGTCAGTACGCTGTACAGATGTACATCTTACTTTTTACTTTTTATCACCATGCATAGCAAAGCGATGACGGCGAGGGCGGGTAGAGGGACGTTACGGAAATATAATCTCTTGGTCAGATATGTTCGACTTCGGGGTGGAGGGTTATGTCGAAACGGGTGCGGACGGCATCGATGATGCGGCGTTCGAGGGTGAGGATGTCGGCGGAGGTGGCTTGTCCGTCGGTGTTGACTATCACGAGGGGCTGGGTCGGCCACAGGGAGGCGCCCCCTTCGGTCATTGTCTTGCATTCGGCTTTGTCGATGAGCCATGCCGCGGGCACCTTGACGGCGTCGTCGCCTACGATGAAATGCGGGACGCGGACGTCGTGATACATGGCTTCGATACGTTTGAAATGCTCCTGCGGGATGACGGGGTTCTTGAAGAAACTGCCGGCACTGCCTGTCACGGCGGGGTCGGGGAGTTTGGTGTCGCGAGTGGATATTACAGTGGCGCGCATATCGGAAGCTGTCGGGTTTTCGCCGACGATTGACCGCAGGTTGGCGTAGTCGAGCCGTGGCGACGGAGTGACTGTCAGCCGGAAGTGTACGTCGGTTATTATGAAGCGGTCACGTATGGCGTCGGTCTTGAATATGGAGTGGCGGTAACCGAACTGCATCATGTCGTGCGTGAACAGACGGTGCTCACCGGTGGCCGCGTCGATAGCGTCGACCTGCACGATATGGTCGCCGGCTTCCACGCCGTAGGCGCCGACATTCTGCACCGCCGATGCCCCGACCGTGCCGGGGATGCCCGACAGGTTCTCCAGTCCCCAGATGCCGCGCTGTGCCATGTCGCGGCACAGGTCGTCCATAACCACGCCTGCCGAGGCCGTGACGAGCACACTTCCGTCGGGCGCCGCGTCGGCAATCCTGCACCCGGCGATGCGCGATATAAGGATTGTTCCCGCGAAGTCGCCGGTGAACAGCATGTTGCTTCCGGCGCCGAGATGCTTCAACGGACGCGGAAATGTATTGTCGGCGAGAACGCGCCGGAGCTCGTCAAGGCTGTCGTAATATACGACGCATGCTGCTTGTGCCGAAATGCCGAACGTCGTGAAATCCCTTACATCGGTATTATATAGTGTTGTCATTGAATCAGCGCTGGTAAAACGTAACGGGCACCGGCCTTGGGGCCGATGCCTGTTTTAGATTATTTCTGTCGGCAGCGTTACCGCTTTGAAGGCGGGCTGGCCGGGGATGATTTTTGTCGTGATTATTTAAGGGCGTCTTTAACGGCGTCGTTGGGCACCATTTCTTCCTTAAACATGTAAGCGCCTGTTTTGGGCGACTTTACCATTTTGATAACTTTGCTGTATGTGCGACCTTCACCTTTTTGAAGAGAGGCGACTGTTTTCTTTGCCATATCCTAATCGTATTATTTGATTTCTTTATGTACGGTTACCTTCTTGAGGATGGGGTTGTATTTCTTGAGCTCGAGACGCTCTGTGGTGTTCTTGCGGTTTTTGGTGGTGATATAGCGTGAAGTGCCGGGCATACCACTTGCCTTGTGCTCTGTGCATTCGAGGATAACTTGCACGCGATTACCTTTAGCTTTCTTTGCCATTTTATTAGAATTCTATGTATTTGATTTCAGAGATGTAACCTTTGCTTGCAGCGTGCTTGAGGGCAGCGTCAAGACCTAATTTGTTGATTGTACGCAATCCGGCGGCTGAGATGGTGAGCGAAATCCACGCGTCCTGTTCAACCCAATAGAACTTTTTGTTGAAAAGATTGACATTGAAGCGACGTTTGGTACGGCGCTTTGAGTGCGATACGTTGTTGCCGGTAATCGCTTTTTTGCCCGTAATTTGACAAATCTTTGACATGGCTGTTAATGAATTTATCTATATTATTTCGTTGTTTGAATGTATCGCTTCATGGCCGCCATCTCAGTCTCATATCGCAAGAGAGCGCATCATTTCTCCCAAGCTTTACAGGATGAGCCATAAAACAGTGTGCAAAGTAACTGATTTTTTCTCAACTAACCAAATTTTTTTATCATTTTCGATAAATTTATTTGCATAATGCTGCTGCGGCGACGATTTATCGGAGCCTGCAAATGTTTTTGGCTGACGGTCGGGTAGTTTTATCAAAAAAATGAGTAATTTCGCACTGATAATATAATGATGAAAATTTTGATATTTCCTATATGACGAAGCATGGTTTTTTCAGAGTGGCGGCCGGAGTTCCGGCGGTGAATGTGGCTGATTGCGGCGGCAACGCGAAGGCTATTGTCGATCTGGCCCGGCAGGGCGCGCAGGCGGGTGCCGCGGTTGTAGTGATGCCCGAGATGTCGGTCACGGCGTATACGTGTGCCGATCTGTTTCACAATGCCATGCTGGCCGAGGGGGCGGTAGCTGCGTTGGAGTATATAGCCCGCGAGAGCACGGCGATTGATGCGGTCATTGTGGCTGGTGCGCCCGTTGTCAGTGGCGGCCGGCAATATAACTGCGCGGTGGTGATAGCGCAGGGGAGCATTCTCGCGGTAATACCGAAGTCATATCTGCCGAATTACAATGAGTTTTACGAGCGCCGCTGGTGGCATCCTGCCGACTATGCTCTCTCGTCGGTAAGCATCGGCGGTTTCGGCGACGTGCCTTTCGGACGCAACCAATTGGTCGAAATCAATGGCGTAAGAGTCGGCATCGAGCTTTGCGAAGATCTTTGGACGGCTGTCCCTCCGTCGTCGCGCCATGCGTTGGCGGGAGCGGAGGTGATACTCAACCTTTCGGCATCCGACGACGTCATCGGCAAATACGCCTACCTGCGCGGACTTGTGGCGCAGCAGTCGGCGCGGTGCATGGCGGCCTACGTATACGCCGGCGCGGGATATGGCGAGTCGTCGACCGACTTAGTGTTTGACGGCAAGGCAATCATAGCCGAGAACGGGCGCATATTGCGCGAAGGGAAGCGCTGGCAGCCGGAGCCGCAGATTGTGGCGGCCGACGTTGACATCGACGCTTTGCGCCGCGACCGCTTGCATACCACGACGTGGGGCGACACCGCCGCGCGTGAGGTCACGGCCGCTTACAATGTGGTGCGTGTCACGACGCCGGAACGTGTCGGTGACGACACGCTGTTGCGCGACATAAATCCGCTGCCGTTCGTGCCGTCGTCGACAGGCGACATGGAGGAGCGCTGCAACGAGATTACCAACATACAGGCGGCCGGGCTTGCTCGGCGCCTCGATGTCACCCGTACGAAGCATCTCGTGGTAGGCATCTCGGGCGGTCTCGACTCCACCCTCGCGTTGCTCATAGCCGTAAAGGCGTTCGACCGCCTCGGGCTTGACCGTAAAGGCATTGTCGGCGTGACGATGCCCGGTTTCGGCACCACAGGCCGTACCTACAACAATGCGCTGACGCTCATGCGTGCGCTCGGCATCACGATACGCGAGATACCGATTGCCGACGCTGTCAACCTCCATTTCCGCGATATCGGCCACGACCCGGCTGTCACCGACGTTACTTACGAAAACTCGCAGGCTCGCGAACGCACGCAGATACTTATGGATATAGCCAACCAGACAGGCGGCATGGTGCTCGGCACGGGCGACCTGTCGGAACTCGCTCTCGGATGGGCCACATACAACGGTGATCATATTTCGATGTACGGTGTGAACGCCGGTGTGCCAAAGACGCTGGTGCGCCATCTCGTGAGATATTTTGTCGGAATAACCGACAGCGAAGAGGCGCGCACGGCGTTAATCGATATTATCGACACCCCCATAAGTCCCGAGCTGACGCCCGCGGCTGCCGACGGCACTATCGCGCAGCGCACAGAGGATCTGGTCGGCCCCTACGAGCTTCACGACTTCTTCCTTTATTACACCCTCCGCTACGGTTTCACTCCCGAAAAGATACAATATCTCGCATGCCGCGCGTTCCCCGGACGCGAAGCAGAAATAGAGAAATGGATCAAAGTATTCTTCCGCCGATTCTTCAACCAGCAGTTCAAACGCTCCTGCCTACCCGACGGTCCCAAAGTAGGCAGTGTATGCCTCTCGCCCCGCGGCGACTGGCGCATGCCCTCCGACGCCTCCTCCGCCCTATGGCTTAACGGAATAACCGATTGATTTTTTGAAGCCGATTATTTGCTTTATAAATTTTAATGACTACCTTTGACAGAAGTAAAACATTGCTATGTAAAAGTATGAGAGTAATTTAAAACAAATATTTTTGAGATATGAAAAACCTGCTTGCAATTTTATTCGTATTGATGGCTGTCATTCCGGTTAAAGCCGAAGATGGTGGTGAAAGTGAAAATCCGACGTTACCACCTGCCGTTAGCTTGTCGTATATCTATCTTGACTCAGACAGTGAGTCCGGTTCCGACAACTCGTCAGATGGGACGAGAGTAAGATTATTTTTCTCTGACACGGAAGGTGTGGACTATATAGTCCTTGAAATGTTGAAGGCTGGATCCATTTTGCCGAATAAGGCGTTAATCTCTGATATGTCGAAAGGATATTTCGATACCACAATATGGCATAACACTACGTTCACAGCAGTAGCATACAATAATGCCGATGAACATACAAGAGGAATTCCTCTTTTTGTCCCTGTAAAAATCACGGATGAAAACCTTCCTCCCTTAATATCCCTGACATATACCTATCTTGACTCAGATGGTGATACCGATGACAATACATCATCTGACACTAAAATTAGATTATCTTTTTCGGATACCGAAAGAGTAGACCGTATAGTGATTTTGTGCCTTAGAGAGGGTTTTAGAACACCAAACAAGATACAAATAACTAATGTTGAGAAAGGATATTTCGATACTGCAATCAACCTTAATACAACATTTACACCGATAGCATATAATGATTATGGTCATACAAGTGGTGTGCCTCTTTTCGTTCCCGTAAAGCCGACCGCCGATGTTGTTGAAGTCGAGGAACTGGATTTGGAAGTGGCGCGTATGTTGATATACAATCTTGACGGGTCAATTGTGTTTGACGGTACTCCGGCCGCTTTCTCGATAGACAATCTGTCATCAGGCCTGTACATTAAAAAAGAAATCCTATCAGACGGAGGTATCAATACGGCTAAGATAATAGTAAGATAGCAAATAAAGATTGTACATACTCATACATAATGTGCACGTACTAAATTGTGCGGCGAATATTGCAAAACTACAATTTATCGCAAATTGTAGTTTTGTTTTGTCAGAATGTATTGCAAAACAGCCTGAATTTCGGCTAACGAAGTAGGGACGCACGGTCGGTGCGTCCGAAAAATTCACCTTGATTATCAGTAAATTATCGGACGTACCGACCGTGCGTCCCTACTTCCGGAGTTCTGTAACTACATATCATATAACATTATATAAAATAATCTCCTGTTCTATTGTACTCCTGTTCAAAATCAAATAATCATTTTTGTGCTTGTTTTTTCAACAATAGCACAGTAGAACAGTAGGGATATTGCACTATCCGATAGAACAGGAGATTTGATGACAGTGTTGTCTTATTTATTGAGAAATTTAAAAGTTTCGATATTGTTTTTGCCGATGCGTCTTACTATCAGTATTCCTTTATTAGGGATATTTCTTATATCTGATAATTCAGCAAATTGTCCGAGATATATGCCGGAAATATCATACACTTCATACCGGCAGTCGGTCGGCTCGTCAATCCCGACTGAGCGTATTCCCGCGAAATCGTCGGCAGGACCCGAATTGTCGGATACTACTCCGTATGGCAGCAATTCAATCGTATAGACATATTTGCCATACTTGTTTTCAGCTGTAAAATCAATCCATGCATAGAACGGAGCTGTTATCTGTTCTGCAACACCTGACGCAATGAAAGGGTCATTTATGTATTTTGATACTACCATTGAGGAATATTCCTCTTCCACGGAGACTTTAATCCTGTCTGTCCCCAGATATTTGACGGTGTAGTATGCGTTATACGAATCGAGTGGGGCATTGTCCTCAATCCTGTCTATGACAGCATACTCAATAAACGGCCTTAGCTCAAGTGAGATATTTATGGGATCGGCGCTGTATTTTGCACCGCTAACTGTATAGTCGCATTCCAATTTTCCCTCAAGGATACCACTTTCGGTAATATAATAATTATCTTCAGGAGATTGTATTTCGTCAATGGAAAATTCCGGGGTAAAGGAAGTGGATTCCAAAGCGAATACTCCTGATTTATTTTTCATATAAAAACGCCAGCGGTATTCTGTTATCGTGGCATCGCTCCCCTCCAAATTGAAAGAGTGAGCCAAGTATGCCGAGCCGGTTCCGTATTTATTTATACCACTGCCGACGATAACATAAGCAGGTGTTGCCGAGGTCTCAGTCGCGTTGCTGTTGTCAAATGCTGATATGTTTAAAGTGCTTGCGGCAATGGACATTATTACAAAAGCCCATATCTTACTCTTTCTCATAATTCAATAGTAGATAATTGATGAAAATTCCGTTAATATATATGAAAAATGATGGCAATGAAATGCGCTTATTTATTGAGAAATTTAAAAGTCTCAATATTGTTTTTGCTGATGCGTCTTACTATAAGTATTCCTTTGTTAGGGATATTTCTTATATCTGATAATTCAGCAAATTGTCCAAGATATATGCCGGAAATATCATACACTTCATACCGGCAATCGGTCGGCTCGTCAATCCCGACTGAGCGTACTCCCGCGAAATCGTCGGCAGGGCCCGAATTGTCGGAGACTACCCCGTATGGCATCAATTCAATCGTATAGACATATTTGCCATACTTGTTTTCAGCTATAAAATCAATCCATGCATAGTACGGAGTGGCTATATGATTGGCAACTCCCTTTGCGATATACGGTTCGATTATGTAACTGAAGTCTACTTTTGATGAATATTCCTGTTCTACATATACCTGTATACGGTCCGTACCCAGATATTTGACAGTGTAATACGCATTGTACGAATCGAGTGGGGCATTGTCCTCGATCCTGTCTATGACAACGGATTCAATGAACGGTCTTAGCTCAAAATATATATTGAATGATGTATTGTATTCAGCCCCGTCGATTGTGCATCTGAATTTTAATCGAGCCTCGATAGCGCCTTTGGAATTGATTTCGTAGATTTCCTCGTTTTCGATGGGAGCGGTAGTACATGACAGGTGGTCGTCAGCCAATTCCAATGATTGTATTTCGCCGTCGACAAGCGGTAGCTCCAGTGTCCATTCAGGATTATCAATAGCAGCATTGCCGGGTAAATCATCAGTATTTATCCTGAAACAATGTGATGTGTAGGCCGACGCACGTCCGTTATCGTGAACCTCATCGCCCGATATGCTTATTACGTATGAGCTAAGAGTTCCTTCACTCGTTTCGATGAAAGTATCGGAAAATGTAGTGTCGGTACAATCATGAGCAAAAGCGGGCAAGGTAAACGTTGTAATTGCCAATACCGATGATAGAAATACTCTTTTCACAATAATATAATTTTAATCCGCTAATAGTGCTGTTGAATCCGTCTTTGACCTGTTATTACTTATTTAACGGTAAAATTTAAATATTATTATCAAAATAAAACTGCCGGGACACATTTTATATTGATTTATAAGAATGTGACCCGACAGTATATTGCACTATTTACGGAATTTGAATGTACCCTGCAGTCCTGACTTTTCGTCAATGGCAGTCAGCACATACAATCCATCAGCCAATGTGGATATGTCAATTGCGCCGTTCGTCATCCCGTTTCGACCGGCTTGCTGTCTCGCAGCACTAAGCGGAGCAATGCTGTAATTGCAATTATCGACAGCCTCATCTCCCGCTTTCACCATAATAGCATCATTCTGCATGTCAAAACTCAAAGCGGCAGCCACACTTGCAGGTTGATATTCAACAGTGACAGGAACCCCGCGGGTATAACCATTGTTATTATAGCTAAGTGCTGTAAAAGTGGTATTTCGGTCGATAGTAGTATCAAAATATCCTTTTTTGACATTGGTTATCTGTATTTTGCTGGGTATTCTAAATCCCTCTCTCTTACACTCAATAACAATACGGTCTACGCCTTCTGTATTGGAGAAATATAATCTTACATTATTCTCCGTAGTATTGCTAATATGAGTGGAAACCGGTACTTTTTCTTGGGGAATATAATCATAACCCAACCGAACTTTTTGAGGAAGATAATCGACAACAAAAAAAGTCGATTTTATATCCATTCCGCCTAAATCGTTATTATATTTAACGGTTATTCGAGCGCGTAGATAACCATCGACAGTTCGCGCATATTGGTCATCATCGAAATGGAATGTCCAATCTGACATACTATAGGTTATCGTTTCTCCTGGGAAATAAGATTGTATGAATTTAACAACATCCCAAGTACCGTCCTTTTTCAATACAGAGACAGATGTGCCGTAATCAGCAGATGGGTTATTTTCATCTGTTAGAAATGGATGAAAGGAATTGACATATTGTTCAAGTTCTCTTCTTCCTGAAAGTGCTATCTGAGATTTTAATTTTGTCGCATGCTGTTGGTCTGCATGATGGGTTTCCACATTATAGATATTATTGTATGGGGATTTATTTTCAATAGAAATAGAACCATTATAAGGCATAAGAAGCGATGTGCTTCCAGACGAAGATGGATTTGGCGCAGACGTTCCTGACACATAATCGGCTTTCCATCCTAACAGAAAAGTGAAAATGTCATGAGAATAATTATCACTAAGGGACCTCTTCACCATTCCTTTGCAAAAGTTATGGGTTAGTATCTTTGAGACGCAACTATCGTCCTGGGGTATAAAATAGTTTAAAGAAACGCCGTTAACCCAAGTTGTAGGTGCATATAATTTTAAGCTTTTTAGGGCGTCAAGTTTTAATTCAAGTTCTCCTTTTGTTGCTTTTGCTAAACGAACTGTCGGATTGTCATAATTCCCCAATGTCTTGTTTATGAAATATTCAAATGGGGTCAAATCACGTTGAGGATTTTGCAGACCACCTATTGTAGTATAATGGTTATAACCACTTGAAATTCCTAATCCTATAAGTAAATCCCTAATTGCCAAAGAAACAAAATCATACTTTTCTCCCGGTATAGTATCTAATGAAAAATAAAATTCATTGAGTTTCTGATTATTGTAGGTAATACTTATATCCGGTTCATTTGTTAAAAATTTTACATCAGGCACTGAGTCGAGGAATGTCGTAGTGGAGTTACGTGATAATTCCGCTAATATTACACCTTTAATCATGCTCATTTGAACGAATTTATACTCTGTGACTTTACCAAAATGCTGCCTACTGTTTGTCCTTACTCTTGAAATTGCTCCGGATGATGAACTTCCGGTGCGGCCACAAGAAACTTCAACTTTTAATGGAAGACATGGTGGTATATACTCCTCTACGATTTTGCAAGCATATGCGAACGGTGCTTTCATTTCATTTGGACATGTCTCATCGAAAATAGGGGTAATTACTGTCCCTCCATTTATTCGTCGTATTACCTGCACATCTTGTATTTCATCAACATATTTTTCAGAGGCTATATTATAACTTTCAATATAATTCTCGGCCATGGTATGAATTACAAATCCCACTAATAATAGGAGTAATAAAAATATACGTTTCATTTTACGATGAATTTTCTAATGATAGTTGATTTGTTGTTCTTACAACGAATTATTAACATTTGGTGGGATTCCATCTTAATTGGTATTGATGTACTTTGTGATATAGTTCCGTTAAAAATAATGTATCCATTCAAATTGGAGATAGTAAGTTCAACCGGCTCCGTTATCCCAATATACAAACACCCATTATCAATGGAAATATCAATAGGCTCAGCGATAGTATTGTCAATTGATGCCTGTCCCAATATAATTTTTAAATCGTTTTCTTCAATGTAGGAGTTCGTACAATATGTTGGCGAATAAATATATCTGTCATTTTCAAAATAGGCGAATATCCTGAAATATGTACCCCAACTCATATCAGGCAGAGACACACTCATTGCCGATGAGTCATCGACGATAGGAAGTTGCGTTTTTATAGAGAAAGACAATCTGTCTGAGTCGACAGTATGTTCCCGTGTACGTACTAATAATAATCTTTGGCAGCCGGTTGGTATGTTTATGGTAAAATTAATCGTTCCCGTACAGTCTATCCTATTATCAGCCTCATTGAATACCTTATATTCATAAGTTACATTGTCAATGCTAACTTCTGATTCGGATGACTGTATTTCTGATTGGTTTGCTTCGGCCGATAATTTACAAAAGGATAATGCTATAAAAAATAAAATTAAGCTTTTCATAATACTACAAGTTTAGAAGTTTTTGAAATATCATTATTGTAAATTTCTTTTTTTATATATAATCCAGGATAAAGATTTTTTTCCGAAAAACCGGTTGTAGTACCGTCATATACTATAATACCGTTGATGTTAAACAATTGTAATCTTTTGACGTCTTCATGTTTCGTGGAAATATTATCAATACTTGTTATAATATCAGGCGGGAATTCCAACGTTTTCTCTGTTTTCCCATACTCATTTCGTACTATAATTCTCACCCAGTTATAGGTTAAAGTTGACATGCTGTATGTCTTAACATGGGCAATAAATGGTTCATCAATACGAATCACGGAAACATTAACATCATTATCTCTTTCGATTTCAACTGAGACATTTTCGGCACCTGCGTATGTTATTGTAAAGGTGACATAAAAACTATGTTCTTCCTCCTGTTTTATGACTTTAAGATTATCTATTGAAGATATAACTGGCTTTAATCCTAATGATACAGTGAAAGGTATTGCGTTATATTTCTGTCCGTTTAGTACATATTCACATTCTACTTTCCCCTCTAAATCTCCATCAAGATTTATGAAATAATCTTCTGCATACTCGATTTTACTGATAGAGAAATTCGCTTCATTTCCAACGGAAATCTGTTCAAATTTATTGGACTTATTTTTTAATGAAAATTTCCATTTATAATTTGAAATTGCTTCGTTTTCATTATCTAAATGAAATGAATGTGAAGTATACGATGACCCAATTCCATTTGACCCAATATCAGAAGATACAATTTTTAATCCTGTTTTGGGTAAATCCCAACCGATTGTTCTCAAAATATCTATCGTTTTATCGTCAATCGAAAGGAAACTATTGCCTTGTCCTATAGAATATGACATTAACGAATTATTTTCATCAAGATAGCATAATGACATATCGCGATAATATTGTGAGGGAGCATATATTTTATATTTATTAGACGCGGTATTTAAATATACATTATCTGATTTTACAAAATTTGCCATATCATCGCTCTTCTGTTCGATGTCTGATAAATATGTTGAGTTACAATAAAGCAAATTGTCGAAATAAGTAGGATAGTTATTATAAAAGCAGAAAGAATTGTCGAAATATATTACACTTGAACCGATGCCAAGACATCTGGCAATTCCTCTCAATGTCATAGTTGTGAGGTTGCAGCCACGAAAGTTCTTATCGGTAAACCCACAATCCCATTCAATATCTGGGTCAAAAATAATGATTCCATCTAAATTATCTTCATTGCTTTCTGACGAATCACTAATTTGTGTAGCCAATGCAGATGGACAACCATTTAAATTATCGAAAAAATCCGAAGATTCATAATAATATACATCTGCAGCCATCGCTACATTAGGTTCGAGATAATCATAACATACTCCGATATATATAGGGTGACCGTTGGAAATCTTTGATTCCCATAGATTTGCTGCTGCGGTAATTGCTACCTTCATAGAATCCGGGAACTCATCAAAGTATACAAAATTTATTTCGCCCTTATTGCTTGATGAACGACGGATTTTAGCCGGGAGTTTTTGATTCTCAAAACTTGCATCGCCCGGTCTGACTTTTTCTTCATACCTGATAGTATATTTTTTCGGGGTTGAGGTTTGAGAAAAGACTCCGATTACACTTGAGGTTATAATTGCCATTAAAAATAAAAAAACTCTCATAGCAAAATCATTTGATATATTTATAGATTTATTCGAAATCATTATCATTAATCTTACATATTAATCCGCGTTTACTACGGCTTCGGCGTACCAGTATTCGCTTTGAATGAGAACGGTGTATTCACCAGGCATAGTTAGCTGGAATTCGGCGTTTATTGTTGACGAATAGTCTACCAATTCTTCATATTTATTATAGAGATATACTTCGGCGTCGATTGTTTCACTGCCCTCGACTTTGATTACCCGATTTTCTATGTTATAATAGACATCAACCGGTATACGCATCGGCGCTCTATCAGGGGTCATTTTCTTTGTGTTACAATCTTCTTTATGAATGGTAACTGGAATTCTTTCGTCCTCGGCAAACGATGAGAACACAGTTGTAAAAATTACAGTAATAATTAGAAAAAGCTTTTTCATTGTCAAGAAATTTTAGTGGTTATTTTTCATAAAATTAAGAATTTATAAGTTTTCAAACAAATAAAAAGTTTAACAGCCGCATTTTTATGCGGCTGAAATACAGATGGTTGAAAATTTTCAATTCGATAAAGTTTAACGGCGCGTCAAAAAGTTTAACGGCATACTAACAACGGGCATTTTTTGCTGTCAGGAGAATGACGTGTTAGCGGGCTTGTCTAAGTGGCGTCGGATATATAGCCCGATATTTGTTTCGTGCTCATCAATGCCGAGCTTTTTGCGGATAGCACTGCTTATGTTGTAGTGCCGCTTTAGCTGCATATATTCTCCGACCTCTTTGCCTTTAAGTCCGATAGCGTACAGGCATACGTATTTGATTTCATCATCGGTAAGGCCGCAGGTCTCGAGACTCTTCATGAATGCAGGGTAGGATGCTGTAAGGGCTATGCGTGTGGAGTCCAGAAACTCCTCTTTGTTTTTGCGTATGTGTTCAATCCATTTTGTGTAGGCCGCAGCATGTGATTCGTTATCGGAGATTTCTTTTGCGAGGAGACTGTTAAGCATGTCAAGTCGCTGCTTTATTACATTCTGAACGGGCTCATCAAGTCCCTGATGTTTCTGCAACAATATTTTCAAGTTATTGCGCTCGCTTTCAAGTTCCGATTTTTCCAATTTCAAATTGTTAAGTTCAAGTTCGGCTGCCTGTTTTTCCAATTTCAGTTTCAGATTCTCCTGTTCGGCCATCATTCGTTTAGTACGGATTTTGTAATACCGGTATATAATTATTCCGGCGATAGCCATCATGAAAATTACAGCGAACAGACTGTACTTGATTATTCTGTCTCTCTTTTGCGTTTCCATCAGACTCGATATTTCCAGCTTATGCTTTTTTTCGGCAAAAAGCAGGTCGTTAGAGAACATTCTGACATGAAAACGCTCAGCTACATACATATACTTTTTATAAGCGTCCAGGGCTTTATCCGGATGTTTCGCGGTTTCCTGTATATCGGATACCACGGCATAATATTTTAATGAGTCTGCAGTGGTCGGGGTTATATCAATATGGTCAAGAAGCGACAGTGCTGTATCAATATTTACTTTAGAAGCATATCCTCTCGCAATGTCGAGCTTGGTATTACTTGATAACTCATATTGTTGAAGTTTATTTACCAGATTTAGGAATTCATCAACAGTTCCGTATTTGATTAGATATGAAACATAGTAATTATTAACAAACTCTTCGGTCTCCGGATACTTGTCAACGATGGCCTGACATATCTCAATAAGACTATCTGCTTTAATTTTGTTGTCTAAAATGACTGCTATATCCAATGCTTTTGCATAACTACGGATTGCCGTTATATGATCTCCGACTGATTGATACAGATTGGCCGCTCTAAGATTATTTTCTGCAAATTCTGCTATCTTGTATTGCTTGTCGTAAAGAGCGCCTTGTCCCACGAGCGTTCGCGCAAGTACCAAAGTGTCGGTTACGCCTTCGAGGTTAAGAGCTTCGATGCATGAAGCCATTGCGTTGCCGTCGTCGCCGCGGTTGCGGTATATGCATGCCTGATAGTACAGCGTGCGTAATTTTTCATCGGGGGTGCCGTGCTTGAGGTAGTAGTCGATGGCAGGTTGGAGGACGGCAAACGATGTGGTGTCGATGTAGTTTTTATCCAGTGCCATCGACATAAGCAGGGCGTAACGGGCGCGCTCCTCCTTGTCGCCGAGTCGCGACTTGTCAATGGCCGACAATATCGACAATGCAGTGTCGGGTTGTGTCTCAATGAGATTTTCAGCAATGTCCATCTCATTCCATGCCGCGGTCTTATGGCGGCAGCCCGATGGCATAATCATAACCATTAAGGCCGCGGCAAGCGATATAAATAGAGCCAGTTTTTTCATAGTGGTCGGGATAATGTTCGGCGATTGAAGTGTTGCAGCTACCGCATTATTTCAGTTCCATAGCTAAAAGGGTGAGGGCGGTGGTCGATGCTCGGTCGATGACACGGTCGCGCGTACCGGGGAAGTGGTAGGTGGCGGCGACGGTGCGCGCCGGAGTCGATATGGCTATGCACACGGTTCCTACCGGTTTGCCCGGTGTGGCTCCCGACGGCCCTGCAATACCCGAAGTGGCAATCGCGCAGTCGGTACCGATAGCTTTGCGTGCGCCTTCAGCCATCTGCGCGGCGATTTGTTCGCTTACGACACCGTATTCTTCGATTGATTCCTGCCCGATGCCGAGCAAGTTGATTTTTACCTTGTTGTCGTATGACACAACGGAGCCGTAGTAGCAGTCGGAGCAACCGGCAATGGCCGTGATGCGGTGCGCTATGTTGCCGCCGGTGCAACTCTCGGCGGTGGCCACGGTATATCCTTTTGCACGGAGACGACGTAAGAGCGATTCCTCGGGAGTCATGTCGTCGTCGGCCAGCAGGTGGTCGGCGAAACGCCGGCACAGTTCAGCGTGCAGTCGGTCGAGTGTCGACTGCAGCAGCGTGCCGTCGGTATGACGTCCGTCGAGGCGCAGACGTATGATGCCAGGTTTGGGGAGATATGCGAGATGTACGAATGCGGGGAGCTCTTCTTCCCATTCGTCGAGCTGCATGGCGACCTTTGATTCCGTAAGGCCTTCGACGATGACGCAGCGGTGGGCGATATGCTCGTCGCTGTGAAATTTTGCCAGCAACTGCGGGAATACTTCCGCCTGAAACATCTGCAATGTCTCGAACGGCACTCCGGGCATTGACACGAGCACTTTGCCGTCGGGGCGCTCGAACCATAAGATTGGCGCCGTGCCGACGCGGTTCTGTATCACGCGGCATGAGGTAGGCACCATGGCCTGCGCCTCGGTCAGCGCGTTGAGTTGAATGCCGCGTTTGGCGAACACCTCCTTGATGTTGTCGAGTACGGTCGGGTCATGACGGAGTTCGCCTCCGAAATACCGGCATAATGTGAGTTTGGTGATGTCGTCCTTGGTCGGGCCGAGGCCGCCTGTGGTGAGCACAACGTCGGCCGCAAGGAATGCTTCGTCGACGGCTGCCGTTATGGCGTCGGCATCGTCGTGGATTACCTTTACATACTCCACGCTCCACCCCGCGGGGTCAATCATGCGGGCTATGGCTCCCGAGTTTGTATCGACGACCTGTCCTATAAGCAGTTCGTCGCCTATTGCTATTATCGCTGTTTTCATTTTGCCAGTAATTTTTTACATAAGTAAGTTGATTTGAATATGATCGGGAAATATTGCAGCAGGGCGCCGATACGGTTTTTCAGCCTGACTTTGCACCCGAACAGCTGGCTCACGGCGAGCCGCCTGACCACGCGTCGGCATTCGGCCGCTTTTTCAGGAATAACGGCATCATTGGCAACCATGAGAAGCCATAAATTGAACGCCGCGCTGAAATGACGTGAGCGTGCGGCTTTATAGAGCTCGCTGTCATCAGCGAAATATTTCTCCAGACTCTCAGTGACATCAAGCGCGTCAAGACGTTTGGGTGTAAATACGTGCAGGATGCTGCCGGTGTTGTAACGGTATCCGTATACCACATCTTTTATTACAGCCACACGTTTTGCTCCGGCAATCAGCCGAGGAATAACCTCCAGGTCTTCATACAATATGCCTTCTTTAAACCGTAGAACGTCCCACATTTGCCGAAGGTATAGTTTCCCCCAGGCCGATGAATGTGCCGATGAAGTGTATTTGCTTTTGTAAAGCATTATTTCTACCGCCTGTTTCCCTGTCAGATGTTTTACGGGGCTGATTATGCCGGATTGCGTGACGTTACAGCTGTCAGCGAAAATTTTGTAAGCGCCCATCACAATATCGGTATTTTCAGAGGTTGCACAATCTCTCATTCTCTTGAGCGCTCCGGGCACAAGTACATCATCACCGTCGACCATAGTAATCCAGTTTCCGCAACATTCCTGCAGTCCCCTGTTACGTACAGCCGACAGTCCGCCGTGCTTGCAATACAATGCTTTTATACAGCTGTGCTGGCGTGCATACCGGCGTATGATGTCAAGCGTGCTGTCGGTCGATTCGTCGTCGACGACGATTATCTCCAGGTCGACACCTTCCTGTGCCAATACGGAGTCGAGGCATGCACCGATGTATTTCTCAACGTTGTATGCCGGAATAATAACGGAAATCATAGAGGTATGTCGGTTTACACGCCGACGCGTGCGAAGGGAGCCGCGTCGTAGGCGCAGAATTGTTTGTCGAGATATTTGAAATAGCCTGCGATGGCCACCATTGCCGCGTTGTCGGTGGTGAATACGCGTTCGGGTATGAAAGCCTTGAGACTGCGGCGCCGGCAGTAGTCGGCTATGGCCGCGCGTATGCCCGAGTTGGCCGATACGCCTCCGCCTATGGCTACCGTCCTGACGCCTGTAGCTTTCACAGCCTTGTCGAGTTTGTTTATCAGTATCTCGATTATGGTGCGCTGCAGCGATGCCGCGAGGTCGTCGATATTTTTGGATATGAACTCGGGGTCGACGGCCACGTTGTCGCGCAGCGTGTAGAGGAACGATGTCTTCAGGCCGCTGAAACTGTAGTCGTAGCCCGGTATGTGCGGCTTGGCGAATTTGAAACGGTCGGGATTGCCGTTGGCTGCGTGACGGTCGATATGAGGGCCGCCGGGATAGGGGAGCCCCATCACCTTGGCGCACTTGTCAAACGCCTCGCCGGCCGCGTCGTCGATGGTGCGCCCGAGTATCTCCATGTCGTTGTAGTTTTTCACGAGGATTATCTGCGAGTTGCCACCCGATATGAGCAGGCACAGAAACGGGTATTCCGGTACCGTGTCGTCAGGCTGCCGGCGTATGAAGTGCGACAGCACATGTCCGTGCAGGTGGTTTACATCAACTATCGGTATCCTTAGTCCGAGTGACATCCCTTTGGCGAATGAAGTGCCTACAAGTAGCGAGCCGAGCAGTCCGGGTCCACGTGTGAATGCTATCGCGCTTAGGTCGGAAGCCTGTATGCCGGCACGACGCAGGGCCGTGTCGACCACCGGAACGATGTTCTGCTGGTGGGCGCGCGATGCGAGTTCGGGCACCACGCCGCCGTATTCCTCATGCACGCTCTGTGATGCTATGACGTTGGAAAGCAATATCCCGTCGCGGATTACAGCCGCCGACGTATCGTCGCATGACGATTCTATACCAAGTATTGTTACGCTCATTTTATGATGCTGTTTGTCTGTTTTACAATCGTTTATTGATTTTTAAACTGCAGAAGCGGAACCGGACGTGCCGTGGAGTCGCCGGCATGTACGGTCGTGTCGGCCGGCGCTGTCGGTCGGAAAGGCGTACGGTCATGCTGCACGTCATCCTTATCGTCGGCAGCCGTGTTGTCTGTATCCCTGTCACTGCCCTTATCATTGTCTTTGTCTCCGTCAGTTCCCGTCGTCGGTTTCTTCCTTCTCCACGCACGCAGGAATGAGAAAATGTTGTCGAAATCTTTCTTGAACATCACGCCGACGCCCTGCGTCGTGTCGGCCGTGCGCAGATAGTAATTCTGGTCGTTGTAGAAATTATATGCCTTGAGCCTGATGGAACCTGTGCGGTTGAGCAGGTATTCAATCTGGAAATCACCGATAAACTGGTTGGAGTTCATCAGATTGTCGCGATAGCCGAAATTGCCGTTGAGCAGCAGGCGGTTGTTGAGCAGTCGGCTCGAAAGGGCCACGTCGACCTCCATGTCGGAGAAGTCGCCGCGGTCGCTGCGGAAATTTGGCGACACGCTCCAGTTGTCGCTCAGATGGCCGAGAATGTTGCTCAGCTGTGACGATATGGTCGACGACGCCACCGAGAACAGTTCATTGCCCTTCGTTGTCGACGTCATATAATCCGGCGTATAGAAGCGGTTGAGCGCGAGTAGATATATTATCTGCCGGTTCATCATCTCCTCGGTGCTCACGATGGAACGCACCTTGCGGTAAGTGTCTGACGTGAGGGTGGGGAACGCAAGGTCAAAGCTGATTTCGGGCTGCTGTATGTCACCCCTTACCCTCAGCACGGCATGAACAGGTACGTTCGTGCGGTTCAGCTCCTTGTCCTGAAGGAATGACTCGTCGAGGTCGCTCAGGTTGGCGTTGAGCGGATATATGGCCTCGATGTTGAGTCGCGCGGTCAGCGGGTCGCCGGTAAACGCGATCTGGCTACCGGAGTTGATTATGAAATCCTTTATGATGATGTCCTGCAGCGTGAAGTTGTAGGTGCCGCGGTCGAGCGTGTATGTGCCGAACATACGCAGGTCGTTGTCGGCCGACGTGTATACCATGCGCATATTACCTTGCCCGTGCGAACGTATGCGGTCGCCTCCCACAGGGTCCATCACTAAGATTATCTCGGCTTCGGGCGTGATGTTGACACGCAGTTCGATGATGTAGTCCGACGACTCCTCGTCGGCCGGTTTGTTGAGCAGCGCGCGCAGATGCTCTACCGCGCCGAGGCGTTCGTCGACCTTTACCTCCTCCTCTTCCACCGTTGGAGCATCCTTGTCGCGGAATGTGAGGAATGTATACTCATCGGCTATCTCAAGTTCGGAAAGCACGAACGAGAATGTCGACCCTGCGGTGGTCGTGGCCTCCACGTCGATTTTCACCACGCCCGGCTCACCTTTGATTGTGGCGCCTCCGTTGACGAATATCTTGCCGTACCAGTCGGCGTTCTGCTTGGGCGACTCGTCATATACGAGCATGCCGCGTGCGTCGGAGATGGCGAAGTCGAATGTCGGGTTGCGGAAGAACTCATGGGTTACCGTGCCGTCAAGGCGCGCCGTGTGTCCGTAGGGGTCGCTCAGCGCCACATCCTCGAGACGTATCTTTCCGGGTGTGATTTTGATTGAGTCGGATGCCGTGAAGTAAGTGTTGGTGAAGTCCAATTTCAGGCGGAGGTCCTTGACATAGAGGTCGCCTTCCATGTCGATGTCGGAAAATGTGCCGAAAATGCGGGCCGAGCCCGAGCCGAGACCGCTGATGTCGGAGGCGAAAGCCTTCATGTACTCCTCCATGAATCCTACGGGTGTCTCGTCGGGCTTGAGGCGAATGTCGAGCGATGAACTCAGCGGGAATATCTCACCCTCCACTTTAGCCGTCTTGCCGTTGGGCTGATGGATAGTGCCGTCTATGGCAACCGCTTTCAGGTCGTTGTCCCACCACGACAGCACGTCGGCGTCGCCAAGCACGCACCGGTTGTAGCTTATATCGGTGACATGTATACCATCAGTCGACAAGTGCGGCGCGTCGGTCAGCAGGCTCGACGCGGTGAGCCTTCCCGTGGCATCACCTCCGAGCATCACCTTGTCTATGCCGACAGCCTCGAATATGTAGTCGAGGTTGAGATTGAGCACATCGATGTCAACTACATCATCGGGGTCATGCGATACGGTCCCGTTGACCTTTACAAACTGGTTCTGACGGCTGACGTTGATGTCGGAAATATTTATCCGTGACATTCCGTTGGTGACAATCAGGGCCGGCGCTATTGTCCATACGGAGTCATTGAACGTCATGGTCGACTTGTGTATGTCGGTGTAGGTATTGAGTTCGCCGGCGTATCTGTTGAGCAGAGTCGACATGGATACCGTTCCGCTGTACTCGCGCTGTCGGTCAATCTTCCACTTGATGTCGGTATCAACCACATTCTCCTTGGCCTGCATAGCGAGGGTGACGGCCGTCATGCCGTCTTTCGACGGAAATGAGGTATTGAGCACCGCGCGGTCCACGCCTGCCGTCCCGTCGATAAGCATTGTGAGCTGGGTGCCCTCGATGAGTTTGTTGCCTTGCCGCATGTACGGTGCGTCGACATTGAGCGTTGCCTGCGATGTGGCTGCGTCGATATTGCCGTCGATGTCAATAGGATATATGGCATATACGGGCAGATTGAAAAATTCCGTCAGGCCGTCAAGATTGTCGAGCCTGAAATCGAAATTGAAATCGTTGCCGGCGCTGTCGGCGGGATAGTGCCCTTTTGCCGTCGCGGGAGAGCCGGAGAGTGCAGGCAGCGCATGCATTGCAATATCGCGCAGGGTCGGCATCAGGGTGGCAAAGCGGAAGTCGCCGGTAATGTCTCCGTTTATGATGTCGCTTTCGATTTCAAGGCGCCGGGGAAGTTCCGATGCTTTGCTTGTAAGCGTTATGTCGCCGATTGAAAGCGATTTGTCATGTTCCGACGAGATGTCGAGGCCGCTTATGCGTATTGTGCCGTCGGCACGGTCAGGCCGCAATCCCTCAAGGTCGGCGTCAATGTGCGCGTTGAGCAGATAGCCATCGAATCTGTCGGTCAGATTGAGTCCGTTGAGATCGACATTGTCGAGTGATGCCGTCAGTATCAGATTCTCTTTCCCCGGAGTCATCGCGCCGCGGAATGCTGCATCTATGTTTCCCGCGGCGTCGGAAAGCGTGGCGTTGCCGTCGAAAGCCCCTGCCTTGTAATCAAGTGCCGCCATGAGCTGCGTGTAGTTGTGCCCGCGGTAGGTGAAGTCGGTGATTTTTCCTTCCAGATGCGCTTTGCTCCTGCGTCCTGCGAGAGTGGCTTCCCCTTTGAAATTACCGTTGAGCGCACCGAGGTCATCACGTCCGAGAGCCTCGCGCAGACTGATGTTTTTCGCCGTGATGTCAAATTTGGCCGATAACGGCACGTCGTCATTCGGTTTCATATACGCCATCTGCGCGGTCATGAATCCGTCGTCGAGAGTGACGTCGGCTTTCGCACGTCCTGACTTCGCGTTGCCCTCGGCATTACCTTTGAGCGTAATCCCGTGGGGCAGATTAATATTGTCAGGCAGCGGCAGGTTCATTCCGGCAAGAAGAGTGTGGAGTTTTCCGCCTATTCTCACCGACAGGTCATTGACTTTGTAGTGAAGTTTCTCTCTGTCAAGCGGATTGTCTATAATACCGTTGTGCAGGGTCATTGCAAGTTCTCCACTGTTGTCGGTTACGGCTATCTCCTTCAGATTGATGCGTTCGGGGCCCGCTTCGATGTCGATATTGAAATTGAGGGTAGCGTTGACTCCTGTAAGCTCCGGAGCGAGGGGGGCGATGTCGGGAAGATAGATATGGCTGCCGGGCTTGAAGCCGAGATTGAGCGAACGTCCCGATATTCCCGTGGCGATACCGCCGAGCGACGTCAGCGATTCCTTTAAATCCATCGGCTCGATTTTTGAACCGGGCATCTCAATGACCATGTTCTCCCATCCGATTTCTTCGGGCGAATAGCAGAATCCCGAATGCAGGTCGGTTATCTCCATTCCCGATTGTTCGGCGAAAGCCAGCCGCTTGAGATTGACGCGGCAGTAGTCATTGCTCAGCCGCGGTATGTTGAGGTCGGCGCGCAGATTGTAGATGCGTATATGGTTTTTGTCGAATACGCCGCGTTCGGGATATGACGCCGACTCTACGTCATAGCTGACGGTCGACCGTCGTATGACTACGGTGTTGATGCGCACGTCGAATTTCGTCGGCTCTTTCTGCTCGTTTTTACCCGACAGCGCGTCGATTACAGGCTGTATGTTGAGAGGAGCGTCGGGCGTAGCGCGGTGCAGGCGCATGTCGAGGCCGGTCAGCTCGGCATAGTCCACCGCAATCTTTCCGTGCATTACAAGTTCGTAAATATTGATGCCGGCACCGAGACGGTCTACTTTCATCAGCGTGTCGCCTTGGTTGACAATAGCGACTTCACGCATCGTCGCACGGTTGAACGGGCGCAGTCCGAGGTCGCCGACAGTGACCTCCACACCGAGTTTCTCGCTGAGGACATTCTCACATTTCTCGCGTATCGCATCCTGAATCCACGGCAACGATAACGCCACATACAGTAATGCCGGCACGACTACAGCGAGGACAATGCATGTCATCACCACCCCGCGTATTATTTTGAATATTCCCTTTAATTTCATTGCAATGATACCTTCTGCCGAAACAGCGTAAATCTACATTCAGGCAAAGCATACAAAGTTACGCAAATTTCCCATAACTACACCCATCTTCCCCTGCAAAAATCGCCGTGCTCGACTATCTTTTATTTCACATAATATGGAGCGATCCTGACATTCTTTTTGTAGGATAGAAGTTTTTGTATATCTTTGCGGGATATAGGCGAGAGGGCTTGTGTCGTTAGGTCAGATAGCTCGGCTTGTTGGAGTTTTTTTACTTTTTATTTATGAAATTTACCAGGATTATTTCTTTTGTAGCTTTTACATTGTCGGTCGTGCCTGTCGTTTCGGCGCGCGAAAACTCTATGGGTGTGCGGATTGGGTATAATTCGCGCAATTCATCGCCTGCCGCCGGACTGTGGTTCCAGCATGAATTTGCCCCGCATTTCCGTCTTGCGCCTAATGTCGACTATATCTTCCGCAAGGATAATACCGACGCGCTGTCAATCAACTGCAATGCCCAGTTCCCCATCCATTTCGGTCAGACCGGTGCATTTGCCTTCTATCCTCTTGCCGGACTGAATTATACGAGCTGGAATTATCATCATACCGACGATCCGGATATAAGCGACAGCTCGTCTGACGGTGCCGGCGATGTCACATCACGCAAAAACCGTTTCGGCATCAATGGCGGAGCCGGCTTTGAATACCGTGTGACTCCCACCCTAAAACTGGCTCTCGAAGCAAAAGGCACCTTCGTGAAAAGCTATTCATCAGCCACCGTAACCATCTCGATAGGCTACGTATTCTGATTCCCGGTATAGCGTCACCCCATTGTCATAAGTACGCGTAGTGTATAGCATGGCGCGGACGCGATGATTCGCGTTCCAATGCTGCTTTCTTAGGGATAACCGTATCGTAAAGCCGGAGGCTCGTGGGTCTACTATTAACCTACAAAATCCCAAAGATAGACGTAATACAATCATAAGGTTATGGTAATTAACAACCCTCATTCTTTTTATCCACGCAAAGGTGGAATATGTCGGTTGATATTCCATATCTGATTTTCAATAACTTATATTGTATTTACATCTATCTTTGGGGTTTTATAGATTGTCATACCTCAGCAGAGTGGTGTCCGAC
>CEAC01026726.1_pt1 | contig 37230 bp, 29 predicted proteins | sample 557411 | NCBI WGS metagenome assembly CEAC01 (sample SAMEA3182094, study PRJEB8094) | gut metagenome | biome: human; feature: gut; material: Stool; isolation source: human stools | place: Canada | collected 2012-02-21
AGATGTGTATAAGAGACAGAACTACAACTATGCCGGCTTTTTCAAGTTCATCCCACCTCGGAGAGTTATAATAATCTTCCCCGAACCCGTTGACCTCGTTGTATTTTAAGATGACAAACCTTGAGTTCGGATATTTTTTGTTAACGATTTTTTTCGATTCAAAAAAAATCGCTTTCATCAAATCAAAATTCTTATCAAAATTTTTGTCACTCAAAAATACTTTGTACTCAATCGCCGCAAATGCCGCTTTGACAAAATAAAAATTCCATAAAGGCTCCAAAACGGGCTTAATTTCTTCCAAACTGCCGTCTTTATTCAATTTGTAACGCAAATAAGCCCCATTGTTCCAAACATCGTAAGTTATATTTACGAGTTTCAGCATATTGTCGCTTGTATGGAAAAATATGACATATTCGGGCTCCGGAAGTTGCTCGAATGTTTCGGGTTTTTTGAGCCAATACAGCATGTGCTGAATGCCCCAACCCTCATAAGCGCGATTGTATACAGGTCGTTTGAAAGCCTCGGACAGAAAATATCCGAATGTTTTATCATCAGGCACACCGTCAGACAAAGTCATATCGGCACCATACGCAAAAGAGCCTCCGAAAAGCCAAATCGCTTTTCCTTTGTACCTCAAACCGCAAGGCTCTCTAAAACCCATTGCACGAGAATCCTTTTCAAAAAAATACAATGTCGAATGGTCATGAAAAACCAATCTGTTTTTGAAATATGACGGAAAATGAACATTTTCAAACCCGTTAGACTTCGTAAGCCTTACCTGCCAAATGTAAACACCGATATAGCACATCAAATCCGCGAGGAAAATCACAAAAATAAAAATCAAAAAATGTATTAATAATTTCTTTTTCATCTGACCACCCTGCATTTGAGAAAAGTTCCGTCATCAGAGGTTTTTGCAAGCAAAATCTTGCACTTTGTATCTATCTGATTTTTATATGTTTTATATTCGTTATCGGCGATGTAATCATCCGATATGAAGAAAAATATTTCATCTCCGATTTTCCGCAGTTTCATTGTTTTTTCAAAATCGAAATCATAACCGTTATACAAAAATTGGTTTTCTTTAAACCTCTTTTCATAATCATATTGTTGAAAAATCACTTGCGAACCGAAATCAATAAAGATGTAATCTGTCGGCTTAACCTCTGTATTATAAAGGTATTTTATAAAAAGATCCGCATTACTTTGCTTAAAAACAACTTTTTGAGAGGTTAAATACTTAACATCGTCAAATGTTTCGTAATAAGAAATGCAAAACATATAAAAGACAACGACCAAAGCGCTGGTTATTTTTCGAATGCCAAATCGAGTCCAAAAAGCAGAAATTAAAATAATCACATAAGGTATTAAAAATGCCGAAACTCTGCTCGGAGAAAGAGGATAGATACTCAAAAGAGCAAAAACTATCGAAGAAACGAACACCGAAATAAAATATTCAAATGCAAACTTGTTTTCGTTATAGAAATGAAAAAGCCCAAATATCAATAATATCGAGCATAAAACCAAACAACTTTTTGTCCCGACGAGAAAATTCATCATTTCTCCCCAAGCGGAAACTCCGACGGGGAAAAAGGCTTCTTGCGTGTGCCAATATAATTGCAAACCCTCATTTTTGATTGCAGGCAAACAATTTATCAAACAATACGGTATGAAAAATGCACCGACAGGTATGATAAAAGCAAGGAAGTTTTTGTCAAAAGTCTTGTCTTTCAACATTTTTGACAGACTAAAACAAACCAATATTCCGATTAACAGAATTGAAATATATGAAGATAATATTGAAATAATCGCAAATATCCCCACAAAAAACCATTTTGCAGGAGAAAGTTTTTTGTCTTTAAGAGCCAAACCGATTATGAAAATCAAGATTGCAAAAAGCACATCCGTTGAATATTGCTTATATGCCTGAGTAAAAAACAACAAATCCAAATGGGTTGCAAAAACGAAATTTGAGAACAGAATGCTCATTTTGTTTTTGAATAATTTTAGTGTCAAAAACGCAAAAGCAATCACAGACAATATCGAGGCTAAATATGGCAAAAAACGCATCGCAGTTTTATTAAAAGGAAATGCTTGTACGACAAATTTTTGCAAAATCAAAAACAAAGGCGGAGTACATTGAATATTGTCGAGAGGAAGAAACAAATGCAAAAAGTTTCTTGTCAAAATATTTTGAAGCACACAACCCTCATCTGCCCAAAGCCCTGCCGAATGCAGCCAGACATAAGTTCTCAACGAAAAAGCAATCAACAATATCGCCGAAAACACAAATACAAATAAAGACTTTTTATTCAAAATTTTTTGCACAATAAATTCCTCAAAAAAAATAATAGCATATTATGCAACATGCCGTGCTATAATTCAGATATGTTTATGGATTGTAATACAAACTCGGAATATGTAATGCAGGTTGAGGACAGCAAACTCAGCCGTGTTTCTTCGTTTTTCACGAAGATAATAAAAAGTAATAAAGGGAAAATCAAAATGCAAGAATTCGGACTCGTTAAATCGACAAATGAAAAAGCGTACCTTTTCACAATTGAAAACAAAAACGGAATGAGCATTGATTTAACAACGCTCGGGGCGACTTTGACGGCGATACGAGTTCCCGATAAAAACGGCAAAACCGTTGACGTTGCACAAGGATACACCTCGGCTGACAAATACACCGACTACCCTGTAGGTCACGCAGGCGGAACAATCGGACCTGTCGCAAACAAAATTGATTACGGCACATTCACCATAAACGGAGTAAAATACGAACTTGAAAAGAACAAAGACAACGGAAGAACCCATTGTCACGGCGCTTCACAAGGTATAGACATCAAAAACTGGAAATACGAATTAACGGATAACGGCGTAAAATTCACCTATGTGAAAAAAGACGGTGAAGGCGGACACCCCGCAAACGTAACAATTTCAACGACATATAAATTGACGGACGACAATACGATTAAAATCATATACGAAGCAACGACCGACAAAGATACTGTTTTAAACCTCACAAACCACTCGTATTTCAACCTCGACGGAGAAAATAACGCAGAAGAAGGAGCCGTTTTGAACCACATCGTTCAACTTCCGAACTCTTCAAAATTCACCGTAAACAACGAAGTTGCCGTTCCAACGGGCGAAATCAAAAACGTTGAAGGAACTCCGTTTGATTTCAGAACCCCTGAAGTTATCAAAAACAGAATTAACGAAAAAGACGAACAACTCAAAATCGGCGCGGGCTTTGACCAAAATTACTGTGTTGACGGCTACGACGGAGAAAAAATGATTGACGTTGCAAAAGTTAAATCCCCGAATACAGGCATCGTTTTGACCGTTTCGACAAATCTTCCGGGATTTCAATTCTACACCGCAAACCACCTCGGAAAACCTGTTCAGCCATTGGGCAAATCGGGTAAAAGATACGAAAAACGCTCGTCTTTGTGCGTAGAGCCGCAATTTTTCCCGAATGCAATTAATATCGACGACTTTGAAAGCCCGATTGTTAAAAAGGGTAAACCTTTGAAACGCGAAATCGACTATAAATTTTCTGTCGAAAATTAGTCAATGATTCGGTATAATAAAAGACCCTGAAACGAGTTCAGGGTGACAACCGTGCTGACATCAGCCAAGGTTTTTGTAATACACAAGCCCGAAACAAGTTCAGGGTGACGATTATGCTGAAATCAGCCAAGACTTTTGTAATGCACAAGCCCGTGAAATGTTTTCAGGGTAATGATTGTGCCAAAAATCAGTCAACGTTTCTGTATGATTTCGACTCGATTAACACAGAGAGAACCGCGATATCAGCAGGCTTAACACCGCCTATTCTTGAGGCTTGACCCAAAGTTGCAGGCTTAATTTTATTTAATTTTTCTTTTGTTTCTGTCGAGATATGTTGAATTTTTGAATAATCAATATCGCTCGGAATTTTTATTCTGTCTGCCTTTGAAGAAAGAGCAACTTGTTCTTGTTGGCGTTTAATGTAGCCGTCATATTTAATTCTGACTTCAACCTGTTCCCCGATTTCAAACGGATAATCAAGATTTTTCGTAGTTTCGTCGAGTTCTTTTATCAAGTCGTAAGAAATATTCGGACGTTTGATAAGTTCGTGCAATCTTATGCCCTCATTAATATGCTCGCCGACTTTTGCCAAAATGTCGTTATTTTCTTGCGATGCGCTGATTTTCGTTTGTCTGAAGCGTTCGATTTCCTCGTCGATTGTTTTTGCTTTTTGAAGATATCTTTGGTATCTCGAATCGTCGACCAAACCTTGATTATAACCGATTTCCGTCAATCTTTCGTCGGCATTATCCTGTCTCAAAAGCAATCTGTATTCCGAGCGCGAAGTGAGCATTCTGTACGGCTCGTCGATATCTTTTGTAACCAAATCGTCGATTAGCGTGCCGATGTAAGAAGATTCCCTCGACAAAATCATCGGTTCTTTTTGATTTATGTAATTTACCGCATTTATACCTGCTACAAGTCCTTGTGCGGCAGCCTCCTCGTAACCGCTTGTTCCGTTAATTTGACCGCCAAAGAACAAACCTTGAACATTTTTACTCATTAGAGAATGCAAAGTCTGAACCGCGGGAACATAGTCGTATTCCACCGCATAAGCAGGTTTTATAACGTGAACATTTTCAAGTCCGGGGAGTGTTTTCAACATCTCCAACTGAACAGGGGCGGGCAAACTTGTAGAAAATCCGCCGACGTAAATTTCGTAAGTGCTTTTTCCCTCAGGCTCTAAAAATATGTGATGAGAGGGATTTGAAGCAAATCTGACAATTTTATCTTCAATTGACGGACAATATCTCGGTCCTTTCGCGTGAATTTTTCCCGAATACATCGGAGATTTGTCCAAATTTGCCAAAATTATTTCTTTTGTTTTGTCGGTCGTTCTTGTCAAATAGCAAGGATACTGTTTTCTGACAGGTCTGTCGGGCAAAAACGAAAAATGGTGCAGAACCTCATCCCCCGGTTGAATTTCCGTTTTTGAATAATCAATACTTCTTGCATCAACTCTTGGCGGAGTACCTGTTTTCAAACGACCGAGATTAATTCCGTGCTTCATCAATGAAGCCGATAAGCCTTTCGCGCTTGCTTCTCCGAGTCTGCCGAATTGTTGAGATTGGAGACCGACCCAAATTTTTGCCTCTAATGAAGTTCCCGTTGTAAGAACAATTGCAGGCGCATAATATTCAAGCCCGAACTCGTCTTTCATCCCGACGATTTTGGCGTTTTCAACCATTAATTCAGAACAGGTGCATTGTTTCAATTGAATGTTGTCTTGACTTTCGAGCAAATTGCGAACGAATGCCGAATATTCTTTTTTGTCGGATTGAGCACGCAAAGCCCTGACAGCAGGACCTTTTGAGGAATTAAGCATTTTCATCTGCATATAAGTAGCATCAGCCGCAATTCCCATAATTCCGCCCAAAGCGTCGACTTCTCTTGTCAAACAAGACTTTGCAGGTCCGCCGACCGCAGGGTTACAAGGCATTAATGCAATGTTGTCCAAATTCAAAGAGACCGCCAAAACTTTAGCCCCTAATTTTGCCGCCGCCATTGCCGCTTCGCAACCAGCGTGACCTAAACCTACAACAATTACATCGTATTTGAACATATTTTTGCCTTTTGCCTTGTTAAATAACCGTTTCACGAAATGTGAACATATTTATATTTTAATACAAAAAAACACATGACAAATTTTATTGTGTAGATTATTATAAATTACGAAAGGAATTGGGCTTTAACTGTCTTTATGATTAAAGGAGAAAGCGACTTAAGAATAGAGGACTCTAAAGCGTCTTTGCAGCGCATTCTTGATGATGCATTTATCAAGGAAATCGGCGATGCGGGGCTGCTGGACGGTAGTGTCTTAAATTCGCTCGGTATGGGCGCAATGGTCGCAAGAAGCGAAATTCCGAACTCTCACAGAAGAATTGCCGACAGTTTTATGTTAAAGAAGAAAATCTACGGAATCCCCGTCGTAAAGGGCAATTTGTCCAGAGAAGAAAACGCACTTTTGAGAAAGTACGATTTTAACAAACTCGAATTTACAACAATTCGTCAAATCAATGAAGAGTTGGCATTTTTGCAATCAGCCGCAATCTCTTTAAACAGAACTTTAAGAACCGATTCCGACAAAATTCTTGAAATCAGAGCGAAAGAACTTGCTCTTTTGACTGCAAAAAGATTTTCCACAATTACAAACGAAATGTTTTCGGGCTATTTGGCTTTAGAAAAATATTTCGAGTACATTTCAACTTACTCAAAACCCACTAATAGTCCGTAAGTTTCGCATTTTCTTTCATATATTTTTCCAAACTTTTCGCAACCAAAGCAGCAACTTTTCGCTGAAAATTTTCGTCTGTCAAAAGTTCATACTCATCCAAATTCGGCATATATGCGACTTCAACGAGAACCGAAACGGGCATCGTCGGACGGGTCAAAACGAAATTGCCGTATCTCGTACCGTCATCTTTCAAGCCCAAATCATTCACGAGCGAAACTTTTATCGTTTCGGCAAGATTTTTTGCGTGAGCATTATAATAAAAAACGCTCGTTCCGTGCTTAATAAAAGGATTTCCGTCCACCATGGAGTTTGAATGAATACTTATTGAAATTATGGCATTTGAAGCATTTGCAATGTCGGGGCGTTCGTAAAGTCCGACAAAATTATCCTCCTCGCGAGTCATAATAACAACTGCACCGCGTTTTTCGAGTTCGCATTTGAGATATTTTGAAATCGCAAGATTTACATCTTTTTCGGGAATGCGAGTGGGTCCGATTGTGCCGAGTTCTTTTCCGCCGTGACCTGCATCCACCGCAATTACGACGTTTTTAAGCGGCAGAGAAGAACTTACAACGGGAGACTTTCTCTTTTTAAAAATAAAATATCCGTCTTTATAATCGGCATTATATCCCCAAAGTTTGTCACTTGAGGGAAATTCAAGCGTCAAATTGTCATTTTCATAACTTTTTACAAAAATTTGTTCAAAATCTTTCCGGCAATTCAAAACATTTTCGAGCAAAGAATAATCTTTTATTCCGTATAGCGTAAGTTCAATGTTGTTGCCGATTTCTTTTGTTTTAAACAAAACGGGTATATCCGTTTTCAACTTCAAAAATTCAAACAATTCATCCTGACAGGTAACCGCTTCTCTGACAGCAACTTTTATCCTGTTATTCACGGGATAAGAAACGTTAACATTTTTTGCATAAATCCAAAGGTTTTCGGAATTTCCCGTACAAATTTTGTACCAATCGCCAAGTTTTGCCTCAAGAAGAAGAACCGTGTCAATCGGAAGATGAGAAATTCTGTCCCCGCTTGTAGAGGGCTTATTGCGAACAGGTGCGCCGTCAGTTACGACAGTTGAATATTGGAGTTCCGAAAAAACTTCCTTTTGGGGAGGAACGTATTTTTTTGCAGGAGACTGATTTTGAACAGGCTGAGGAACGGGTTTGTTAATAACCACCGTTTTTGAGTCTGTGAACTCGCCGTTTGTTTCGTTTAAAACAAATTTATTCTCCCCTCCAATCAGATTTACGATATAGCAAAATGCACCGTTTTTGCGGACTTCGACCTTTTCACCGTTTATGGTAAGTTGCGAGCCTTTATTTACACAACCCAAAATATATGTGATATTTGCACGAGTGGTGTAAGGATTTCTTTGCGGAAATCTGAGGTCGAGAGCAATAGCCGAATGTTGGATAAAAATTGCAAAATATAAAGCGAGAATAAGGTTAAAATATTTTTTCATAACTACGATTATTATCATTTTTTGGGGATACTGCAAAATATTAATGAAAGTTTAAGTTTACATAATTGCGGAATATAACAAAAAATAGTATAATTCTTTGTAGTTAAAAGGGTATATAAATGATAGAAGGTAACAAAGCAGACGTAATCATAGTAGGAGCAGGTCCGGCAGGCGCCGCGGCAGCCATTACGCTTGCTCGCGCCCATAAAAAAGTTGTAGTTTTGGAAAGAGGCTCCTTTGCCGGAAGCAAAAATATGTTCGGCGGAGCAATCTATGAATATCCGACACTTGATTTATACCCGAACTTCAAAGAAGACGCGCCTATCGAACGTATCAACACCGAAAAAAGATATATGATTACGGACGATAAAACCTCTGTTTCCGTTAATTATAAAAACACGGGGCATGCCACAAGTTACACCGTTGTTCGTTCAAAATGGGACAAATGGTGTATGGATAGAGCGATTGAACTCGGCGCATATTTTTCACCTAAAACAACCGTAAGAAGACTCATCATCAAAGACGACAGAGTTGTCGGAATTAAGACCGACGATGAAGAATTTTACGCAGACATCCTTATTTTGGCAGACGGTGTAAATTCAATTTTGGCAAAACAAATCGGCTTGCGCGAAGATCTCGTTGATGAAGAAGTTGCTTTGGGCGTAAAAGAAGTTATAAAACTTCCGAAAGACGTTATAGAAGAAAGATTTAACCTTACGGACAAAACGGGCTGCGTAACACAAATCATCGGTGCGCCTATGAAAGGTATAACCGCAATGGGCTTTATTTATACGAATAAAGACTCCTTGTCGGTCGGTTTGGGTGTAAATCTTGATGAACTCAAAAAGCACCGTATCACTCCGAATGATATGCTTAACGAACTCAAAGAACATCCGTCCGTAAAACCGTTAATTCAAGGCGGAGAACTCGTTGAATATTCTGCGCATTTAATTCCCGAAGGCGGCTTTGACTCAATCCCGATGCTTTACGATGACGGGGTAATGGTCGTCGGTGACGCGGCAATGCTCGTTAACAACGTACACTTTGAAGGAACAAATATCGCGATGCTCAGCGGCAAAATCGCAGCAGAAACGGCAATCAGAGCGATTGATAACGAAGATTTTTCGGCAAGAATGCTCTCCGAATACGAAAGAAAATTCAAAGAAACATCTTGCTACAAAGATTTAAGAACATACAGAAACACAGCATCTACAATTCACGACAACAGCGAATCGTTCTTGAAATATTATCCTGAAAAAATAAACGAATTTTTTGAAATGTTTACTCAATCGGGATACATTCCAAGGGCTGCTCAATACAGACGATACGTCAAAAAATTCATAAAAGACCGAAAGATAACAAATTTATTCAGCGACATTGCAAAATTTGTAAAACTCGGACTTGATATGATGAAGTAGGAACAAAATGGACACAAAAGACTTAGACGAAAAATTATCAACAGTAAAAACAAACCCTGATGTGGACTCTCATTTGGTTCCCGACGTGTTGGCTTGCAGGAAGTGCTTCAACAAAGCCTGCTTATACGTATGTCCCGCAGGGGTATACGAATGGAACGAAAAAGAACAACAACTTGTTGTAAAATACGAAAACTGTCTCGAATGCGGAGCTTGCAGAATAGCTTGCACAACGCAATCAATTTTCTGGAAATATCCGAGATCAAATTTCGGAATAACATACAAGCATGGGTAGAAGGAGAACAAAAGATGCGTGAAGAATACAGCGAAAATGTCAGACGTTGGTATGACAAAGACCCTGTTTTGTCTCGTTCGATGAGAACATTGGAGCAATCCGATGACAAAACGCAAATTAAAGTTGCCTTAAATATCATCAAAATTATTATTGAGCACAACATCGCTTACAGCGAATATTCGGAAGTCGAAGACATTATTAACGCGGTTGACGAAGGACTTGTAAACCAAGGCCGCAGCCGTTGGTACGATATTGACAAGACTTTGCGTGCAGCAATCACTATGCTTGAAAATTCCGAACACGACGTGCAAGTCGAAGTTGCAAAAGAAATGGCAAAAATGGTTGTCGACAAAATCAAAGAATCTCCCGACGAAATGGATGATGAGGACGATGATTTGGACTTTGACGACGACGATGAAGATGACGATTATCAAGAAGGCGATTACAAGAAATTCTTATGAAGACGTGGAAATACCATTCGACAACAAAATGCTCTTTACAAGGATTAAGCCCGCTTCTCTCAAGACTTTTGCAAGCAAGAAACATTGATACGGACGAAAAAGTTCAAGAATTTTTAAATCCCGAAACGGTTCCGTTTATTCCGTTTTCAGTTTTTAATGATGCGGAAAAAGTTTTAGACAGAATTTTTTCGGCAATAAAGTCAGGCGAAAAAATTGTCGTATACGGCGATTTTGATACCGACGGTGTCACAAGCACCGCTATTTTATACAAAACCTTGGTAAAACTAGGTGCAAACACGGATTATTACTTGCCCGACAGAGATTCCGAAAGCCACGGCTTAAACAATAAGGCGCTTATAAATCTTATATCAAAACAAAAGGCAAAGTTAATAATCACGGTAGATTGCGGCATTTCCAATTCAAAAGAAATTCAACTTGCCCAAACATTCAAAACCGACGTGATTATCACGGATCACCACGAAGCGCCCGAAGAATTACCCAAAGCATACGGAATTATTAACCCAAAAGCCAAAAACGTCTTGCAGGAAAAAACCTCCGCGAAAGAAATCGAAAGTCTTTGCTATTTATCAGGTGCGGGCATTGCGCTCAAGCTCGCATCAGCATTACTTGAAAGAGCAAACGAACAGAAATTTTTTGACGAACTTTTACCGATTGCAGCATTCGGAACAATCGGTGACATAGTACCGTTATTGCTTGAAAACAGACGCATTGCAAAATGCGGAATTGAAGCCATCAGAAACAAAGTAAACAAAGGAATAACAATTCTTTTTGAAAATGCAGGGGTCAAAGATTTTTCAAAAATCACCTCTGAAACTATTGCCTTTACGGCAGTTCCGAGGATAAATGCGACAGGACGATTGGGTTCTGCCGAAACAGCATTCAAACTTTTGATTTCCGAAGATGAAGAAGAAATAAACAAAATTTCAAAAGAATTGAACGAAACAAATTCTTTGCGCCAAGACCTTTGCGCCGAGGCTTTTGACAGGGCAAAACAAATCGTTGAAGAGCAACCCGAACTTTACAAAAACTCGATTGTAATTTGCGACGAGGAAGCCCATATCGGAATTATCGGACTTTCCGCATCAAAACTTGTTGAAACCTACAACTTGCCCGCTTTTGTAATGAGAAAAGACGGAAACACTTACCGTTGTTCGTGTAGAGCGCCAAAAGGCGTAAATATTTATGATGTTTTGAACGAAAATAAAGACCTGTTTTTAGGCTATGGCGGACACGAATTTGCAGGCGGATTTTCATTTGACGGAGCCGTAAATTCCTTTGAAAAAGTCAGAAAAGCCATTAACGACACCGTTGTAGAGCAGACTAACGGCGAAAAACTTGAAAACATCCTCGACATAGATTTGTTGTTGGAGCCGCAAGACGTAAATGAAGAATTGGTTGAAACAATAAAAGTTTTGGAACCGTTCGGGGCGGCAAACCCTTCTCCGACCTTTGCAATGACGGGGCTAAAAGTTTTTGATTACAGATTTATGGGACAAAATCAAAACCATCTGAAAGTTTTATGCAGTTCCAATGACGGCAGGCTTTTCGAGTGTATAAAATGGTCAACCCCCGATTTTTCAAAACCGAGAGGGGAAAAAATCAACATTGCTTTTGCGCCCGAAATTAACGAATTTAACGGCAAAACAACCGTCCAACTTCTTATAAAAGATATGCAATTCCCGAATGAGAAAGCGGAATTTGAAACAAAACTGATTGATTGCAGAAGCCAAAAAGGCGGCTATGACAAGATTGTAGACTTTCTTTCTCACACGAAAAAATCCGTCAAAATTTTCACGGAAAGAAAAGACATCGTAGAATATTTCAGCAAAAACGAACTTTCAAAAGACAAGATTTTCGGCGCGGAAGATGCTGTTAAAAACGTCGATTTGGCAATCCTTGTTGACTGTCCGCCGTCGGTCGAATTTATAAAAAATCTTGTTAATTCGGGAACAAAAGAGATTTTGTTGATGAATTATGACGAACTTCAAATCGAAACGCCGAAATTTTTGTCAAAAATCGCAGGGATGATGCGGTACACGGTCACATCACTAGGCGGAAAAACAAACCTCAAAACAATTCGCCCCGTACTTTGCACGGATAATGAAATTATTCGCGAAGGATTTGACGTTCTTAAAAATGCAAAAGTTTTAGACGGAGAAATCTCAGAAAATGGGAAAATTTCGGTAAAATCCGTACACGCGGCGGGAATGTCCGAAATTACGAAATCAGAAAGTTTTAAAACTTTTGACGACAAATTTAGCAAATACAAAAAGTTTGTTCAAAAAATAAATAACTCCCCGCAAGAGGAGTTAAAGGAAATGATTTTCAAATAAAAATCGGGCTTTTGACCCGATTTTTTTTGATTATTCAATCTGCATTGTGTTTCTGATTTTTTCTTTGGTTGATTCGATTGTTTTGATTCTTTTTTCATAATCTTTAACGACTTTCTTCTGCATTTTTCTTTGGTCTTTAATCAACTTAAATTGGTTATCGACTTCGGCATATTTTGCTTTTGCGTCGAGAAGTTGGTTTCTTACCTCAACTTGAGCGGAATCGAGTTCAAACAAAGCGTTTTGCAAACTGTTGTTTTGTTGAGTTTGCGCATTTTGATTTGAAGTAACAACGGTAGAAGGAGTTGTTTTTGTTGTCGAATTGGCAGTTTTTTGAGCCGCAGGTTGACCCGCATAAGGATGAGCCACATCAACCGTCGAGTTGTAAGTTTCGGGGTCAAAAACCAAACCGTCCGCATAAACGGGGGCTGCTGCCAAAATTGCAGAAACAGTTAATACCATTGCTGTTCCAAAGATTTTTTTCATTCTATACCTCTCATTCATACATTTCTCACTTTAAAGAGCATTTTATAATAATTTTTTAGGTTTGTTAATACGACTAAAAAATGATATTATTAACAAAACGGAGTTATTTATGAAAAGGTTTTTCAAAAATGCGATAATAATCATTGCCCAAATTTTCGTATTGTTTGTAATTTTTGAAGCATTTACTTTTCATAACGAACAAAATTTTCTCTCAAAAATAAATAAAGACATCAAAATCGGATATAAATTAAAATATTACGATTGGGACGAGAATTACCCGTACATCGTAAAATACAATATGCGAAAGCCTTTCGGCACAAAATACAAAAACAAACCCATCGTAATTTTCGGCTGCTCATACGCATACGGATACGATTTAAAAGACGAACAATCCTTAGGGTATAAACTCTCGGAATATACTAAGCGCCCCGTATATAACCGCGCATTTAACGGGTTTGGCATTCAACACATGTTGTACCAACTCGAAAGGGAAGATTTTTATAAGGAAGTCCCTCAACCCGAATATGTTATCTTTGTTTATATTAACGGTCATATTTCAAGGTGTTACAGCAAAAAAAGAGATTGGTTTATAAACGAATATTTGTCTTACGAAAAGAAAAATAACCGCTTAATAAGATGGCATAAGTTTTATGCGCCGATTTTCAACCTGTACTCCGTAAATTCGGTATATAACAGCGTAATTAATACGTTTTTTATGTTCAATATACCGATTACCGACTTTGCGCGTCAACATTTTATCCAAAGCAAAGAAATGGTTGACAAGCATTGGAAAGGAACCAAATTTGTCGTAATAAATTACGATGATAATAATGAAAAAGAAATAAACGAACTCGAAAAATACGGAATAAAAGTTATTCACGTTAATCATCTCGCACCGCAAGTAAATCCCCAACAAAAAACCTTTATTGTAAAAGAAAATGTACACGCCACAGAAGCCACATGGTCGTTGCTTGTTCCAAAAATTTGCAAGGAATTAAACCTCTAAACAATTTACGCACATTAAAATTTAATGATAAAATCATATTATGAGACTTGCGAACTACATAGAAGATTTTGAATTTTTCGACAAAATAAAGCGGTTTATAAAAACAGGCAAATCTTTTGCAATAAACTCCGTCAGCAAAATTTGCAAGGTATTTTTGCTGCATTATTTTTCCAAAAACAAAAAAATTCTTCTTATTACCGATACGGAACAAACCGCAATCAAGTACAAAAATGACCTGAAAACGTTGTTTGACACAGATGCGGCAATTTTTCCGTACCAAGACAACGGTATGTACGACGCAACAGTACCGAATATTTATAAATATGCGGAACAAATCTCCGTTCTCAGAAATGATGCACAAATAATCCTTATGCCGCTAAGAGCGGCTTTTGAAAAATTTCCGACAAATGATTTTTTTGATGAAAATTCTATCGAAGTAAACCTTGACGATGAAATTGATACCGCAAAACTTTCGGAACGATTGACAAAAATGGGCTATAAAAAAGTCACAACCGTAAGCGATATCGGCGAGTTCAGCATCCGCGGAGACACCTCTGATATCTACTCTTTAGACCAAAATCCGCTGAGAATTGAACTTTGGGGCGATACCGTTACGGACTTGAGATATTTTGATGCCGATACACAAAGAAGCATTGAAAAAACAACAACCGCAACCATTTTACCTGTCTCCAAATTCATTCGCGACGAAAAATCAGCACAAAATTTCAAAAAAAATTCCGAAAAAGCCTTAAAAAAATACCTCAAAGACAAAGATGACGAGGAAAAAGAATTTTTTACACAAAAATATAACGAACTGTCAGAACTCATCTCGGAAAATTTCGATTTTGAGGGAATTGAATATTTTGAAACTGTTTTAAATCCCGATTTAAAAAGCATTTTAGAGCAAATTTCAGATGAATATACAATAATTTTTGACGATTATGATGAAATAAAATCGAAATATAAACAGATTGATTTTAATCTTCAAAAGAGATACGAAGAAAACCTGAAACTTCCGACGATATTGCCGTTGCCGAAGTTTGCCCACCCTGTTTACAAGGATTTTTTGTCCTATTTGCAGGACAAAAAGAAAATCTATTTCGACAATCTGCTCTCGGCTGAAGAAATCGGCTACGTGGCGGAAGCAGACACAGAACCGGCGCCGACTTTTTCGGCAAATTTGGTAAATGCCGTTGATTTTATTCTCAAAAAGCGCGAAGAACACTATAAAATCATTATTGCAACAAATTATCAAAAGAGAGTTGCAGAGATATTAAACGAGTTTGAAATACCCGTTTCAAACAATTTTGACGATCTTTCGGATGTTTATCTGATAAACAACACAGCCTTTGGCGGAAGCATTCTGAACTCTTTCAAACTGGTGATTTTAACCGATAAAGAACTTTTCAACAAACGCTCTGCCGAAATCACGGTTGCAAAAAGAAAATACCGCCGAGAAAAGAGGATTGAAGATTTCAGCGATATAAAAGTCGACGACTATGTTGTTCACGAAATCCACGGCATAGGTATATTTAAAGGACTTTCAAAACTCGAATTTGACGGAGAATTGAAGGACTATTTGACGATTGAATACGCGGGCAAAGACAAACTCTACGTTCCCGCGGAACAAATCTCAATGCTTTGCGCATACAAAGGTTCAGGCGCAATAAAACCGAGCCTTTCCAAGATGGGCGGCGCCGATTGGACTAATATTAAATCAAAAGCCAAAAAGGTTATTGAAGAAGCCGCAAAACAACTTTTGAAACTTTACGCTGGCAGAAAAACCGCCGAGGGATACGCATTTGAACCCGATACCGTATGGCAGTACGAAATGGAAGATGCATTTCCATATACGGAAACACCCGACCAGATGAAAGCCATTAACGACACAAAATCCGATATGGAACTTGATAAACCGATGGACAGATTGATATGCGGCGATGTCGGTTTCGGTAAAACCGAGGTCGCGCTCAGAGCGATGTTCAAAGCGGTAATGTCGGGCAAACAAGCCGCAATGGTTGTTCCGACGACCGTTCTTGCAATGCAGCATTATGCAACCGCTTGCGAAAGATTTAAGCCTTTTCCTGTCAGAATAGCGGTTTTATCAAGATTTAGAACGAATAAAGAAATCCGCGAAAGTTTGGAAAAACTTGCCGCAGGTGAAATTGACATCGTAATCGGAACGCACCGTTTGTTGCAAGACGACGTGATTTTCAAGGACTTAGGACTTCTTGTTATAGATGAGGAGCATAAATTCGGGGTAAATCACAAAGAAAAATTCAAAATGTTGAAAAAAAATATCGACGTTTTAAATATGTCCGCAACTCCGATTCCGAGAACGCTTTATATGTCCCTGTCGGGAATACGCGATATCAGCGTGATTGCTACCGCACCGACAGAAAGACTTCCCGTAAAGACTTTCGTCAGCGAGTACAAAGCGGACATTGTAAAAAATGCCATAAACTACGAAATGGAGCGTGACGGACAGGTTTTCTATCTTTATAACAGGGTCGAAACCATTTATGACTTTGCGGCGCAACTTCAAAAAATCGTTCCTAACGCAAGAATTGCAGTTGCTCACGGCAAAACAGACGGCGCAAAACTCGAAAAAATCATGTGTGAATTTCGAGACGGTGAATACGACATCCTGCTTTGCAGCGCCATTATTGAATCAGGCATCGATATCAAAAACGCAAACACAATAATTATCCACGATGCGGACAAATTCGGTCTTGCTCAACTTTACCAACTCAGAGGACGGGTCGGCAGAACGGACAGACAGGCTTATTGCTATTGTCTTTATAAGCAAAACAAACTCTTGACCGAAGATGCGGAAAAACGTCTTAAAGCGATAAAAGAGTTTACGACCTTCGGAAGCGGTTATCAAATCGCGCTGAGGGATATCGAAATCCGCGGCATCGGCAATCTTTTGGGAACAAAACAACACGGAAAGATGGTCACGGTCGGCTTCGACACGTATTGTTCTTTGTTGGATGAAGCCGTAAAAGAATTACAGGACATCAAAGAGCATAAATTCAAGTCCTCAATTATTGATATCAACGTGACGGCATACATTCCCGACGAATGGGTCGGCTCGGAAGAGCAAAAAATGCTCGAATATAAAAGGCTTTCGGAATCCAAGTCTCTCTCTGAACTTGATGCAACGGTTAATGAATGGAAAGACAGATTTTCAAAACTCGAAGAACCTGTTGAAAATCTCATAAAACTTGTGAAATTAAAACTTTCCGCAAGCGGCGCGGGCATAACCTCCGTCAGAGAAACCGCGGGAGGAATAAGAATTTATTCAAATTACACCGAGCCCGAAACAAGGTTAATATATAGAAACCTTCCTTTGGAATTGAAAAGATATATTAAGTTGGCAAAACTTCCAAAGGCTTGCAACGACGGCGAAATGGTAATAATTCTTGATAATTCGCATTTAAACTTTAACGAACTATTTAACATGCTGTCGGATTTATTCTATTATATATCTAAGGTAACTTTGGAATATACACAAAGAACCGACTGTTAAGGAGAACAAAATGAAATTTGATGCAAAATTAGCAATAACCGCAATCTTATCGGTTGCATTGCTCACAGGTTGCGGCGCACCGTCAAAGAAAAATGCGGCACTTATTATCAATGATACCGTAATCACAAAACAACAATTTAATAAAGAATACGATGCTATGCTCGGAAGTCCGATGATAAAGCAAATGGGAATAGATTTAAAAACCAATCCCGACAGTTATTTGAACCTTATGTTGAAGGATAAGGTTGTAAACGACCTTATCGTGAAAACAATCCTCGACAATGAAATGAAAAAACGTCACATCGAAGTTAAAAAAGATGACGTAGATAAAGAATTAAAGGAAACTATCGACAAAATCGGTTCAAAGGATAAATTCAACGAAGCCTTGAAACAAAACGGAATTACGGCAGCGCAATTCAAAAAAGACTTGGAAGAAGAAGTCAAAATCAAGAAATTCGTAGACACTCTTACAATCGTAAAAATTACGGATAACGACGCTAAGAAATTCTACAACTCAAATCTTGATAAATTCAGATACCCCGACAAAGTCAGAGCATCTCATATCTTAATCAGCGCCGATCCCGACAGAATTAAGGAAGTTATTCTTGCACAAGAATCATCAAAGAACTTGACGGAAGAACAAATTCAGAAAAAAGTTCAACAAGACTTGGCTGAAAAGCACAAAAAGGCAGAAAGAATTCTTGCAGAAGCGAAAAAAGACCCGTCAAAATTCGCAGCACTTGCAAAAAACAACTCTGACGACCCGGGAAGCGCACAAGTCGGCGGTGACTTAGGCTACTTTACAAAAGACCAAATGGTTGAAGAATTTTCAAAAGCAGCCTTTAACGCAAGACCCGCAAGCGTAATCGGCTTGGTAAAAACTCAATTCGGCTGGCACATTATCCTCGTAAAAGACAGAGTTGCTGCAGGTACGGAACCTTTTGACAAGGTAAAAGACAACATCAAGTTGTACTTGGATAATCAAGCGAAAATTGACGCTTTGAAGAAATTCGTTGCTGACGCACAAAAGAACGCAAAAATCGAATACGTTGACAAAGACTTGGATCCGAACGTAATTCAAGAAAAAATCAAAGAACAGATTAAAGTCAGCCCCGTGGCACAAGCAGCGGAAGCAGCAAAGAAAAACAATAAATAACAGATTTTCAAGGGGGATTTAATTCCCCCTTATTTATAAAATTTAAAGGAGCAACCATGAGAGAACCCGTAAAAAGAGAAGATTTGCAAGCGTTATTGGCAAAATTGAGACAAGAAGGCAAAACGATTGTAACGACAAACGGATGTTTTGATATTTTGCACGTAGGTCACGTGAGATATCTGGAAGAAACAAAGAAATTCGGCGACGTACTTATTGTTGCTTTAAATTCGGATGCATCAGTCAGAAGATTAAAAGGAGAAGGTCGTCCGATTAATAACGAAAACGACCGCGCAGAAGTATTGAATGCCTTAAAGAGCGTGGATTACGTCGTATTATTTGACGAAGATTCTCCGATGCAATTGTTGGCGGAAATCAAACCTGACGTTCATACAAAAGGGGCGGACTATACAGTTGAAACTTTGCCTGAAGCAAAAGTTATCCTCGAAAACGGCGGCAGACTGGAATTTATAAAATTTGTAGAAGGAAAATCGACCACTTCAACAATTGCAAAAATTAATGCGCAAAAATAGTCGTTATTTCAAGTATTGTAAACATTTTGTCTTTTATTTTTAAATATATTAAAATTGATAAAAACAAGATGGAGTACACTCATGAGATATTACAGCGCAGAAGAATTAGCTCACGTTACGGGCGGTATTTTAAACAAAGTTGAAGATGCAAAAGTGTGCAAATTATTCCCACCGTTATTGGCGGATGAAGAAACGCTCGCACTTGCATTGAACGAAGAAGAAATTGCAAACTTAGCAAAGACTAAGGCGAAAATCGCTATTGTTCCTTTGGGAGCAGCACCTGACAACATCACATCAATCGAAGTTGAAAGACCGAGACTTGCAATGATGAAGTTGCTCACAATGTTTTATGTAGCACCGACGACAGGTGACGGCATTCACCCGACGGCAGTAGTATATCCGACTGCAAAACTCGGCGAAAATGTTTCATTGGGACCGAATGTTGTAGTAGCAGAAGGCGCTGTAATCGGCGATAACACAAGAGTTTTGGCAAATGCTTACATTGGCGAAGACGTAAAAATCGGTAAAGATTGCTTGTTCCACGCAGGCGTAAACATCGGTAAAAACACAATTATCGGTGACAGAGTAATCATTAACCACGGCGCGAGCATCGGCGCAGACGGTTTCAGTTTCGTAACCGAAACTCCCGATAACATTGAAAACGCAAAGAAAAACAGCGGCGAAATCAAAGAAACAAATACCCAACAAGTCGTTTACAAGATTCCGTCACTTGGCGGTGTAAAAATCGGTAACGACGTTGAAATCGGCGCAAACACTTGTATCGACAAAGGTACAATTGAATATACGACAATCGGCGACCAAACAAAGATTGATAACCTTGTTCAAATCGGTCACAACTGTAAAGTCGGCAGCGCTTGTATGATAGTTTCACAAGCGGGTGTAGCAGGCAGCTGCGTAATCGGCGACAGAGTAGTAATCGCAGGTCAAGCAGGTATGGCTGACCACATAACAATCGGTCACGACTCAATCGTTATGGCGCAAGCAGGCGTTTCAAAAAGTTTCCCTGAAAAATCAATTATCGTTGGCGCACCTGCGGTTCCGAGAAAAGAATTTATTAAGCAACTTCAAACAATGAAGAAGGCTGAACAACTTATTAAGAAATTTCAGGCTTACGAAAAAGTTTTGAACGCTGACGTAGAAAACAACGAAGGTTAATCGAATGGCAACATTAAAGAAAACAGCGACCTTCACATCTGTCGGCTTGATGACGGGAAAAGACTGCACGGCAACGCTTGAACCGTCTGACAAAAAAGGTATTCGTTACCATTTTGAAGACGGAGTTGTGGAAGGTGCAATCGAAAATGTCGTCTCGACTGACCATTGCGTAGTTTTCGGCAATAAAGAAGTCAAAAAGATAATGTTGACGGAGCATTTTTCGGCGGCTTGCGCAATTTGCGGAATTGACGCATTGGATGTTTACTTGACGCATTATGAAATGCCGATTGGGGACGGAAGTTCCAAACCTTGGGTTGACTTGTTCAAAAAAACAGGAATAACCAATCAGGAAAAGGAAGTCTATACGATTAAAGAGCCCGTATATTATTTGAACGGAAAAACGCATTGCGTAGTTTTGCCGTCGGATAATTTCAGAATTACATACGGTGTAAATTATAATCATCCCGAATTGACAAACCGTTGGGTTTCAATGGAGTTGAAAGAACTCGATAAGGTTATCGAAGCGAGAACTTTCGGCTACTTAAAAGAGTTAAAGATGTTGCAACTTATGGGCTTTGCAAGAGGCGCAAGAGAAGACAACGCGGTCGGAATGACGGACGACGGTTATACAACGAAACTCAGAAGTCAGTATGAACCTGTAAAACATAAAATTTTGGACTTGATAGGAGATTTTTCGTTAACGGGAACAAATCCTCTCAATTGGAAAGCCGAAATCATAGTAAAAGAGGCAGGTCATACGGTACATTACAAAACAGCATTAATGCTGAAAGATAAAATCATTAAGGAGAAATAATGACAGAAGAAGTAATATCGCTTGATATAGAACAAATTATGGAAATGCTTCCGCACAGATACCCGTTTTTGCTCATTGACAGAGTAACGGAATGCGTATCGGGCAAATATGCAAAGGGATACAAAAACCTTACGATGAACGAACCGTTTTTCCAAGGTCATTTTCCGAACAAACCGATTATGCCCGGAGTTCTTCAATTGGAAGCAATGGCACAAATGGGCGCAGCAATTTTGTTGACGAAGCCGGAATACAAAGACAAGTTTTTTGTTTATGCAGGCGTAGACAAAGCAAGATTTAAAAGCATGGTAAAACCGGGAGACAGACTCGATATGGAAGTTGAACTTGTAAAGGTAAAAGGACCTATCGTAAAGGCACACGGCAAAGCATTTGTAGGCGACAAACTTGCAGTTGAAGCAGATATGATATTTTCTATGGTATAAAGAAAGCGGGAACAGATGACAATAGATAAAAGTGCAGTTATAGCAAAGTCGGCGATTATTCCTGACAGCGCGATTATTGGTCCGAACGTAGTAATCGGCGAAAATGTTGTTTTGGGCGAAAATGTAAAAATCGTCGCAAACGCGTATTTGGAACATTGTGAAATTGGCGAAGGAACAACGATTTCTCCGTTTGCAAGTATCGGAACCCCTCCGCAAGACTTGAGTTACAACAACGAACCTACAAAAACCGTTATCGGTAAAAACTGCTTGATTAAAGAATATGTAACGGTAAACAGAGCATCAGGCGAAGGCAATGCAACCGTTATCGGTAATAAGTGTTTGCTTATGGCATCATCACACGTTGCACACAACTGCAAATTGGAAGATGAAGTTATTATGGCAAACTTGGCAACGTTGGGCGGACATTGTCAAGTCGGATTTGGCGCATTCATCGGCGGCATGAGCGTATTCCACCAGTTTGTCAGAATTGGTGAAATGTGTATCGTCAGCGGATTTTCCGCATCAAGAATGGACATCTTGCCTTACTGCAAAGGAGACGGCAGACCGCCTGTTCCGCACGGCATCAACGTAATCGGGTTGAAGCGCAGAGGATTAACTCTTGAAGAAAGAACAAACCTCAAACACGCATTCAAGATTATTTGCTCGGGCGAATACACAACGTTGAAAGCGGCTGATATTGTTGAAGATACAATTCCTCAAGACAAATACACGAAAAAACTTGTTGAATTTATCAGAACAACAAAACGCGGTATTGTTACACACGCAACCTCGTTCCAACAATAATAACAAACTTTTTGAGCGGATTGGAAACAATCCGCTTTTTTAATAAAGGAGAAAAAATGACAAATCTTTGGGAAAAATACGCAAAAGTTTTGGTAGAATATTCGACGAAAGTTAAAAAGGGCGAATTGACGGTAATTTCTGCATCCAGTCCGCAAGCAACTCCGTTGATAAAAGAAATTTATAAACAAGTTTTGCAAAAAGGGGCATATCCCGTTATCAGATGCGGACTTGAAGGAATAACGGAAACTTATTTAAAATACGCAACCGATGAGCAACTCGAATACATCGACCCTATGTTGCAGGTTGAATACGAAAAGGTTCAAAACTTCATCTCGCTTGGCGCACCGTTTAATACGAAAATGCTCGCAAAAGCGGATTCTAAAAAATTGGCAAAACGCTCCGCAACGACGAAACATCTCTCCGAATTAATGTTATCGAGAGCCGCAAAGGGCGAACTTAATTGGGTTATAGCAAACTTCCCGACCCATGCGTTGGCGCAAGAGGGCAGAATGTCCTTGGACGATTACACCGATTTTCTCGTTCACGCTTGCTATTTGCACCTTGACGACCCTGTCGCAAAATGGCAGGAAATTGACGAAAAACAAAAGAAAATCGCGGAATTTTTAAACACCGTTTCAAAAATACATATAACAGGCGAAGATACAGATATCACCTTCGGTGTAAAAGGCAGAAAATGGAAGTCCTGTGCAGGTGAGTGCAACTTCCCCGACGGCGAAATTTATACCTCTCCGATTGAAGACGACGTCAACGGCGAGATTTACTTCGACTTCCCGCAAATTTACAGAGGAAACGAAGCGAACAAGGTTCACTTAACCGTCGAAAACGGCAGAGTGACGAAAGTTAAAGCCGAAAAGGGCGAAGATTACGTAAACAGTATGTTCGATATGGACGAAGGCTCAAGAGGAATAGGCGAAATCGCAATCGGCACAAACGATATGATTCAAGAAGTCACGGGCAACATATTGTTTGACGAAAAAATCGGCGGCTCAATCCACATGGCAATCGGCGCATCTTATCCCGAAACAGGCGGAAAGAACGTATCCGGCTTGCATTGGGATATGATTAAGAATATGAAAAACGGCGGAAAAATTTATGCCGACGACAAACTTATTTATGAAAGCGGAAAATTTTTAATCTGACCGGATTAATTCAAGACTAAAAAAGACCTCGATTTGAGGTCTTTTTATTTGAACATTTTTTGATTTGGGACTTTGTATTTTTTATGTTTTTTGCTGCCGAAATCTATTCCCAAATCCCGTTTTGCATTGTCCAAAGAAACTTTGGCGAGCGGCTTTCTCGTCATTCTATCGTAGAAAACCAACCAATGCTTGCGTTTCGGATCATCGACAGAAAAATACATCTTTCCGATAACACTTGAGCCTGACTCCATTTTTGTAAAAGACATTGCGTCTTTGAAAAACAAAGCAGGGTAGAATTTCCGCTTCATATCATTTTCGACGGCAATATCAAATCCCGAAAAATTTTGATCCGAAAAATTATCAATATCCATCGTAATTTCAAACGTATTGCGCACCCCGAACGGGTCTTTGACAAGCCAAAGGTCTAGAATTTTGACATCCAAACCTTCATATTTCATCTCTTGTTGTTTGAACGCTTCTTTTTTCATAACGGGAAGTTCGACATCAGATTGGATTGTAACTTTGATTTCATCTCCGCGAGAAATCAACACCCCTTTACCTTTTCTGATAAGGCTCATTCCCAAGCCCAAAACCGCACCTGCGGCAGCACCGCCGAGAATTGTGTAGCCCTGACTTGCAATAGCAGCCTCCAAGCCCAAAACGTTCAATGCGGTAAACCCGCCGACTACGCTGCCTGTAACCGTGTAAGCAGTATCTATGCCTACGGTTTTTGCAATTGCTTTCGGGGCGGAATTTTTAGTTGTCATAGAAGCATTGATAGGGATTTCTCTGCCGTCGGGAGTGATTAAGGTGTCGAATTTAACCTCAATCCAACCGTCACGTCCCCCTCTTTTGGGGTCAACGATATTTCTGACTGTTCCATGAGCCAAAGTTCCGACGGGCAAAAGAACACCGCCGCCGCCTTCAACATCGTTTGAAACTTCAGCAAAAAATTCGTCGCCTTCCATGGTCGTTCCGCCTTGTAAAACTTGCGAAACAACCATTTTGACGACTTCTTTTGTTTCTATTTTATCAACCTTGCCCGTAAAAATCTGTTCTTTTTGAGGCTCTCTTTCGTCGTTAATTTCCGCATGCCCGCGCCACACAGCAGCAAAAGCGGGTGTGACCTGCAACATGCAAAATACTAAAAACAACCCTAAGATTTTTTTCATACTAATCCTTTTGAGGCAGGTGATTATTCTTTGTCTTTGTCCTCTTGATGACGTTTATGATAATCTTCCAAGAAGCCCGTATCGAAGTTTCCGCTGATAAAAACAGGGTCTTCTACCAAATCTTGATAGAAAGGCAAAGTTGTCTTAACACCTGTAATGACATACTCTTTCAAGGCGCGATACATTCTTCTTCTTGCCTGTTCTCTGTCGGGAGCCCAACATACGAGTTTGCTTATCATAGAATCATAATACGGAGGAATTGCATAGCCCGAATAGACGTGCGAATCAACTCTGACGCCAAATCCGCCGGGGGCAACGTAACCGTTGATTAAACCTGCGGCAGGCATAAAGTCTCTGTCGGGGTCTTCTGCGTTAATACGACATTCAATCGCGTGACCGTGCAATTTCACATCTCTTTGTGTAACAGAAAGCGGCAAACCTGCGGCAATGTTGATTTGCTCACGGACGATATCAATGTTTGAAATCATTTCCGTAATGCCGTGTTCAACCTGCAATCTTGTGTTCATTTCCATAAAATAGAAATTGTTGTCTTTGTCGAGCAAAAATTCAACCGTTCCGACGCCTTCGTATTTTGCGGCTTTCGCAACACGAACAGCGGTCTTGCCGAGTTTTTCTCTGATTTTGTCATTAACTGCCGGTGAAGGCGTTTCTTCAACAAGTTTTTGGTGACGTCTTTGGATAGAACAATCACGTTCGCCCAAGTGAATAACGTTTCCTTGCTTGTCCGCCAATACTTGAACTTCGATGTGTCTCGGATTTACGAGATATTTTTCGATGTAAACTCCGGGGTTACCGAAAAATCTTTGTGCTTCCGTTTTACAAAGCACGATATTTTCTTCGAGTTCGCTTTCGGAATTTACAATTCTCATACCTTTTCCGCCGCCACCAGCCGTAGCCTTAACGATAACAGGGTAGCCCGCGCGTTTGCAGAACTTCTTAGCCTTGTTCAAATCGTCAATCAAATCAGTTCCGGGGGTAATCGGAATGTCTTTTGACTGCATTGTCGCTCTGGCAGTTGCTTTGTCACCCATTTTTCTGATGACATCACCGCTGGGTCCGATAAAGGTAATTCCGTGTTGTTGACAAACATCTGCGAAATCCGCTCTTTCCGACATAAATCCATATCCCGGGTGAATTGCATCTGCCCCAGAAATCAATGCCGTCGAGATAATTGCAGGAATGTTCAAATAACTCTTTGCACTTTCTTTCGGACCGATACAGTATGCTTCTGTCGCCAAACTAACGTGCAAAGAATCAGCGTCAGCCTCAGAGTATACGGCAACCGTCGGAATACCGATTTCGCGGCAAGCTCTGATAACTCTGACTGCAACTTCGCCTCTATTTGCTACTAAAACTTTTTTAAACATAATTATGCCTCAACAATATTTTGCACAAATTTTGCCCTAAGGCTACTTTTTGTGCAAAAAATTGTATATTAATCTACTCTACATACATCAAAACTTGACCGTATTCAACGGGTTTGCCGTTTTCAACGCAAATTTTAACAATCTTACCTGCAACTTCAGACTCAATTTTGTTCATAAGTTTCATTGCTTCAACGATACAAACAACCTGACCTTTAGAAACGGTGTCACCAACTTGAACGAAAGGTGCATCGTCCGAAGAAGGAGCAGCATAGAAAGTACCAACCATAGGTGATACAATCGGTGTACCCTTGATTTCTTCTTCTTTTGCAGGTTCTGCTTGTTGAACTTGAGGCTGAACGACTTGAGGAGCAACTGTTTGAGGTTGTGCAATCATCGGAGCCGCTTCAGTTACAACTCTTGTAACTTCTTTGTCTCGTCTGAGGATGATTGTATCTTCACCTTTTTCAAGCGCAATTTCCGTCAAATCGTTATCTGACAAGATTTTTGCAAGTTTTTTAATATAATCTGTTTCAAAATTCATAATTAAAATACCTATACTCTACCGAGATACTCGTTTGTTCTTGTATCAACTCTGATTACATCACCGTTCATTACCAAGAAAGGAACTTGAACAACTGCACCTGTTTCAAGTGTAGCAGGTTTAGTACCGCCTTGTGATGTGTTACCTCTTTCAGCAGGAGGAGTATCAGTTACTGTCAATTCAACGTGGTTAGGAATATCTACACCGATGATTTTGCCATCGTGTAACAATACCATAACGTTCATATTTTCTTTAAGGTATTTAATTCCGTCGCCGATGTGAGTAGCAGGAATGTTCATTTGTTCGTATGATTCCATATCCATCATTACGAAATCATTACCTTCTTTGTAAAGGTATTGCATTTCTTTTTTGTCGAGTTGAGCCTTAGCAACCTTTTCGCCTGCTCTGAAAGTTCTTTCAACAACTTGACCTGTTTCAATCTTTTTCAATTTAGTTTTTACGAATGCGGCACCTTTACCGGGTTTAACGTGAAGAAATTCAATAACTGACCAAAGTCCGTTATCCAATTCAAGTGTCAAACCAGTTTTTAAATCGTTTACAGAAATCATATAAATTTATCCTTATTTACTGTGCGAAAAAATGATAACACAAATTTTCCACCTAGGCAATAAATGCCAATATTGTTTACAAAATCAAGCGTTTTGAAGTTATATTTCATCAGAAATATAATCAAAAATTCTGCATGTTTCCGCCCACAAATCCTCGTCCGATTTATCTTCGGGAAGCTCGAGCGTTATAGTCGGAATATTTCTTTCTTTTCCCGCGTAAGTACCGAAACTTCCGGGGGTTTCGTAGCCGATATCTTCCTCAACGGGATAGCCCGTCAAAGCCGATATTTTCTCCGCAAAGACCCTCGCATCACCGTCAAAGTTTACAACTTTATACGGAGCGTGCAAAGAAAGAATAAATTCGGGCTTATATTTTTCCAAAACATCAATCATAAAGCGTGTTTCGACTTCACTCGCAGGAGTTTCACCGCAATAATAATGTTTATCTTCAAGCATTTTTCGATTTTTTGTGGGAAAATTTCTGTTCAAATCCACCCCGTTGGAATTTTGTCTTGTATTCAAAATTTTTCCGTCGGGATTTAAGCAGGGGATAATCAAAACCCTGTTTTTGCAAGGAGTTTTTCGTTTCTCAATAAATTTTTCGAGCAAATATTCTCCTTGCGGTTCGTCTCCGTGAAAAACACCAATCATCAAAACGGTTTTAGACTTTGAAGATGATTCCGCCTCAAGGAGTTTAATCTCGCGCCCTTGCGCAGATGTAACAGTTTCAAGTGTTTTAATCATTATTCACCCATAACCTTAATCAAAATGCGCTTATCTCGTTGACCGTCAAATTCCGCATAATAAATTTGCTGCCAAGTTCCGAAGTCCAACCTGCCGTCAGTTACGGGAACTATAATTTCATGCCCGATAACAAGACTCTTCAAATGCGCATCACCGTTGGTTTCACCCGTTTGGTGGTGCTTATAATTTATATTAAACGGCGCAACATCCTCAAGCCATTTTTCAATGTCCTGAATAAGTCCGCTTTCGGCATCATTGACGTAAATACCTGCCGTAATGTGCATTGCGCTGACCAAAATCATACCGTCATTGATTCCGCTTTCATAAAGCGCTTGTTCAACATCTCGGGTGATATTGATGTAATCGTGGATATTTTTTGTATGAACCCAAAGGTATTTTGTGTGAAATTTCATAGTTTCTCCTTTTTTTACAATTTTATCAATTTTTTGAAAAATCATATACAACTTTACAATTTACTACGTGATATAATATCGGCGAAAAGAGGTATATATGTGGATATTGTATGCATTAGGAAGCGCCGTTTTCGCAGCATTAACGGCAATTACGGCTAAAGTCGGCGTTTCGGGAATTAACTCAAATCTTGCAACCGCAATCAGAACTTTTGTTGTACTGATTATTTCGACGGGGATTGTTTTTTCGACAAAGGAATTTCAAAACATAACTTCAATACCGCAAAAGACATGGATATTTCTTGTGATTTCGGGGGTAATGACAGGCTTGTCGTGGTTGTGTTACTTCAAAGCCCTTCAAATGGGAGAAACATCAAGGGTCGTAACAATCGACAAATTCAGCCTCGTTTTTGTGCTTTTGCTATCAGCGATTTTTTTAAGAGAAACGATGAATTTCAAAATGATTTTCGGATGCATTTTGATAACGGTCGGAACGATTTTGATGGTTGTATAAAATCTATTACGCAATAGATACAAATTTCACAATTTTCGGAATATGAATTATACTGTTTTCAAAAGAGGAAGTTCAATGAAAAACAAGTTTATACATTTATACCATTTGACAGAAACAATGACGGTTTTCGCGGATTTAAAAGAGGATAAAGTTCTCGGCAATTTGTGCAAACTCGTGGAAATTTTGTCTAAAAGAGATTTTAAGGAACAAATTTATCCGGAAGCATTAAATTATTATACAAATATGTGTACGGAACTCTACAAAGCAAATATGACGGCAAGTTTGCCGAATTATATCTACGATTTAATTTTGTATGCGGAAAATGCATTTTCGGTAAAATGCGCGCAAAACCAATTCCATGAAATCTCGACCCACGTTGTTGATGCGGCGAAAAAAGACCTTATGACATTAAGACTTTTAGCCGAAATCGAATACGACGAAATTGTTTCGGGCATTTTGGCAAACAACCCTCAACTTGAAGACATTCAAGACTCGCTTCCTGCATATTCAAGCGCGTTCAAGCACGCAGGCAAAAAGGATAAATGGGAAGATTTTCTCGCTGATTTTGTAAGATTTTACATCAAAAACGGCACGGGAGAATTTGCGAAGCATTACTCTTTCCGCGTAAATTCAAGCGGTGAACTCGTTCCCGTTACACACCCCGATAAAGTTAAACTTGAAGATTTGAAACTTTACGAACCTCAAAAACAGAAAGCCAACGACAATTTGGTCGCATTTATGTCACAAAATCCTTATAACAATGTGCTTTTGTACGGCGACAGAGGAACGGGCAAATCTTCTTGCGTAAAGGCGCTTGCAAACGAATATGCGGAAATGGGCTTGAGAATTATTCAGCTTGAAAAAAACAAACTGAAATATTTAAGTTCGATTATGCAAACTTTGTCGACAAATCCGCTCAAATTCCTTATCTTTATTGACGATTTGACATTTAGCGAAGATGATGACAATATGGGAACTTTAAAAGCGGTGCTTGAAGGCTCAATATGCTCGCAGCCCGAAAACACGGTTATTTACGCAACGTCAAACAGACGTCACATTGTAAAAGAAACCTTCTCGGCTCGTGAAGGGGATGAAATTCACAGAGAAGATACAATCGACGAATTGATGTCTCTGTCGGACAGATTTGGACTTATGATAACTTATCAAATGCCGTCAAAAGACCAATTCCTCGAAATCACAAAACAGATTGCGACAGACAGAAAACTCACGGCGCCTTTTGAAGAAATTGCGGAAGGTGTTGAGAAATACGCACTCGCAAGAGGTTATCGTTCTCCGAGAATTGCGCGTCAATACTTAGATTTGACCTATAATTCATAATTCGGACGCAAAATGAACAAACTGTTATCACGAGAATTTATAACCTATTGCCTTGTCGGACTTGTAAACACAGTTGTCGGAATCGGAACGGCATTGATTTTTTTAAACGTCATTTTTCCGATTTACGAGGTTCCGTCACATATTTCTTATCCCGTATCAACGGGGTTGTCGTATGTTGTGGGAATTATCGTCTCGTTTTATCTCAACAAAAAATTCACGTTTAAAAACACCGACAAAGCAGGTATGCAGTTTGTAAAATTTTTCACGACAATGCTACCCGCATACGTTTTTTCGTACTGGCTCGGATACAACCTCGGACATTTTACATCAAGATTTTTGCCTGATTTTATTTTTGACTTTTTCGCAAAATTATTAAACGTTCAAACGAGCGTAGTTGTAGATGATTACGCAGTTTTGATATCAATGGCAATCTACCTCATCGCAGGCTTTTCGATTAACAAATTTATTGTATTTAAACAAAATCAAAAATCCTCGAAATAAAATTTTTTCATTAAAAAAGGCGGAACTTCAAGAGTTCCGCCGATTTTGTTTTAAGGCTCAGACTAGTTATCCGTGTCGGAATCTTTGTCTTTATTCTTGTCTTTGCTTGCATCAGAAGCAAGTGAGCCGACTGCCCAACGAGCGCCGAGTGTGAACGCAGCACCTGTTCTTCCACCGTTTCTGAACATTGCTTGTCCAAATCCCGTGAATCTTTCGCCGACTGATTTTTGGAGACCGAGACCGTATTCAACGTATGCCTTGGTTGTTGTTTCAGGCAAGTTGACTTCGTTAGCCTTAACTTTTGTATCGTCGATGATGTTCCAAACCATCTTCGCACCTACGTAAGGTTGCCATCCTTTTTCCGTATTTCCGATGAATTTCAAACCGGGCGCGAGTTGAATTGCGTTCAAAGAATCGTTCTTAATTTTAACGCCGTTAATTGTGTAATCATCAAACGGATTTACGAATGTGTAAGACATCAACCAACTCGGTTGGATAATGAACTTACCGTCCGCGAGTTCCCAGTTGTAGCCTGTTTTAGAAGCAACACCGGTTGCGAGAGTAGCAAGATCGGCATCGCCCTTTGTTGTTTTGATATCAGCACCGTGGAAACTTACGTTTGCAGTCAATGCGGAGAAGAAATCTCCTCTGTATGCTGCTGCCGTTAAGCCGACAACACCGCCGTTTTGAGTAACTTCATTTCCTTCAAATGCTTGGTGTGAACCGTTATATCCGACGTATGCCGAATATTGCATATCCCATTTGCCTGCGGGAATGATAACGGAATCACCGCCGACCAAAGCGCCGTACATAGTGTTATCTACATCGGGACCGCTCTTCAAATCAACTCTTTCGGTTGAAACATAGGGTTTGAACCAAACACCTTTGTCTTCCAATTGAGTGTACAACGGTGAGAATACTTGAGGTTCATCTCCGTCATAAGCATATTTGTTAGAGAATTTTTCCGCTTGACGTTGAGATTTCGTTTTCAACATCGTTTGGTCAACGTTTGCAAGTGCTACATCATAGTTATTAAGTTGAGTGTAGTAAATACCTTGCATTGCAACAGATGAACCGAACAAGTACGGGTTAAACGAATCATATCCGCCGCCGCCCGTTCTGTTGAACGTAAAGCCGTCACTTGCAGATGTTCCGCCTTTTTTAACCGTGTATTTGTAAATTGAAGATTCAACCGCATATTCTTTGTTGTCATCAATTGCAACCGCATTCCACAAATCATCGTTGTCTGTGAATTTGATACCTTCCGTAACTTCAGAAGTTGCATCGGAAATTACGTTCATATCAAGGTTAAGTTTTGAATCGCCAACAACTTTAACTGTATCCGCATTCAAGGTATCCATTTTCTTGTTTGCAAGGTCAACATCTACGTTGATGTAAGATGTTTTTGCTTCTTGCAAAGTCGGGTCGGCATTATCAATACCGAGAACCAAACTCTTTAATCTGATATCGTTAGCAGCACCGTTTGCAAGGTTCAATGTACCGCCTTGGAAATTGATAGAATTTAAAGTTGCATCCGTATGATGAGCCGCCGAATAGAGGGTATTATCATTTGAATACTTCAAAGTACCGTTTTCGCCCAAGTTGTATGTGATAGCGTCATCATAAGTATTTGCGCTTCTTATAAGGACAACATCGTCAACATCTGCTGTAAACGGGTCAAAATCACCGTTTGCAATGATTTTTGAATTTGCGCCTTCACCTGCAAATGTGACTGTATTGGTAAGAGAATCCGATTTGATATCACCGTTGAGAGTGATTGTCTTACCGTCAGCAACCGCAAATACGAGTTTATCTTCGCTTGAAGATGTTGAAGCATCATCGGCTTCGAGTTTGATATTGCCTGCAACAGTGACATCATAATCTTTTGCACCGATACCTGCAACCGCTTTATCGTTAACAATCAAAGAATATTTGTTGTTGTCTTTATTATTAAGGTTAACGTCAATCATTCTTAATTGACGAGCAACGGGAGTTGTAGAATCGCCAACAGTCAAAGCAGTATCACCGTTTACGGTATTTCCTTGACCGAAGATTGTCAAATCACCCTTTGTGATTGATTGTGTCGAGGAAGAAACGGTTTCAGCGCCTTTCATGCGGTATGCCATATCAACATTTAATGATTCAATATCGTCGATAGCGCCGTTCAAACCGTTACTGTATTCACGAAGCGTGATTTTACCGTCCGCTTTGTTGTAATATACGGCATTTTGCGTTGAGTTATCAGCAAAGGTAACTCCGTCAGGTCTGAAAGTAACTTTTTCTTTTAACGCAGCACCCGTGAATACGTAATTATCTTCAGCATCCGCAGGCATATTTCTCAAATCGAGAGATTCAATGTTGATTGTACCTTTTACGTTCGCTGCATAATCAGCATCATCTTTGTCTTTTGCAAAGGTATCATTGTAATCGAGTTTCAAACCGAGAACATCTTGTTCGTCATCTGAAGCAAGTGATGCTAAACTTACATCTTGCGCTTCCGAGTTTTGCAAGTCTAATGTTGCATCGCCTGCATATTTGAGAGCGTTGCTTGTACCTTTGTAACCTTTATAAGGTTTAAACGTTGCATCATCTGAGATAACGAGGTTTCCGAGAATGTTTGATTCAGTTATATCAGAATTGTCAAATTCAAATTCAACAACATCTCTGTTAATGTACAAAGTAGCGCCAAGATTTGTACCATCTGTGATTTTGCCTTCAGCCAACTTGCCGCCGTTCAAATAAACATTTCCGTCATTTTTGACTTCCAAAGTTTTACCGATACCTGCAACCGTTGTTTTAATGTTACCTTGATTTAAGGTGATATCTTGATTGATTGTTACGTTATCACTAACCGTAACCGTATCATCGGCATTAGTCGTGCTAATGTATACTTTGCCCGCTTCATCACCGTCGATGTTGTTTTCCAACGTACCGCCGTTCAAGGTCAAGTTACCGTTGTTTGTAACTTTTGTACCTAAGTAATCTGCTTTTGAAGTAACATCATTGCTGAGTTTGATAACAGCATTGTCATTTGTACCTTTAATAATGTACTTGCCGAGTTCGCCGCCTTCGATAGTAACTGTGCCGTTGTTGGTAACGATACCACCGATATATGCAGCATCAGCAACTCTCAAGTCAGCATCGGTATCAACTGTCATACTTGTCGAAATGGTTTTATTTGTTCTGATTGCACCACCTGTAATGTTAGTAGTACCTTCTCCGCTGATTTCGTTATTGTTAATCGTTTCGGGTGCTTCTTCCGTTGCGGTTTGTGCTTTAAGAGTTAAAGTACCGTCGTTTTTAACACCGTTTGTAACCAATTTATCTGCGTAAACAGAAACGTTACCGTTGTGATTAATAGTAACAGAAGTTTGAGTGATGCCGTTTTCATTGTCAAATGACAATTTAGTTTCTTCTGAACCCACAATGTCATCACCGACTGTCAAAGCACCTGTACCGTCAATATTTGAAACGGAACTGTCACCCCAAACAACGAATGTGCCGTCGTTTGTAACTGTGTTTTTGATTGAAGAATTTGTAATTAAAAGTGTTCCGTCAACCGTGTTTTGGACTTTGCCACTCAAGGTTGAATTAATAATGTCGGTATTTTTTGAGTTTACGAGGTCTGTATCGTTATTAACGAAGGTTGTATTTTCGATATGCAACTCTCCTTTGTTCGTAAGAGCCGTCGTAAAGTTTTTGAATTCTTTAACACCAAGAATATCTACCGTTTGATTTTCATTTTCGATAGTCAAACCGCCGCGTTTTGTAACGTTGCCGTCTTCGTCGGTTTTGCCGCCGTTAAGAGCGTATTTTTCCTGACCGTCGATAGTAAATTCGGTTTTCGCTGCGTTCAATGTGCCGATTTCCGTGCTATCATCAGCCAATTGATAATCTTGACGTCTGATTGTATATTGAGTTCTTTCCGTGTCATCAGAAGCAACAACTTGTTCAAGAGTTGTCGTCATATCTTCCGTTCTTGTAATTTTAACTTGACCTTTGTTTTCCGTATCAACGACGAAGTCGTATGTAACACCGTCATTTGACTTGTAAGAACCGCCAACAGTAGTATCATTTACGCTGTCTGAATTGTCCGTTAAATATCTTACCGTTCTTACGGATTTATCAATCCAGTTTTCATCGTCATAAATTTCAACATCGTCCAAGTCGAATTTAACGTTTTGCTTAACTCCGCCTTTTGATATTTCACCCAAAGAGAAATTGTTACTGTTAATTACAACGTTGTCGATTTCGTTTTCAATCGCATTGTAATCGACTTTAAAAGTCAATGTATTATTGGCATTGTTTGAAATCAAATACGGAATTGTTATTTTATCAATATTTTCGTTTTGCAAATCCAAAGTTGCAGCACTTGCGTTTTGCTGAACGCTATATGAAGCCGTTGCTGCCTCTTTACCCAATTTTACGTTAGCACCTGATGCAACAAACGCAAAACCGCTTGCATAATCGGACGAGAAATTGATTTTATTGTTAAATACGTAGTTACCCGAACCGGCAAATGCAATAGCAGCCGCATTATCGGTTGAACCGACATAAACATTGTCATCAACGGTGATAGTTCTGCCGTTTGCCGCATTCATTGTCAAAACACCGTCAGTTACATAAATCGCATTTCCTTGGTTTCCCGAAATCTTAACATCTTTGCCTGATGCGCTGATTTTAACATCCGCCGCATAGATTGCAGAACCTTGAGTTGCTTTGTTGTTTACGAAATCAGAATCTTTTACAACAACATAACCGTTCGGAGCGAAAATCGCACCACCGTAATTTGTTGCTTCGTTTGAATCAAACGTAGAATCGCTAACCGTAACGAGAGCACCTGCATTACTTTCTGCTGCTTCAGAAGCTATTGCTCCGCCGTTCAACGCTTTATTTTGTGTAAATGTTGAATTTTCAATGACCGATGTGCCTGCCAAAACATTGGTTGAAGTTTTAGTATAGATAGCACCACCGTTTTTTGCAGCAGTATTTTGTGTAAATGTAGAATTTGAAACACTTGAATTAAGGGATTCTCCACCTTCTGCCACACCATAAACAGCACCGCCGTTTTCGGTAGCCTTGTTACCCGTGAACGTTGAACCGATAATGTTTGCACCGATTGTTTTATTATCTTTTGCAAAGTCAACATAAACGGCACCGCCGTTAACGGCTTTATTTTCATTGAATACCGCGTTGTTGATTGTTGCGGTAACATCGTTATTATAACCGTTATCGTGTTTGAAGTTTACATATACGGCACCGCCTTTGTCAGCAGAGTTGCTTTCAAATTTCGCATTTGAAACATTAAACAATTCCGCTGCGGAATCACCGTAATTTGTTAATTCTGCATAAACAGCACCGCCGTTTTTTGCAGAGTTATTTTTAAATGTGTAATATTTTTCCGTTGTTCCCGAAACTGATAACTGACCGCCTTGTTCAACAACAATAGATGCACCGTTTCCTGTTGCATTTTTGTTGTTCGCAAATTCCAAATCAGTAGTTTCATCAGTCGGAGCAAGCACTAAACTGCCGGATTTAACAATCTTGTAAACACCGTTTGTTTGGTTGCTATATGCCTTATCTGCTTGGGTTTGTTTTTCACCGTCGTCAATAACTATCGGAAAAGAACTCTCGTCCTCCGCAACAGCAGGCGAAACCGACAACAAGCCCGAAAGCATTATCGCAGCAGATAACAACTTAATCTTATCTTGTTTCATACCTATTTTCCTTCTTACAAAAACCATTACGTCGGCTTTAATTTTACCATAATTCATGCCCGAAAAGTCAGGCGCTGAGATTTTTTTAAGATATTGTTACAAACAATAAACAAGAGTTGATTTTGTAAAATATTGTTAAGGGTGCCTAACATTTTTGTTGAAAAATTCTCTGCTCATTTTTATAATCTAATGCGTAAGGCGCGCCTTACAAACAAAATTATTAAACCAAAGGGGGCATATTATTAAAATCACGGTTTTAGGCAGCGGTCACGGCGGATTTGCAATGGCATCGGACTTAAAATATTCGGGCTACGACGTAGTTTTGTCGTCTGTTGCGCCGCACAATTCAAAATTGAAGATGTTCAAAATCCTCGGAAACATTAAGATAGAAGGAATGTTTTCAAAATATCAGGAACCTGTTGTAATTCCGACTGATTTTATTGAAGAAAACACCCCAAAAGCCATTGAGCGCGCGGATATAATAATGATTAACACACCTGCGTTTGCGCAAGAGGTTTATGAAGAATTAATCGGCAAATACGGTAAAAAGGGGCAGATTGTCGTTTTCCCGTGCGGAGGTTTTTCGGCTGTTAATTTCCATAATTATTTAAAAGGAATTAACCGAGAAAACGATTTTTATGTATGCGAAACAGGCTCATTTATTTACACAACGAAACTCACGGGCTTAGGCAGCGTATTGATTAAGGATATGAAAAAAAACGTTATGTTTGCGTGCGTTGACGACGAAAAGACCGACTACGCGCTCAAAGTCATGAACGAAATTTACCCGCAATTTTACAGAGCGGAAAATGTTTGGCAAACAAGTTTCAGCAATCCGAGTTCGACCCTGCATACAATCACAACCTTGTGTAATATGAGCAGAATTGAGCAAATGGGTTCTTACAAAAATTCGTTCTACGACATAACACCTG
>CEAC01027108.1_pt1 | contig 35761 bp, 40 predicted proteins | sample 557411 | NCBI WGS metagenome assembly CEAC01 (sample SAMEA3182094, study PRJEB8094) | gut metagenome | biome: human; feature: gut; material: Stool; isolation source: human stools | place: Canada | collected 2012-02-21
CTCCATCCGTATGGAATAATTCCGCGCAGAAAACAGGAATAGGAGACAATAATAATCCTATTGTTAGACCGACATATAGACATGCTGCAAAGCGGGCAGGGTCTTTCTTCTTAGAATATGCATCATATATACGCATATAATATCGGTCAATCATTCCTACTCGTTTATCGGTCGGTTTCATGGTATTCAAGGAATTTTCGGGTTGATGTTATTATGTCTTTCCATGACGCGCCGTCAATGTCAAAAGACAGGGCGCGGTCATAATCCCAGTCAAATCCTTTGCCATCAGTGGCTTTCCGTGTCGGCAGAATCTCCAAAGTGCGACTGTCGTGTTTCAGCAGCACGCCTGTGGAGTGTTGGTATAGCTGTCGCCATGAGCGTTGCTTCATGGCTTTGATTAGTTCTGAATTTTTTAGCTCCACATATTTGCCATGCAGACTTGCATGGAATATTTCCATGAGAGTATTCTCAAATTCTCCATTACCACAGCTTACGGGGAGGAATTTAATCGGAAGACTCGCAGTGACATGATATACTGTAACAAATATATATCCCTTATCGGTGCGATATATCATACACCTTCCTGAACCATCTAACTCCGGGCATCTGTCGTTGTATTTTCGATTGATCTTTCGCCACCGATATATTGCTAAGACAATCGCAGCGATAACGAATATTGCGACCGAACCATACGACGGACCGTCGTAATACTCAAACACCGTCATATTGTTTTCCGGATTGTCTTTCTGATACACCACGCCAATACTATCGCCTACGGCAAGACCCGTGGCAACAAAGTCTCCGCTATATTGCATGCTATCGGCATTGAAAAGATAGTTGTTGTGTGTTGATGACGCGGCGAAGCTATGAACCTTTGATACAACCGCTTTTGTAAAAACAGGATTTGACGCTATGGCGTTATGTTCCCGGCCATCGAAATACAATGCGACAATAGAGATTGGCACAAGAATCAGCATCATGACAACGGTGGGCAACCAGGTATCACCCCGCCGCCCAAAGAAAAACCGATATGTCTTGCTGTCTGATTTCATTTCTTTATCCATGTTGGTGGACTCCGAAGGATTCCAGTTTATTCTCATCAAGATTGATAAGGACATCGACTTCATCGCTTCCACCATCTTCAATCCAGATTAGTTGGCCGTTATCTTGGTAATAGCCCAATGAAATATCATGCTCAATTAACTTCTTGCTTATGAGTATGACCATAGCAAAATGCGTTCCTTTCCGGTCTTTCCAACCGAAATATTGACGACGGTATCGCTCGTATGGATAGGCTGTATATTCCAGATAACCCTCGGGATGTTCTATTAGATATTCACCATCGTCAGACGGCTGGATGGAGTCGGTGAAATATTTTATCAATATTTCACGAGTCGTTTCATATTGCGATTGTGTGAGCTGATAAAATTCAGGGCTGCTTACTCCGTAAAACCCAAGCTCTCCCTTATCATAATCGCTTATAATCACATCATCGGCCTCCTTGGGAATCGCAATCATATAATTCTCAACCAACGAGCCTTCTTGAATCTCACTCCATCTATCTTTTCTGCTATCATAAACATAACTGTCATATTCATGACTCACGGCTAATGTATAAGCGTTTTTATCGCAGGAATATCCGAGATGAACATTCTCATCTGTGAACAGTCTATCGTTGTCAATGTTGACATTAATTTCGCCAAGAGTTTTAGGATACTGTCCGTGCCGGGCGTGGAAATCCTCTATTTTATCAACAAGTTGATTTTCGGGATAATTATTTCTATCACTCACAGCCATATATAGCAAGCTTGTACCAAGCATTAACAATGCCACATATACCAGTCCTTCAATTTTCAAGACTTTCGTTTTTCCTTTGTTTGATAATTTCTTCAAAAAGAGAAGAGGAATTTGAGATATTGCGAAGATGATTACCGTTACAACCAATGCTCCAATGAAACGGTAACTTACATATTCTCGCCATGGATGGAGATTTATGTTTAGTCTCTGTTCTCCCAATCCCATTAGAGTAAAGAACAAAGCGAAAATCAGCCCGGACAGCAGAAGCATCAAGCATACGGTCTTGAAAAGATACAGTCCCGGTCTCGGCCACTTGACCATAAAGCCGACAAGCAGTATTATAACACTTATAATTATGACAATCTGAATCATACTCTATTTTGAGTTTTTATTGACAATAAACCATAAAAGGAATACTAACCCAGACGATACGACAAAAGCGATGATTGTCAAAGGAATCACCCACGGCCAACTTTTGTAATAAAATGCCTCCAAGTGCGTTAGCCCAGTCACAACCATCGGTGCTTTTTCCTTTGCTTCACGGGGTGATTTATATTGCGTTATGCTGTCGATTTTAGTGTCAATGACAAAATAATGATCTCGTCCGGCAGGCTCAAAAGACTGTTCTCCACAAATCGAATCGCCTACAATCTTGATTTTAGTAACCCATTCAACAACGCGCGCTCCGTCTTTGCAGATATACCCTGTGAAATATTCGCGATCGAAGTCATCTGCAAGGGATTCTATCTGATAACCGTTAGGCAAATCGGTCTTATAGTATCCATCCATTCCGCAGCCGGTATCAAAGATTGATGCACAGGTGAAACCGCCGATTAGACAAGTGAAATAGAACGAGTATATAAATACGAATGGCGATAACAGTGCCAGTATGGTATTACGTTTCCGATGTTTCCTGCTTCGCCAACATACAATCCCAGCCAATGGTAGCGCAATCACCACTGCCAGCAAAGTAAAGATAACCAGTTGTATTATTATGCCGAATAATATCATTGTTTTAGCGGTTTAATAATCAAAAAGATAACATATACCCATAATGCAACAGTTACACTCCATGACCCAATAGTCCATTTTCGCCTGATTGTCATCGGTAGATTCATAAATTCACGATAATAGCGTTTAGCTCTTTTCCCATCAACCATAAACTGCATTATAACAAGTATAGCCAGTGAAATCCATGCCATAGTAAAATTCTTCATGAGGAATATCCATGAGAATATAATCGCAATATATATGCCGACGTCCAACGGTCGATAATCCCAGAAATCCGGAAGATCATATCTACGGGAGCGTGACATCGACATTATGACAAAGGCACGGAATCTTATAACGGCATTAAATATATTATCTATCCGGTGTCGGATTCGTTCTGCGGATCTATTTCGGTTGCACCAACGCTTGATGTAGGTGTAGCTGTCGCTGTTCCATCCGCTGCGGAACACACAATGATGCTTATTACTGCGAGCTTCCTTTATTATTGATAAGGCTTCGTCCTCCTGTTTGTTATGGATAAGAGCCATTAGATAGAGCAATCTATCCGGGTCATAATCCATCTTTGTTTCATCAGGATAGAATGTATCGGCATCGGGATTATTGGAAATGAATCGTGAGATTTCGGTATCAGCTTGGCTGAAAATATGTTCATACAAATCCTTCATCTCGGAGTCACGGGACTCTTTTGGGTCAATTAGATTCTCATATATAGCCAACACCATTCCCGACAATGCGTAAGCTCCTGTACCGCGCAGACTAATGGGTGCGTCAATACATTCCGGCGCATCCCATATTTTCCACCAAAGTGTATCTGCATACATCGGTTTGACCGTCAGCTTCGCTTCGTTTGGAAACGCTGAACCGTTTGCAAAAAAATCAAGACAGAAGAAATATCCGTTATCAACCTTGAAGTTGATATAGGAACTCTGCCGGAAGCCATACTCCCGGCTAACGCTACGCCTTATATCGGCCGCCGTTTTCTTCAATGCCTTACTATTCATTTGAGCATCCGTATCGTTATTAAATTCAGCAGAATAGCTCCGGGAATGGAGATAATTGCGAAGCCTATTGCGAACAGAATAATCCATCCGTTTATCGAGGGGTCTCCGTTGAGGAAGTTAAAGGCCGCAATGATAAAGCTAAGCCCGATAGTGAATAAATACGCCATGATGCCTAACAGAGAGTTTTTCCTGTCAGGGATGATAAGCCACGCTATCAATGCCCCTATTATCCAACACGAAATGATTGTGACAGGGATCTGCACAACATGAAGCAAATTTACGCGAGAAACCATATACCACAATCCGCAAGCGATAGCGAAAGTCAGTATGCCGCTAATTAACGCTACACCAATAAATTTGCCGGTGTTTTTATCTTTCAGTTTCATATTTGATTGTCGTTTAGAAATGAATCGTATTCTCATTCTCAAACTCATTGAACACATCCTTGAAATCAGAAACAAGCATTCCGAGCGAAAGGCCATTTGAAAATTTGACAGTGCGATCTTGTGGTGAGGTAGAGATGCTGATTTGTGGCAACTTCTCTTTATCGCGGTAAGGATTGGATGTATCAGGATTATATAACACTGAAATGATATAAGCCCGTTTCAATGCCGAATCATATACTCCTAAAAATCGCTCGTTATATGATAACTCATTCTTCGTTATCTCCATTGTATCGACATGAATAGTCAAAACATAGGTGTTTCTGTATGGAGTACCGTAATCATGTAGTTGTTTCGTGGATATTACTTGTCCTTTTAGTCTGTAATCGACCTTGCTGTAATAATCCTCAAATATGTCGTTTATCTGTTTATTCGTCTCGTGAAGATTAGATATACTAAGTGTAAACATCAGTATTCCAGCCAGCGAAAAAGCTATAAGCGCAAAGATGATATGTGAATTCTTCATATCCAGTTGTTTTTAAGGATGCGACGGGAATAAAACGGAGAGTAAAATACAAGTCCGAAGATCAATGCCAACATTCGAGGTAATGTATCTTCCTTTATGCAGATTGCCATATTGTATTGGTAGAGAATTATTGTCGGCAAGCCTAATAGAATCCATATCCATGTTTGAGAAAACATCAGACTGCCGATGTTGTCTGAAATCAGGCTTATTGTCAATAAGGCAATTAACCAAAGAATGAAACCATAGTTGAGATACATCCCTGCCACATACATTCCACGTTTCCATTCCTTATTCATGAAATCGGGCATTTCTTTTTCTCGAAGAAAGAGAATTGACACGATCGGATTGATAAAAATATTGAATGAAAACAGACCCTTTAATCCTCGTCCATTATATCGGTTACGACATATCCGAAGATTAACAAGGAACAGTGCTATTGTTCCTGCCATCATAACAAAGATAGCAGTCCGCGCAGTAGCAGAGGTAAGATAAAGCTCCTTATCAAACCACTCGTTACCAAGACTTACAAATAGGAACACACTGTATGCCAGCAATAAAATATTGCAGACGATACCAATAATATATAAGATGCTCCCTTTCATTTGATATCAATTTCATTATTCCGCACTTTGTAGATACATTGATTCGGTACTACATCTGATTTAGTATTATATTTGTCAAAAAATGGTATTACATATTCCTCAAGGTCATGTTCTATTTCTTCCCATAGCTTCATAACATCGGTGTTAGAAGTGATGCAATACCATTTATCAGTATGCACAGGCAACAAATTCCCGATTCTTTCTCTGATAGCGCAATCATATTCTTTCGGGAAAGAGGGCACAATCCTTGTGTGTTTGGAGTCGTAATGCTCCAGCCAAAAACTATCGGTATATATGCCTACGGTCAAAGTAAATCTGATTATCTCCCGATTATTCCATTTGTCATTTTGGATATTTAAGCAGTACCCAATCGCTCCATTTCTTTTGAAGAAATGATTGCCACGCCTCTTGAAATCATCATCTTTAAGGGAATCTGCGATTTTGTCAAAGATGAACGCCCGTTTGCCTTGCAGATCCATTTTGGGTAAAGAGGGTTTATCAAATCGCCACAACAATGCCATGCCAAGCAAGATTATCGAGCCAAATATCGGAGTATGCCATGTTATTGTTCCTTCAATAGGGTTGCCAAATCGTCCGGCGATTATGCTTGTCGAACTTAAATTCTCATTAAGCATAATCAGTCCGATGCACAGCAGTATAGCTGAGCATATCAAGAAAATTGCAAATCCTCTCCGATGAAATCTATTGCCTGCGTCTTTTTTCATTTCGATGGATTAAACAATAACCGGTTATTATTTGCGAATTCATCATACAGGCTATCTACATGATGAAGCTGTAGCTGGGCGATGCCTCGTTTGTTGAGGGCTGTCAACCATTCCTCTCTCGTTTCATGCCATTCAACAGAGTCAGTCGGCACATCAATTATTACAAAGCGTCGCATTTCCCAACCATCATATTTATGACTTGGCATCAAATCTAATGGAGTGAGTTGTTCTGTATAATAAAGATAGATTATAGAATCCTGCAATCCAACGCTCTCTACTGAATGCCGGGCCGTAGCGAGTGTAAATCCACCGAACTCATCTGTGCTATCACGACGGAGACAGTCCCATACCTTCCCCTCATTGCTCCAAATTGTAGAACATAATTCATACGGAGCAATCAATGGCACACGGTAATAATCCCATGCGCCCGGATCAGAATAAAAATCGGTGCGGAAAGAACTGTTAATTTCCTCTTTAATTCGCTCCTTAACAGTTTCGTATTTAGACTTTATTCTTGAACAACCGCACATCAGTACAATAGAAATGCAAAGCAACAAAGTTACTCTCATTGTGCGCCTCCTTTCTTCCATTGTGTTAGCAGTCGCTTTGCGTTGCGGACAATCACAGGATTGTCGCAATTCTCCACAAGTCTTTTGGCTGCGTCCTCGCAAAGTTCCGGAATGACATCATGGAACAGCTTAGCTGACCAAAATATGGATTGCTCAGAAATCGACAACAATTCCTTCATTATATCCACTTCATCATGGGCTATCAGATATTTGGCGGCATTCTCAATATCCCATTGGCTGTTTGCTTGTTCATTTTTATCTCCGTTGGCGACTGCCGCAAAATACATCGTTGATGAATTGGTGAAAAAACTAAAAGCCTCGTCGCCATCTTCATAATCTGCGTACTCATGCCATAGATTGAAAAACTCTTTTTGAGTAATCAGCTCACATTCATTTTCATTCCAAACCGGATATGATGAAATAAAATAGTAAGCCTCATCGGAGCCAAATCCACTGTCCGGATCAAGATAACGCTCTTCTCGCGGTTCTGTTCTGATCGCACGGATTACGCCACTCGATGTTGATTCAAAAAATATCGTGCCAAGTTCGCCATGATATTTTCCATAGTAATCGCCCTCGTAATTCATACCGGAGAGCAAGCGAAAACTATCTCTGAACTGCTGCAACTTCGATGGTGTCATTGTTTTGACTTTTGTTTCAGCTACGACATAAGCGTATATACATCCCGACATATGGTCAACAACTAAATTCGCCTCTATGCCTTTTTGCTTCAGCCAGTCATAAAAACAGGAGGTAATCTGTTTTAACGACGCATCGACATCTTCAGGGTCAAGCCACACTCTCGCCTGGCCTTCAAAAATACGTTCTTTGATGCGCAAACCATATTGTGCGTTTGTGTCATAGTCAAAAGTCCAATAATAATCTTCACGGAGCTTCCAATCGCCATTATTTACTTGGTCTTTTGGCAAAAAGGTTTTTATGAATTTTACCCACCATCTGCGCCAACGTGTCATATACCACGATATGCCGATAAAGATTCCAGCGAGGGCAAAGACAATAACCCCATACCATTCGCCTTCAGTTGATACTTTGTATATGGCAAATCCCGTCATTGACCCAAGGTATATGATACCGACAGTGACAATTATTCCGATGCCAAATTTCTTCAGAATGGTTTTAGCCCGTTCAGGAATCCTGATTTTACCATTGTCATATAGCTTGACAATAAGGAAGGCCACAGCAAGAATCCCAATGACGATTAACACCGCCAATGGTTTATCCGCCATTCTGCCAATAGCGGAAATCAGCACACATGCCACGCCTATTTTATACCATATCGGCTTCATCGCTTTTCAGGAGGTTAGTATTTCAAGCATACGTTTTTTGAGTTTCTGGTAATTGGAATATAACGCGAAGCGGATAAATAGAAAGTCAATAAGAACGAAAGGGGTAAATATTAGCAGCGTTGCCGCGCCCTCAGCAATTCCCGACGCAAAACATGATGGCAACACAACAATCAAGGCAAAAAACAATCCAACATTCCATAATATCATTAGAATCAATACCAACTCGCTCATGCCAATTTTCAAATGAACGAGGCTATTATTTTCGCCGTAAGGCTCCATAATGCCGACTGCATCGGAGGCAAAGGAATTAAAATAATATGTATTCAGAGCTATGCGGAATCCATTTTGCCATACCGTGCCGCGAAATTCACCCTTCTTGCCGTAGTTCATTCTATCACACGAAATAACGGTAGAAGCGGAGATAAACGATAAAAGTTTATCCCGGCTCACATTCACTACAATATCGCGTTTGAAAAAGGCAATCATTTTCGACCTCCTTTCCGATTTATCAACCAAAGTAATCCGCCCCAAAACAACACATTGCCGCCCACAAGCAGGATTTTGGTCGTAATGTCTGGCGAATCAAAACAGAATATCATAGTGAACATGAATAAGAACATGACCACAGCTGAAGCTATTGCTTTGCCAATCTGATCCATAGGCTATTTCTTTTTGTGTTTGAACTTGATGGTTTTCTTGCCGTTGCGCTTGGGATACTTGACCTTGATTATCACTGGGGAGTCGTAGCCCTCGGCTTCAATACGGAGTGTGGCTTCTTTTAACGGTTTGCCATCCTTGTCTTGAAGTCCCCAGTCATTAATCCATTCGATTCTAAGTGCAGTGTCATTATCATATAAATGATCTGACGATAAAGATTCATAATCTTCTTCACCATTTTCATCAATGAATACCTTGTAAACATCTACTTCAGAGGGGCTAATCTTGTTGCCTTTTTCATCGACAAAATATAAATCAAGCATCCCACGTGGTTTTGCAGGTTCACGGGCTATAACACCTTCTATTTCACCAATAAAGTAATCTGCTTGCTCCAACGTAACATTCATTGGATTCTCAAGATTATTCACAGACACCGTAAGTGGCTTGTAGCCAATATATGAGAATTTTATCGAATCACCTAAGCATGCCTCGATTTGAAAATTACCATCAATGTCAGTGCTGATTGATTTCTTAGTATTAAGATTTTGAATGACGGTACCTATCAAAATTTCGGTTTCTTGTTTAGAGTCGCCCGGCTTTGTCCAAATTCCCGTAACACGCCCCTTTATTAACGTCGCACCAATCCGCGATTGAACTGAGATACTATCCGTAGATAATTGCGTATCGTATTGTGTTTGAGCCTGCAAAGATAACGGGCTAAACATCGCAATAGCACCAGCCGAGATTCCCGCGAGAGCTACGGCTTTACCCATGCGCTGACGGGATCGAAGCTGTTGCTCCAAGTAGCGGACTTCGGCCTCGCATTTGGGGCATGTACCGAGGCAGTCGCCTTTATAGCGACACTCCGACGTAATAAACTCGATGCCGTTAGCCTCGGCTATCTGCCGCCGGATCTCTTTCAATATTTTGCAAGTCTGCTTTCCTCGTGCCATAGTCAATCTGCGGGTAATTTGAATACAATGGGAAGTGTCATCCATACACTCACCTTTTGACCATTCAGTCTGCCAGGCGTGAAATCCGGAAACAGTCTGACCACACGCAAAGCCTCCCGGTCAAGTACAGAGTCTTTACCACGGATAATTGTAGGTTCACAAACGCGCCCCAAAGTATCGACGTAGAATTTAACAACTACTCGGCCTTGAATACCATCTCTTAATTGTTCTTCGGGGTATTTTAGGTGACGACCTATAAATCGTAACATCTCAGTTGCTCCGCCTGGAAATTCCGGTTGTTGTTCAGCACAAGCGTATATTCCGTTTCCATCAGGCATTGTCGGATGTTTGTCATGCATCTCACCTTGTGTTACAATGACATTAGACTCGTTACTAATCTCACCTTCTTTTACGCCGTTATTTTCGGAAGTCAAAGATGAAACTGAATCTTCAATCATCGGCAGTTCTCCTTCCTCTTCCTGAATACTATCTAACTCTTCTGCTGTGTAAAGTACTACACCTTGTATAGTTTCGTCTGACTGATTTGAAGATGAAGTGCCGCTGCATCCCGACATAAAAATCATACCAGCCGAGATACCGGCAAGCGCAACGGCCTTTCCCATGAGCTGACGCGAGCGGAGCTGCTGTTCAAGGTAACGCACCTCGGCCTCGCACTTGGGGCATGTGCCGAGACAGTCACCCTTGTAGCGACACTCCGACGTTACAAACTCTATATCATTCGCCTCAGCAATTTGGCGACGGATCTCTTTCAGTATCTTGCAGGTCTGTTTTCCTCGTGCCATAATCAATCAGTTAATTTGAATGTTATCGGTAAGGTAAACCAATAATCAACCGCTTTACCATTCAGAATTGCCGGGTTGAATTTTGGCAGGGATTTGACTACACGCAAGGCTTCCTTGTCAAGTTCCGGATAAACTCCACGTATAATTTCAGTTTCTCCTACGTAGCCGTCTGCTTTTATCATGAACCGTATTACAACGCGACCTTGTATGTGTGACTCATAGCATCCAGGAGGATAGACAATATGCTGCGATAGCCATTCCCACAGTTTGCTATCTCCGCCGGGAAAAGTTGGTCGGATATCAACAATCGCCTCATATACTTTATCGTTATTATCGACATCTACTATTTCGCCAACGGTAGGTATTATATCCTGCGAATTTGGAATCTCACCCTCTTTTACTCCCGATAAAACAGAGTTGGAAATAGTGTCCTCAATCGCAGGAGCCTCGCCTTGTTCTTCAACTTCGCCCTCAAATTCCAACGTGTCCACCATTTCCATTGGCTCACCTTGCAGTGTTTCAGAATCATTATTGGCACTTTTGTTTTCACCGTTTCCACACCCCGATAACGCTATCATTCCGGCCGAGATTCCGACGAGAGCAATGGCTTTACCCATGCGCTGACGCGAGCGAAGTTGCTGCTCAAGGTAGCGCACCTCGGCCTCGCATTTGGGGCACGTGCCGAGGCAGTCGTCCTTGTAGCGGCATTCCGACGTTACAAACTCGATGTCATTCGCCTCGGCTATCTGCCGACGAATCTCTTTCAGTATCTTGCAGGTCTGCTTTCCTCGTGCCATAGTCAGTGTTTTCGGATTTGATAGGTGAATAAATCGAACTGGGTAAAGCCGAGTTGTTCAAGTGTGGCTCGGCTTGCGTCGCGGTCGGCATTGGTATTGAAATCAGGTATCAACGGTATGCGGATAATGCAGTCGCTTTGTCGCCCGCTGTCGGCGATTAGCCGGAGATTGGAGAGGACAAAAGAGTTGTCCTGCCCGGTATAGTTGCGGTAAATCTCAGGATTCAAGTCCTTGATGTCGATAATCAGAGCATTGACAACCGGAAGCAAGGACGCGATATTGTCTGTCGGAACATTGAGGGATGTTTCAAGATTGATCTGCCATCCGTCGCCGCACAGTTCGCGGAAGCGTCGGATAAAACCTGGCCGCAAGCACGGCTCACCGCCGCCGAATGTCACGCCGCCATTGGTGGCAAGGAAATAAAGCTCATCGATGCGGACTTCATGGTATAGAGATTCGGGAGAGTATTCCTTGAACCTGCCGCCATCGCCGAGCGACTGGGGATTGAGACAATACCGGCAACGGAGCGGGCATCCGTGAAAAGCCACAAGCGTGGTGACGCCATCGCCGTCGGTAGAGAGGCGATGACGCGCTATGCCGATGATTCTTGCGAGGCTCTTTTCCATTGTGCCTGGATTTATGCTGTCATTTCTTCTTTGCTATCCCATAAGTCACTAAAGGGTAGTTCTCATCACAAAGTTAACGAGAATAATTGACTTTAAGTGTGACATTTGTCACACCCTTGGAGTTTTTCGCCATATTGTGAGGATTTTATATGCACGGAAGAGCCGAAACCTCATAAAAAAGTGGTAATTTTGCATTATGGAGAAGTTCAACGCCTTTGAACGGGATATTGACTTCGCTTTCTGGAAAGAGATCTGCGAGAGTCAGGGCGAACTGCGGCATTACCGCCGTGGCGAATATTTCGTGCATTCCGGCGAGAACCTGAAACATTGCGGATGGATACATAGCGGTGGATTCAAACATGCGCTCAACGACAGCGAGGGTAATCTGAAAACCGTAGGATTCGTATTCAAAAATGCTGTTTTGGCCAACTACTCCGTGATAATGTCGGGAGACCCCATGCCGACAGACATCATAGCATTGGAAGATTCTGATGTGATGGTTGTGCCGACAAAGTTTATCCGAGAATATCTTGAGTGCAATCCGGAGCTTAACCGAAGATTCGTACATTCGTTATTCTTGCAGGCCTACGGCACAATACTCGACGGCTATTATTACTCACCCCTCCAACGCTACCGCCAACTGATTGAGCGGTTCCCGCGCATACTTGAACTCGTATCATTGGGCGAAATCGCCTCCTATCTGAATATCTCCCGCCGCCAACTCCACCGATTCAGAGAATCATCTGAAGATTGAGGTCGTTTGACCTGTTTGTTTTCCAATCCGGCGGCTTTTGGGAGGGTACGAGCAAAAGCCGCCCCGCGCCTTTCGGCTTGGGGGGGCTTGCTCAAACATTTGCCTATCTTTTAGGCGGCAGCTTCTTCGTTGTCGTTGGTGATTTCCTGCGGTGCGTCCTCGGCAGGGTCGGATTGGATAGTTTCGGCTTCTTCGGTGGCTTCGGGTTCAGCCTTCGGCTGTTCTTTCGGCATGAGCTGTGCGATGCGTTCTTCAAGTTTTTTGTGACGCTTCTCGTAAACCTCATTGTATTGGCTCTCAATGGCGGCGAACTCCTCCGGCATGTGCTTCTTGGCGAAAGCGAAAAGAAGGTCAGCGGTTACGCTATTTCGGTATGTGCCTTGGAAATTGGCTATAAGGAAATCCCTGCGGATAATCGCCTTGGTCTTGGCGTTGAGATTGGCGATGATTGCCATTTTCTCCTTGTCGGTAAGTGGGGCGTATGCCTCGCGGTCGGTCAGACCCACCGCTCCGTAATGTTCCCTGCGGAGCGATGAGAGCAGGAAGAAATATATCATCTTATCTTCCTCGTTGGTGAATTTCGCCTCGGTGATGTCAACCTTTTTGATTTGCTCCTTTGCGTCGGCAATGGTGCGCTCAACGGCTATCTCCTTGTTGCGCTTGTCCTTTGCCTCCAACTCGGCAACCTTTGCCTCGGTCGCGCTTCCGTCCTCACGCTGTTGCACCGGGATTGCCTTGTAGCAGAGGGTCACGTCATTGCGCCCTACCATAATGCAGAGGGTGATTTCTCCCGCCTCCACTTTTGAGAGCAGTCGGGCACACTTATCCCTGTACTCCTGCATGTCACCTTCATATTCCTGCACTGCCTCCGAATATTCTTCATCGGTTTCTTCTTCCTCCCTCTGCGGTGCATGGGGTTCAGTCGGAAAGCGGTTGGGATAGTCGCTCACGCCCTCTATGTCGTACCCCATTTCGGTAAGGCGCACGGCTACCGCCTCGTTGGTGTCGTATTGGGATTGGCATAGATTGGCTTCGGGGTGTTCGGCAAGCATGGAGATTGCCTTTTCGGTGAGATAGGCGTTTTGCTTCTCTTTGAGGCATGAGGATTTTGCACATTTTCCCTCGTAGCCCTCCTCCACGAAAAGGAGCAGGTTGCAGGTGTTGTGGGGGCATGAGGCACACGCTGACTTGTCAAAGCTGTAACGGCAAAGCTCGGTGGTGAAATTGCTCTCTATCATCTGCGCCACCTTTGAGGCGGTCATGCCTCGCCAACTGTTGTATGGCAGTCCGTCTTTGAGGTGCTTGTCGTAAACCTCACGCTGAATGTCCTCCCCGTAGCGGCATATCTCTGATGCCACACTCACGGTGATGTCCTCGGTGTCAAGCAGAGAGGCGATTTCGGGTATAAGGGTGGCGAGTTTCATTCGGGTGCGGATATAGGTCTCGCTCTTGCCGATCTGCACGGCAAGCGAATGAGTGTCGTAGCGTCCGCTCTCTATGAGGCTACGGAAAGCCTCGGCTTCCTCCATAGGGGCGATGTCCTTTCGTTGCAGGTTCTCGGTAATGGCAAGCTCCTCCGCCTCGTTGTCCGAAAGGGTGTCATAGATGAGTGCCGGAATGTTCTCCCTGCCGGCTATGAGGGAGGCGCGGTAACGCCTTTCGCCAAACACGATTTCGTAGCGGTCGGTGCCGGGTATGGGGCGCACACCGACAGGCTGTAATACTCCGTGCTGACGGATAGAGTCGGCAAGCTCGGTGAGGCTCTGCTCGTCAGAGTCCTTTCGGGGGTTGTAGCCGCTCGGCTGAATGAGCGAGAGGGCGATTGCGGTTGCGTTGATGTCGTTGATTGCGTTGGCCTGAAATGCTGCTGCTTCCATAATTAAAAGGGTTTTAGATGTTTGAGAAATGTTTGTTTTTTGTTTTTCTCCCTTTTGTTTGAAGCCTTGCGGCTTCTCGCGTCCGGGTGATTTTTTCGATACAAACAGGACGCGCGGCACAGGGGGCGGAAGGCAAGCGTGGCAAGTGAAAAAATACGGAATACCCGATTTGGCACAAATCGCGGAAGGCTGCCGGATTTTTTCACGCGGCCAAGCCGCAGGCGGTCGCTTGCCGGAGCCACCGCCGGGCGTAACTTTGTAACGAAAAACAGACGGGCGCGAAAGCCACAGGCCATCAAAAGAGAGAATCCCCATGCTCACGCACAGGGATTCCCGGATAGCAAAGAAATTGTCCTACTATTGGAATGGCAGCAAAAAATGATGAATGAATGATGAATGTCCCTGCCGGAACATCCGGCTCCTAATCCTGTTCCTTGCCGGAGGCCGCAGCCAGCGACAGCTTGCGGAACCGCTTGAGCAGCGGTTCCAGCTCCAGGGAGGCGCGACGGGCGCGAAGCCCGGCGGCCTTGTTCCCCTTGTCAAGCTGCGAGCGTGCATCCTTCAGGAAGGACGCGGTAAGTGTTTCGATTTGATTAAGAGTCTCTTTCATAAATATTCGTTGTTAAATGTTGATTGAATCATGTCGGATATTGCCGGGTATCGATGCAACGGGGCATCACAGCAAAGGAATCTCAAAGGAGTTTACGACGCATTGCGCGTCCTTGTCAAGAATGAACCAGTATTCGGAGCGGTAAGGGTTGCCGCTCTCCGATAAGGCCTCGTACTCGATCTTCACCTTCCAACCGCTGAACGGCTTGTGCGGCGCGTCCGGGCCTTCCAACGACATCAGGGAGCGCATGGCCGACATGGAGGACATCTGCCTCTCCACAAGCTCACGGAGGGCCGGATTCCCGAAATCCATGCTTCCGAGGTCTCCCGTCTGCGACATAACTTTCTCGTTCACCTTCATCATGGATACGGCTATGGCCATCTTCTCCTCGTCGTCAATGTAGCAGCGTCCGAAAACGCTGTCAGCCTCGCTTACAGCCGCCACCTTTACGGATTCCGGATTGTCAACCGAGGCGTAAAGGGCGGTCTGCGCCACTCTTACGGCCCGCTTCTGCGGCTTCTCTCTCCAGCACAGGACCATAGCGACAAGCCCCCAGACCAATGCGCCCGATGCGAGCAGCACGGCAAGTTTAGTCCCCTGCCTCATACCTTGATAACCTTTGTCTTGTCGGGCGAGAGGCCGAGCTTGCGGCGGTATATCGCCCCGTTCTCGCCGTACATCTCTATCTCGCGTGAGGTAACACCGTCGGCGCATATCTCGCGCACTTCGTCAAGCGTCATCAGGTGGCCGCCTATGTTGCGCCATATCACGAAATCGCAGGGATTGCCCTCCTGACGGTAGTTGGAGCAGTTGAACGCCTTGGCACCGACACGGATCTCACCGCCGCACCGGGGGCATCGGGCCACCACCGACTCCATAGCTATCGCTCCGTCGGCACCCATGACAAGCACCGTCGGAAATGCCTTCCACTCCTTTGTGGCGAATCCGTCGAGCAGTATGCGCCCTTTCTCCAGAAGCTCCGCAATCTCGTCATCGGCCATCTTGCGGTTGCCGATCACACCGTTGATGAAGAGGCCGCACTTGCCGTCCTCCCCGGTATTGTTCTCGCAGCGGTAGCCCTTGCAGGTCTTTACCACGTTGCCGCCGCACACCGGGCAGCGGCCGATTGTTTTTGTCTCGTTATCCATATTGAAATGTAAAAATGTTGATTGTCTTTAATCGTGTTATTGTAGCAGTATTGTTACCTGTATTTGATGGTGTTCCACTCCCACACAAGGTTCTCCGCTATAGCCTTTCCCGACATCACCGAGGCCCAGCCGTCGGGGTCGAGTGAAAACCAGAGGTCGTTCCATGAGAGCGTGCGCACCTGCCAGGCCAGCAGCCAAAGGTCGGTGTTTATCGTCTCAAGCCGTGTCAAGACCTCGTTGGCTATATAGTACCGCTCGGCGGAGTTGAGCAGGTTCACCTTGTGCTTTTGCTTGTTGCCATCCGAATCGGTGACAGTGTAGCTCCCGGAGGTCACAAGCTGTTTCATAAAGGGATATAGGACGGCCATCTGGGTTGCCGCGTCGGTCAGCTCGTCCGACACCAGCAGGGCTATGGCCGTGCCTTTGAGGTGTCCCGGCACCGATTTCCGCAGCAGGTCGCAGTTCTTCGGAATCTCCGTCAGCACCAGCTCCCCGGCGCGTTTGATCTGGTAGAGGTTCTGCATCGCGCCCTGTGCGTTGGAAAGATACTCCAGCATCTTGTTCTCCACGGAGTGAACGCGGTCGAGGGCGACGGTAACGGCAGCCTCGGCAGCGATAATCCGTTCCTGGGTGGTCTTGCGCTTCTTGTGTATGTTTTTCAGTTCCACGGTCTGCGCTATCACCGCCGCCGTGAGCGTCGGGTCGGTCTGTTGGCCCGTTATCTCCGTCCCCGGAACCGACAGGAGGGAGAAAGCGAGCAACGCCGGAATCCCGGCCTTAATTGACTGTAATATTGTCGTTATCTTCATCGGTCAGTCACATTTTTATGCCGGAATTGCGTCTTTCGGCAAGGTTATCGTCACGTTCATGCTTGGAGGGCATTATCTTCGGCTCGATGCGCCTGCCTAAAAGACAGTCGTTCCAGTCCTTGAAATCCTTTGGTGGCTGCCACTGCCCCATGCGGTAGCGCACCGGGATATGGTCGCCTACCTGCGTGTAGATGGAGCGTTCCGGCGACACGTCGAAGCTCTTGCCTTTCGCCTCCACCATAAGCCCGGCATCGGTCTTGGTGATTTTCAGCGGTATATCCTCCACCAGTGCCATGAGGCGCAGGCCGTTGACGCGCCCGGCAAGGTCGTTGTCGAAGCAGTCATACGCCCGTGCGTTGGGAAAACGCTCCATCACGCCCTGCACCTGGCGGTCGGAGAAAGTGCCGCCGAGCGACACGAGGGCTATGTCCTCGCCCAGCCGTGTGCGGTTCATCTGGAAGAAGGCCATAGCGTCGAAGGCCGATTCACAGAAGAACACATGGCGCACAAGCCCGTTCCTGCCGTGCGAGAGGTCGGCCACCCACGCGGCGGTGGAAGAGTCGGTGCCCGCAGCCTTTGACTTGTAGCCGCCAATGCCCCGGATCTCATATCCCCTTACCTTGTCGCTTTGTCCGTTTGTATATGGGAATCCGATGTTGAAGCCGTTGAAATTCCCGTTGCGGCGGTCTGACACAAGGGAGATAAAGGGAGAGAGTGCCTTTACCGTATCGGCCGAGAGGCCGCGCTGCGAGAAGAGGCGGGGAATCCGGTCGGGGTCTATCGGGCGGACGTTGTAACGCTTCGGGTCGAACACCTGCGGAGCGGACGCGGCCCTCACATAGTCGCGCTCCCTGCCGTAGTCGGGTTCCGGCATATTGGCAAACTGCGCCATCACCTTGGCTATCCTCAGCCATTCGTTCTGCCCGGAGGCGTTGAACGAGTTAAGATTCTCGCGTATGAAGCTCACCACGTCACCCTTGGAGCCGTCGCGCCGGAAGAATGTCTGCGATGCCTTGTCGCGGCGGTTGCTGACAATTATCGTGTCGCGCTTGTCGCCACCCTCTCCTAATACAAGCTCTATGTAGCGACCGACCCCGGCCTTGCGGTCAAGGCGGTAGCCGAGCGAGTATGCCACATCGTCGATGCCGACACGCGCCTTCAACGCCTTGAAATCTATCCTGTAGTCACCCGGAGCCATAGCCTTATGCGATTGAGAGTGGCTTGGAGGCCTTGCGGTCTATGCCGGCAATCTCCGATTCGTAATGCTTGCGGATGGTGCTGCCGAGAAAGGCGTGCTTCTCGCGCTCGTCCGTGAGCCGGAAATACATACGGGCGGTGGAACGCTCGATAGGCTTCATGCCGAGATCGACACCGTTGTAGGAAGCGCGTATGGCGAAATCACCGGAGCGGGTCTTTACGATGGCCGCGTTCTTGAACGGGCATATCTCGTCCTCCAGCGGAGGAACCCAGGGGTCGTTCTTGGCGAGGTATGGCTGCTCCCCGAGGGCGAGACGCTGCGCGTCCACCCGGTCGAGTATCATCTCCGATGCCTTGTTGACATCGGCCATCACCGAGACTATGAATTTCGGCTCCTGTTTCAGCACCGTTATCCATGAATCGAGATAGGCGGCCGAGTTGTCCGTCACCCTCGCGTCAAAGCCCATCGAGTGGGAGATCATCGCGGCGGTAAGCTCCGCCACCAGCTCCTCCTTGGCATATTTCGGGTCACCGAATTTCGCCCCGGCCTCGCGGTTTAGCCTTTCGGGTGTCATGGTGGAGTGGGCCATCTCATGGAGCATGGTCGAGTAGAACTCCATGCCGTCGCGATATATCTCCTCCGGTGTCGCGCCCGTGTTGAACTGCGCCTTCATCGGAAGCACCACTATGTCGCGGGAGGGTGAATAATAGGCACCCTTCTCCTTGCGGTCGGCCTGTATGGGGCAGAGCCACGTCTGCCGCGCAACCATGCTGTCAAGAGCCGAATGAGCGTACATACCCTGCGTGTCACGTATCTCCGGCACCTTGAAGCGGTCGAGGAGCTTCTGCATACGCTCAGGCTGCACCTCGCGGAAGTTGGTCTGGTCGAGGTTATAGACCGGGAACGCCTTGATGAACGGTATCACGTCAAGTTTCTTCCGCTCCTCCTGCGACATGGCCCGGTACTCGTCGGAACTTATCTTCTTTCCGTCCTTGTCGCGCACCAGCATATCCCAGTAGATGACCGGAAAGGCCTTCTCGCCTTTGAGGACGTGCGCCTTGAAGTTGTGCGCCTGCTTGAAAGTCAGGAACACCGGAAGCTCATAGCCCTGCATGGCGGAATGGAGCTGGAGGAAGAAGGAGTTGGAGCCGGAGTAGTTGCGCCCGGTCACGTTCTGGGGGAGGCCGACGGAGGACGCGCCCCCGATCCAGCCCTGCCGCCAGTCCGCATCCTTCATCCGCTCCATGCGCTCTATCATCATCTGCGCGAAGCGGTCGAGGGCCTGCTGCCCGGAACCGGTGAACCCGTCAGTTCCAGATGCCATAGGTCTCGTCGTCTATGAGCTGACGCTCCATCATGTCTATCTCGGTCTCGTCATAGTAGAACTCCGCCGACTCGTCGGAGGGCTCTATGCCGTGCTGCTCGCACCATTCGAGGTATGATTCGGCGTTGTCGCTCTCCAGCATGAAACGGAGGTGTCCTATATGTCCGTCCTGGAGGAGCTGCACAAGCTCGTCGTATTCTAATCTTGCCATTGTGGTATTGGTATTCTTTAAGTGATACATCAGGTTACATTTTCACGGAGGCCGATTTCTCCATTGAGAGCGGCACGGACATCTTGGCCGTTATCTCCTGTCCGAGATACTTGGCGGCAATCTGCTCGCGTGTCGCGCTCTTGGCCTTGAATAGCGAATATCCGTCGTCGAAGGAGATTTCATGCTTCGAGGTTCGTCCCCGGCCCTCGCCGAGGTCGGCCGACACCTTCCACTTGCCGTCGGAGCGGTCTTTGGCGACGCGGACGCCCTTGGGGTCTATCCCTTCGGGCAGCCGGAACTGCGCGTAATGTGACGGTAGGTGCAGACGCTCGCCGAAGTTGCGCTCCACGAGCTGGCCGGGCGTCATCACGCGGTCGAAATAGGCGTTGAGATCCTCGCGCGATGCCGGGGCTGACATCTTTTTCTCGCCCACCTGGGCGTAGAACTTGTACCTGCCGTAGTCGGCGCGGGTCTCGTCGGTCTCCTTATAGACATTGAACTTGTCAACGGTGAGGGGGCCGGACGGCCCGGCAAGTCCGTTGGGGTACCTGAAGGCCTCCTCCGGCACCCTCGGCATGAGTTTTGTCGGGTAGTAACGCTGCATGAGTTCCGGCACCGTTATCTCCTTCTTCTCGTATGCCGCCACATCTGCGGGAGCCATCTTCTGCGGCTTCAGCTGCTCGCCGTTGATTTTGGCGGTGAAATACCAGTCCTCCGGGTTGATGTTGCTCTGATAGGCGTGTCCGTGCGTCACCCTGTCGCCGTTGACGGTCACCATCTGCGGCTCGCGGGGTTTGCGCTCCGCCTGGGCCTCCCCTTGCGCGGATTCTTGTGATTTTGATTCGCCTTTCTTCTCTTTCGGGGTTTCTTCCCCGGCGGTGGCCTTTACTGTGGTGGCCGGTTCCTCCTGCGGGGATTTCGTTTTCTTTTTCTTTGGCATATCTTGTTGTTTATCGGTTGGTTTGTGTCAGGTCAGAGTTTGAGGCCGGATTTCCGCTCCTCCTTCTGCGTGGGGTCAAGCCGTATGGCGCGTTCCCCGGAATCATGCTCGACCACCTTCTGATACTCCCAGCGGTTCTTTTCGGTCATTACCAGACCGATATATTCAGGATGGAGGTCGTCGTAGCGGAGCTTCTGCTGACGCTCCCATTCCTTCATGTCGCCTTGCACGATCCTGAATCCCTGCGGTTCCCTGAGGTCGATGCCTACGGTTACTTTCTCGCCGCCTACGTTGAGTTCCATAGGCTTACCCTCGCGCACCTGCTGTTTCTGCTGAGTGCCGAGTTCGATGTCATTCACCTTCTCCATGTCCCTGAGCCTCTGCTCAATCTGAACTTCGGTGACGCGGCGGTGGATTATTGACTTGGTTTCGGGGTCGAGCTGGAGATAGCGGCGTGTTTTCTCGCCGTCTATATCGACGGTCTTTTGCAGCACGTCGCCACGCCGGAGCGCGTCTATCTCCTGCTGTGAGAGTCTGAGTTCATTGCGCCTTTCGGTGGAAAGCTCGCGCTGCACCGGATAGGCTATAAGAGTGGGGTTGCCCTCCTTGTCGGCGGCGAGCTGGAGTTTGAGGGGTAATGTTATCACCATGCCATTAGTGGCAGGTAGCGACACCTCCATAAGCGGTGTTACTTCGCCTTTAATCAGCTTTTCCTTAACCTCTTGCGGGAACTTTTCAACTTTTTCCCGGTCAAGGCCCAGTTTTGCCAACTGTTCATAAGGGAGCTGATTTGATAGAATTGTGTCCGAATCTTTCATACGGGTTCTTTAATGGGGTTAATTTCGTGGGGTCAACCACTTGTCATTGACAAAATTATCTCACATAAAATCCGCGAATGAACACTTTGGACACAATTCTGATACTTGCCGCCATGATTGCGGTTCCCTCCTCGTCAATGGCCCAGTTCCATACCATCACGAAAGACAGCCCTATTGTGGGTCACAATCTTATCAAGACGGATAAAGCCATTGAAAAAGAAATAATTACCAGTATCGAGCCTCTGCAAGAATGCAAATCTGACAGTAATCAAAGGAACGATAACAATACTCTATTCCGCAATTCTGGCATAGTGAGTAAATCACGATTTGAAAGCGAACCTAACCGTAATTTACCGGAGCTGACAATTCCTAATCTTTTGGAAGAAATAAGACAGAACGGCATAAAGTACCCGAAGATAGTGCTGGCCCAGGCTATCCTTGAAACGGGCTGGTTCAAGTCATCGGTCTGCCGCAACAAGCATAACCTTTTCGGGCTTACTAATCCAAGGACAGGCGAATACTACGAGTTCACCCATTGGACGGAGAGCGTCACGGCCTATTATACGAAGGTACAGTACCGCTACAAGAGCGGAAACTACCTACTGTGGCTGAAAAACATCGGCTATGCAGAAGATCCCGGCTATATCCGCGCCGTTATCCGGGTGCTGAAACAGCTGTAATTAAGGCAAAATCCTGATTTGGTGCGTTCGGGACGTGGCTTTCTCAGATAAATTTTGTAACTTTGCATTGATAAATCGTATGATAGTCAGGAGATAAGTGCAGCTTATCCTTTGCTATTGTAATTGTTTAATCATATATTGAATGGAAGAAAACGGAATACTCCTTAACGATAAAATCAAGAGTCTGGCAAGTCTTGGTGAATCTGCGCAGGTTGAGTTCAAATCTGCCAAAGGCGGTTTTCCCGGTAGTTTTTGGGAAAGCTATTCTGCTTTTGCAAATACTAACGGAGGGCTTATCGTACTTGGAGTAGTCGAGAAGAACAACAAATTTCATTTCGATGGGCTTGATGAAGCGACCATTGTTAAATACAAAAAGATATTCTGGGATTGCGCCCATAATCGCGGTAAGATTAGTGCGTGCCTTCCTCGTGAATCAGATATAATCACGGAGAATATAGGTGGCTCTTATATTCTTATCTGCAATATACCGAGAGCCAATTATGAGATAAGACCGGTGTATGTCGGTTCCAACCCTTTCGGCAACACATATCGTAGAAATCACGAAGGAGATTACTTGTGTACTGATACGGAAATCCGTCGTATGTTTGCAGATGCCGAACATGACCGACACTCACAGGATGCCCGTATTCTAAGTGGTTTCAACTTTGAACGAGATATAGACAAAGAATCGCTCAGACAATACAGACAGACTTTTGCGACTTTACAGCCCACCCATCCCTGGACTTCCATAAGCGATATGGATTTTATGAAAAAGATCGGTGCGTATGCCATCGACTTTGAAACAGGGAAAGAAGGTCTGACATTGGCCGGTCTATTGATGTTCGGCAACTATGAAAGTATCACAAATGTTGCGGCAGACCCCTCTTACTTCGTAGATTATAGGGAAAGAATAGGTACTGATGACCCAAGTGTCAGATGGACTAATAGAATTTATCCGGATGGTCTATGGGAAGCCAATCTCTATCAGTTCTATATAAGGGTATATAACCGCATGATTCAGTCACTTCCACGGCCATTTATGATTAAGGATGGTGTACGACAAGAAGAGACACCGGCACATGATGCCGTAAGAGAGGCACTTATAAACTGTATAATACATAGCGATATAAGTGCTATGGGTAATATAGTTGTGGAGCATACTGATGACAGGTTTGTTTTTCGGAATCCCGGTATGATGCTCGTTTCAAAACAGCAATATTTCAAAGGTGGTCGCAGCATTTGCCGTAATCCGATACTCCAGAATATCTTTATGCGTCTTGGAGGAGCGGAAAAGGCGGGAAGCGGAGTTGACAAAATTGTTGGTGGTTGGAACTATCTCGGTTTGCCAAGCCCGACAGTCGAAGAAGAAACCCGTCCGGATTCTGTGGTTCTGACGTTGGCACTTAAAAGGGTGGTAGAGGAAAGCACCCCACAAGATACCCCACAAGATACCCCACAAGATACCCCACAAGATACCCCACAAGATACTAAGAAAACACTCCGTAAGGAGCAAAGGATACAGTTGCTATTGGAGTTTTGCAAAGAATCTAAATCCTTAATGGAGATAATGAAACATTTAGGATTAAAAGATAGAAAGAGTTTTATTGAGGGATATATTAACCCCTTGCTTTCTGCGGGCAATCTGGCAATGACGGAACCTGATAAGCCTACGAGTGGTAACCAACGATATGTTACCGCTAATAAGCCTACTGACTGAATAAAAAGTCCAAGACAACATAAAAAGTATCGGTAAATTAGCAAAATTTACCGATATTTTTTCCATATAAGATTCCTCTATTGTAGGAGTTTTAACATAGCAATCAGCAATAGATGAGTGGGATAGACGGTATAGAAAACGTATTTGGCGGGGTTGCCCCGTATGAAGCCCCTCGTGCCGTCGTAGAGGAAGATGACAACGGAGGCAAGCATGGCTCCGGCTATGCCGTAGTGAGCCATGAGGGGAAAGGTAAAGATGATCTGCAAGACGGCCTGTGAGGGGAAATGCGTCGATGAACGCTCCAGCCACGGACGCATGGTGCCGTGCCGGAGGATATAGAACAGAAAAATCATCAGCACCCCGCGCCAGTCATAGTCCGTGCCGAGCCACCATGCAAGGGCGGCCACGCCTGACACCCCGACGAATGACAGAGGCCCGTGCTCGCACAGGCGGTCGAACACCGCGAGAGCCGCCACCCCCAGGGCCAGCGTGAACATAACATTATGTGTGCCGTCGGCCCCGTTGAGCAGATACCACGGTATCTCGCTCACTATCCCGGCCAGTATAAGAATCAGGAAATATCTCATCCTATCGCGGCTGTGGGCGAACCCTTCGGCCACAAGGAAAGCGAACACCGGGAACGCGACACGCCCGAAAGAGCGGAGCACGCCGTAAAACGGCGCGTCCGGCTCCATCAGGAAATATGCGCAGTGGTCGGCCACCATCGAGAGGACGGCGATAACCTTCAACGCGCTCCCGCTTAACCGGAGGGAAAGGGGTATGCTGAATGTGGCGGTGTTATTCATAGACAATCGTGTTCAATTTTCAATTATTGAATATTACTGTATTCCGAGAAGTTCATTCACCATATCCTCCACCTCCTTGTTCACGCGCTTGAAATTGCGGTTGAGCATAATCTCCTTCTCCCGCTCGTCGGCGAAAGTGTAGATTTTCGGAAGCTCCACATAGTGGGATTCCTCCTCCTTTATCCGCGCCATGTCGAAATTGGTCTTGCAGAAATACTTGGTGGTCTTGAACTCCTCCGACTGCTCGATGTCGAAATGCGACATCATGCTCTTGTCGGTGGCCGTGAAATCACGCGCCGCCTGGCCCGCCAGCCATCCGGTCGCCATGTCAGCAATCTTGGCAGCCGGAACGAGATAGTCCATCTTCTCGGAGATTGATGTGGATACCTTCTGGTCGTTAATCGTTATAGAAGTTGAAGTCTGCTTCACCTTGCCGAACACGTCATTCTGCGCCCATTCGAGCGTTTCCTTGTTGCGTGCCGCGCCCATGAAGATATTGCCGCAGGTGGTGATTATCTTTTGCATCCCGGTTTTCCCGTAGTCGCTTTCAAGTTGCGGAAGTTCCTGAAATCCCAAAGTCACGGCGACTTTGTTGCTTCGCGCCGTACCAATGAGTCGGTCGATCTTGTGGAAATACAGGGTCGGCAGCTCGTCCACTATAATGCTCACCGGGATATTTCCCTTGGAGTTGACACGGGTAACCAGACGGTTCAGCACAAGGGCGTTTAATGAGCCTATGACCTGCTCCTTCTCCGGGTCGTTGGCAATCACCAGATAGCTCGGATTCTCCGGGTCTGAAATCTTCAGGTCGAAATCGTCACCGGTGAACACCCAGTAGGCTTCCGGCGACACGAGCCTTGCGGCGTTGACGCGCAGGGTACCCACCATACCCTCCAGCTGGTCGTTGGCCTTGTTCTCGTAGGCAGACTTGAAGGGGGCCATCAGCGAGGCTATCCTGTCGTCCATCATCAGAATGTCGAACACCTCCGAATACTTGCGTCCGAGGAACGAAAGCACATGGGGCATATCCGAGAACTCCCCGGTCACGGTGTCCGGCACCACCTCGTTACCGGCCTCGTCCTCATACCAGCAGCGGTCTATCAGTATCAGCTTGCCGAGGCGGTCTATATAGGAGAATCCGTTAAGGTCAACAAACATCCTGTCCTCGTCGGTAGATACGTCGTTGCCGTTGGAGTCCACGAAATCAAGCACCACCGCGCCGTTTTCATCTATGGCATTGTAGTCATCCCAGTTGCGTATCAATATCTCCAGTTTCTTCCCCTCGTGGGATATGAAGCGTCTCAGCTTCTTCCCTTTGAGAAAGCCCGTCGGGTGGAAATTGACAAAGAAATATATGATGGCCGCCAGGAAGTTCTCGGCCGAGTTGGTGAAGAAAGCCTCCGAGCCGCCCTTCTTCTCGCCTCCGCCCTTGTTGAGCGAGGCAAGCAGCGTCGCCGCCGTTTCCGAGGCGGCCGCGAGGTCGGGGATATACTTGCGCTGTATAGGGTTGATGCGGTTGGAATACTCCACATCCGTAAAATTCACAATACGGAAGCCGCAATTTGCGGGGAGATGGCCATAGTGCTGATTCTTACAGTATTGGTAGAAAAGCGTCTTGGCAAGTGTCGGAAACTTGAAGTCATATACCATCATCGCAAAACCTTTCCGGGAGTGCTGGCGTATGAACGGGTCTATGATTCCGAAAGACTTGCCGGAGCCGGGAGTACCCAGAACTATCGTGCCACGGAACGGATTGATGATGTTGATCCAGCCGTTGTGCATACGCCGCTTGTGATAATATATCATCGGAATATTCACGGAGTACGGTGTCTCGGCAATCTTCTCGGACTGTTGGAATGATTCATTCTCAAAGTTGAACCTGTCATCGCCGACCTTGTGGTTGTAATACTTGGCTATGCCGTCAAGCCCCTGGTGCACGAGCATCGTGCCGACAACCGAGCAGAAGGCATATACAATGCGGTTGGCCGGAAATCCGAATATCGACCAGCCCCATGTTCCGGCATGGAATATGAAGCAGAGGGCGACAAGCGTAAGCCCCGCCAACACCGGGTAAACCACCATAGTCCTGACATTGAATTTCAGAGCCTTCTTCGCCTTGGTGCCGATGCACACCACGCATATACATATCAGCTCGGCGACCTTGCACCCGGCCACGGAGTTGAACACCTTGAATCGCCCCAGCAGGTCGAGGATGAACTGCGTCACACGGTTGTCCGCCGTTATCGGCAGGTTCATCACAATCTCAATTATAAGGAAGATATAGATGCAGCTACGGAAGTAGTTATACATCTGTTGCTGTTCCTTTGTCTCTTCAAAAGCCATAGGCGGGGGATATTAGAACGGTATCTTGAATCCGAGCATGAGACCGTTCCGGAACGTGTCGCCATGCAGGAAATTCACGTTGTTTTTCTGTATGATAGAGAACTCGCAGCCGTTCCGGAACACATAATTGTATTCAAAGCCACCCTCAATGCCGATGAAAAACTTGCGCTCCACCGCACCGAACTGCGGGCCGAAGCGGACGCGGAAGCTGCCGTTTTTGTAGCGGTGCAGACGGTGCTTGTATATCAGGGCGCCATCCCAATAGTACCCTTTCCAGAACTGGCCGGGGCCGGTTTTCCAGTGATTGCCGATTTCTCCATAGACCTCCACGGCGTTGCCGTAGGTGAATGAACGCTCGTAGCCCACGGTGGCGTTGAGCGTCGAGGGGAACAGGAATCCGGCGTTTACGGTGAGCTTGCTGTCCTGCGCCGAGGCTCCGAGGGAGGCGGCGGCGCATATCATGGCGAGAATAATCTTCTTCATAATGATTCGGTATTACTTGTAGATATGTGGAGTATATGAGTAAGGCAGGTTCCTGAGTATGTCGGAGTCGAAGCCGTCGGCGTTGAGAATGTCGTCATACTCGATAGTGAGAGTGATCACGCGGCCACTTATCTGATTCTCGGATATTTCGATGCGAAGTACCTTCTCGTCAGGGAAAGTGAGCTTTGGAAGAACGAGCACGTTCCGGTAATTCTTCTTGAATCTCTTGGCGAGATTGAGCGAGTAAGCCGGGGTCAGCTCCACGGTCTGCGAGTTGGTGGCCTTCACCTCCTTCTTGTCGGTGAGCTTGACGCGCACCTCGGCTATGTCGTATGGAATCTTCGTCCGGTTCTGAAGGGAATAGTCAATGAAGAAATAGTCGCCCACCGAATAGATGTTATTGACAATCGCCTTCATGCCATGAGCCTTTGACACGACCTGGTTGTATCTGCGTCCGCTGCCATAGACAGCCCAGGCATAGCGGGCCATCTCAGACTGCGGCATGGATATCTCCGGATTGATGTAAGAGTCCATGCCCGAATAGGGAACGCGGTGGATGGAGGCCGCACGGGAGGGAACGGCGGTATATACCACGTCGTACTGCGCGAGGTGACGCTCACCTATGAGCGTCAGCGTACCCATCAGCTCACCCTCACGGTAGCCGGAGGAAAGCGAGTCAGATTCCATGAAGGGCTTTACGCGCACAATGTTGTCGGCGCACTGGTTGCCGATAATCTTGGTGGTGGAAAGGTCCACCATCTTTATGTTCTCCGGCATTACGATATGGGTGGTTACATCGGAGTTGACATAGATTTTTTCCTTGGCCGAAGCCTGCGATGCAACGGCGCAAAGCACGGCGGCCGCGATAATTATTCTGATATTCATAACGGTATGTTGTTTGTCTTTCAATAAGCCTCGTCAGAGTTGATGAGATATACTATTGTGTTGTACTTGATTTTTGCCTTGTTCTTGCGGATATTGGCCGAGACTGCGGAAGTGGCCGAGTTATACATATTCTGGAGGGCCTGCAACGCTATGGCCTCGCCCGATATTCCGGAGCCGTAGCCGCTCTCCGATTCAAAGCTGATGTTCTGCTGAACAGTGCTTGCCCCCGCCTCCTTCATAAAGTCGCGAAAGGCCGATTCGGGAACATAGAAGCCCTCCATGCCGTCGTTGTCGAACACCGAGAGGTTGACTTTCAGGAATTTTCCTCCCACGAGTATCGAGGTTATGGCGGCGCGGACACGCTGCTGCCCGAACCCCGTCACCGTTCCGTAGAGATATGTGCCTTTCGGAAGCCTCACATCGTGTATCGTCACATCGTCAAGGAGCTTGAAACGTAGCCTCGTGCCCTCGTGCGCCTTGGTGGTCTTGTCGATCATGGCGCGTATGAGCGGAGCGTCAGCATTTTCAGCAATGCCCGACACGGTATTGAACTTGTCGGCGTTGGTGTCGCGCGATTTCAGCACAAGCAAGGGGCGGTTCCTCTCGCGCTCTGCCGCTTTCGCCTTGGCGATGGAGTCTGCGCGGTGCTTCCTTTCAATTTCCTCCGCGTCGGGTCGGCCGATGCCTAACCCTGCTTCGATGGCCTTCTGCCTCTCGTAGCTGCGCTGCTGTATCGCCTCCAGGTCACGGGCATACTCGCTCCTCGGATCAAGCGCGGCTTCATGGCCGACGGGATTGTAGCCGTCGCCGTAGGCGTATGAATTGATATGCCGCCGGGATTCGGCAAGCGACCGCTCCAGTTCCTCCAATTCCTGCTGCTGGCGGATACGTTCCGCCTCGGCTGCGTCTATGCGGTCAAGCTCGTCATCGGAATAGCCGTGTTCCAGAGCCTCGCGCTCCTCCTGTTCCTCGCCAAGCGCGCCTACCGCCGTGAAAGCGTCCTCGTCGCCGAAGCGTCGCGACATCTCGAACATCTTGTCACCGGGGGCCTCGGCGTTTGCGTCCGGGAGTGTGGCGTTTATACGGTCGGTCGCCACGGCCTGCCTGTCGTCACCGCCGCCTCCGAAAGTCTGCATTACGAAGTATATCAGGAAGCAAAGCGGAACAAATATCGCCGCCGGAAAGATATACTTCGGCTGTTTGAAATTAATCTTTTTCATTATCGTGTTGTTTGAGTGATTCTACAATCTGTTCAAGCTGCCTGTAACGCCTTATTATCCCTAAGGAATCGGCGTGTGTCTTTCGCGGAATGGCTATCAGCGAGTCCAGCTCGTGTTTCACGGTCTGGCCGTCGCCCGTAATCTCCTGAAGCCTCCTGCGTTGCGCCTCCTTGTTGGCCTGAATGGTGCGGAAGCCGCTGAAGATGGGCTCCACCTTGGCTATTGAGTGAAGATTGGGGTCTTTCGATTCCATGCGCGCCCCGGCAACGATTATGTCGCACACCAGGATCAGCAACAGTGAGCCGACAACGTAGCCGAAAGTGCGGCGGGGGTGGCGTGTGGCCCAGGAGTTCGCCTTGCGGATTCTCGCCGCCAGACGGTAGCGTGTGCCTATGGCACCCATCTTCGGACGGAGCCATGAGCCTAAGGCGTTCCCGGCCTTGTTCCTGCCGTCCCGTATTGTCTTTCTTAATGATTTCATACCGGGTAGTTCCTAAAATCGTTGTCAATAATCAAGGTCTTTGTTTTCAAGTGTGCGCCAGTTGGTTATCATAAGACCGTGGGGATTGTTCTGCGTCCTCGGCACGTTCTCTATGGAGCCTGTGGTGAGCATAGAGCGTCTGAGGTCGCGTGTGCGCCTCTTGATTATCTGCGTGCCGTAGTAGTTGAAGCGGCGTGTATGCTCGTCGAACTGTATGGAGTCACAGATTATGGTGCATACGGCGGATGAAGATATTATGTCGGAGTAAAAGCCGTTCTCGTCAAGGGCCTGCTTCTGCTTCAAGGCCGTGCCGTCTGCCATATACATGGCCTTGCCGACAGTCCACTTGATATAGTCGTTGTCCGGCGGCAGGTTGAAAAAATACTGGTGGAAGAGCTGGATATGAGCCTTCGCCTCCATTATGAAGTTGGATTCCAGCTTCGCACGCTCCGCGAGGAAGGGTATGTCGCCGTCGAGGACATATATCTGCTGACGCTCCTCGCTGACAAGCGACACGCACCGCCATACGGTGAATCCGCATATCAGGACACAGCCCGCTACGGTCGCCATGACCGTCATAAGCGCGAGCCGCGTTTTCTGTTCAAGTGATTTGATAAGCATATTTATTATAAGGAGTTGTGTTTAATGTCATTTTACAAGTGCCTTAACGCCCTTGGCTCCGAGGCCGACGGTCGTGCCGACAGCCGAGCCTGCTGCGGAACCGGCCATAGTTGCCGCGCCCATAGCCACCGAACCTGCCGGGGATGCCGCGCCGCTGCTTATGCCGCCGGGAATGAGCCATGAGGCGACCTCGGGGACGAAGCGGATTATATACGCCCCCACGAGCATACCCATAGCGTACATACAGTTGGAGCCTATGCCCTGCAATCCGAGCGCGCCTATCTGCTCCCACGAGTTGACCGTGCCGTGCAACAGGTGGTTGTATGCCACCAAGTCCTCCTGTAGATTATACATAAGGATAAAGTCGATATAGTAAAGGCACATATAGGTGACGAACCCCCAAAGCGTCAGGGAGAGGAACTTCGACATCCACTGGCTCCACGCCGAGTTCCACGGCGGGGCCAGCGACAGTGCGAACATTATAGGGCAGAACACTATCATTATCGCTATGAATATCCTCTGCGCCACGAGTATGCCGTAATAGGACATCTGGAAGATAAGCTCGCCAACGAAACGTATCACGTCGTTAATCCACTCGCTGACCTTTGTCTCGGCCGCCACAGCCGCACGCTGGGCGTAGTTGTTGATGGTGGTGCCCAGATTCTCCACGTTATACACCAGTTTGTCCCACCAGTTGGCGTCCTCGCCGATCTCGGCTATCTGCTTGGCGGTTGATATGGAATCCTGCACGGCACGCAGCCTTTCGAGGTATTCACCCTGCTTCTGCGCCACTTTCAGCTCCAGCGCGGCCACCTCCTTGTTCTTCGCCATAGCCATAGCCTTTGTGGTGGATTCCAGAGACTTGCCCGGCACCTGCAACGCGGAGCATATCCATGAGGAAGAGGATATGCACATGGATATTCCTATTATCCGTAACAGCTTCATCACGTCCATGCCGCGCCGTCCGAGCATCATCATCCAGCACTCGTAGGAGCCTACGCACAGAGCGAGAAGCAGGCCGAGGACACGGGCGAAGCCGATTGTGTTGCCGAGAATCGCCACATTCGGAAAAGCCTCCATCGCCACAAGGAGCCTGTCAAGGCTCTCGTCAATGGCCGGAAGCCCCATAGTGCATAATATTGAAAGTAAAGTCATAATCTTGTATTTATCGGATTGTTGTTAATCGTCATTATCAATTCCGGTTATCAGTAATGGGTGGCGGCCACCGCCGCCAGTCTCGCCGTGCGGCTCACAAGCTCGCCCATAGCTGCCTTGGCCTCCTCGTAGGCCTGCTGACGCTTCGCGTTCTCCAGACCGTAGCCCACGCCCTGTTTGTGTATGTAGGCTATGTTGGCGCAGATTACCTCGTTCTGCCTCGAAAGCTCGTCAACCTGGTACTTCATCTTGCCCTTGCTCTTGTTCAGGCAATAGAGCAATCCGTCGGCTATGCAGTCCTGCATACGGCTGAACTCGTCCTTGTAGATCGAGTAGGTGGCATCAACGGCGCGGTCGGCCTCCCGTGCCAGTTCCTCCTTGTAGAGCGATTCCACATGGGCGCGTTCCTTCTCCACCTTTGCGAGCTTCTGCCGCTGGGTCTCCTCGGCCGTGACGCGCACGGGCATTATACGCTTGACGTTGGATTTCTCCTCCTTGAAGCGCACCCGGTAGCCGGATTTGAAGCCGGCCCATTTCCAGTACATCTCCGCGCCGGAATAATTCTTGTGCAGGAAATAATAGTACCAGTCGGGGGCGAACCACCACGGGCCGTTCTCCATCGAGAGCCATTGCTTCTCCTTCTGGTCGTCATGGATTTTCTTTGTCTTGGCCGGACAAGCAGCAGGTGCCGAGGCTATCAGTGCGGCCACCGCCGCCATTGCAAAAAATCTGAATCTCATATATGCGTTGTTGTTTAATGTGGCGTTCATTTGTTCCATTTGCCGATTACAGCCGTCACGATCTCGTCCTTGACATCCAAGGTAAGTATCTCCCAGATGTAGTCGGGCTTCCAGCCGCAGTCGGTCACGAGGTAGCAGTAGAGGTTTGCGTTGTCTATTATGCGCCGGGCGTTCTCTATGGAGTCCTTCAGCGTCATCACAAGATTCAGCTTCTCGTCCATCGAGGCTTTCATCAGGTTTATCCCGGAGGCGGCCACGGTGAGGTACAGTTTTTGGGCGTGCTTTATCTCCCTCGCAATCGCCACGTTTGCCTCCGTATAGTACCATGCGACAAAAGGCTTCTTCGACACATATTTATATGTATTGGCCGTGAAATCCTTGTATTCCTTTGTCAGAAGGTACAGGGAGCTTGCGGTGGATGATATTGCGGCGGCAAGCACGACGTATGAGTGGGCGTTGTTTAGCCTCGTGTCGAGCGTCGAGCGCACATCGGTGAACTTCTCCGCGCCCTTCGTCACGAGTGACTGCTCGCCGAAGCTGGTGGCTATCCGGGCGAGGGCCTGGTCCTCGTCCTTCTTCACCGCCTTGTGGAGTGCCATCAGAGCCTCGAATGTCGGTAGGTCTTTGGGAAAGTCGAAGGCGAGTGACTTAAAGGGAAGAAGAGCTGTCGCCAGCGTTGCGATTATGATTTTTCTTAACACCATAAGTTCACTGTTTGAGTACATACAGCCCGTTCCAGTTGAGAATGAGCGTGCCTACCTGATTCTGCATGACTTTCATGTTGGCCCAGCCTTCCGGATCTATCGCGAAAAGAAGGTCATCCTTTGTGGCGTACTGCGCCATAGCCATCATAGCCTGCACCTTGTAGCGTATCTCCAGAAGGTCTGTGTATATCTTGTTGGCAACTGTGAGACGGTCGTATCGGTCAAGGAAGTTGTAGCCGTCGGATTTTGTCTCGGCGGTGGCCGCTCCTTTGAGCGGGTTCCTCACCTTGCCGTTGTTTACTATGTTGATGAAATCGGCCACGAGCTGCTGCGTCTGCGCCGTGAGGTTGCCGAGTTCGTTCAGGCACAGAGCTTTGTTCGCGAAGTTGGCCTTGCCTACGGTCTTTACCAGTTCCGGCACGCTCCTGACAATATCGAAGGCGCACAGCCCTATCTCCACATAGTATTTGCTCTCCGTGCCGAAGCCGGATATGTTCTCCATCGTCACCTTGTAAAGCTCGGTGATTGTCGCCATGCTCACGGTGTACTGCTCCAGCTTGTTCTGCTTGGAGGATATGGAGTCGAGCCGCCTGTTGTGCTGATCCTCTATCGCCTTCTGCGTCGCGAGATTGGTAGTCACCGCTTTGAGGCAGTAAGGGTCAATCACAACTTTCCATGCCGAGGCGGTATTACTCAAAAAAATTATCGTCGCCACTGCAATTATATATTTCAGTTTTCCCATAGCGTCATTACTTTTTGATGTTGGTTGACTTTCCGGGCGAAGTCGAGGTATTTCGCGATCCCGGTTTTCTTGCGGTCTGTCTCAATATTGGTGATTGCCTCCTGCATGGTGCCATAGTGCGCGAGGTATATTTTCAACGCCTCCTTCTCGGCACGCTCGGTAGTGTAGGCCCAGTAACATTCCGGCGGTTCCTCCACGCCGAACACGTCTGAGTTCTGGCCCCGGCATATCCACACCTCCTTAAAGTAGTTGCGACCCTCCTTGTTGTTGAGGGCGTTGATGGTGAATATCTGCTGCTTCTGTATGGGGGTCAGTCCGAGAATGGCCGCTATGTCGTCGTACCTGTCCTTGAACTTCGACTGGTCGAGCAATATCTTCACGTCGGAGTTGTTGATGATGGCCTCCTTGACAATCGGGGAGTCTATCACGTCGTTAAGCTCCTGCGTCACAACCCCGGCGATGCCGTGGAACTTGCGCACCGTCTTGTAGAGGAACTTGATGTACTCGGCCATTGTGGGTGAGGCGATTGCCTTCCAAGCCTCTTCGATTATCAGGGCCTTGCGCCCTTTCTTGATACGCATTTTCTGGAGAAACACGTCCATTATTATGAGCACCACGATAGGGAAAAGAACGGGGTCGTCCTTAATCTTGTCGATTTCAAAGACTATGAAACGCTCGTCGAAAAGGTTTGCGTCAATGTCGGAGTTGAGGGTCATCTCCAGCTCACCCCCACGGTAGAACTGCTTTAGTATCGCCGCGAAGTCGCGTATGTCGAAATGTATCTTTTCAAGCGATGTAATCTGCGGGATCCGTTCAAGGGCGAACTCGTAATAGGTGTTGAAAGAGAGGTTACTCACTTTCAGCCTGCGCTTCTGCTCCTCGATATGGTCTATCTGCCTGTCAATCTTCACGAGCATTGAGGATTCGTAAAGCTCCTTTTTGAAAAGCTCCACCTTCGCAGCCGCCTTCTCCTTCTCCGCCGGGGTGGACGCCTCGTTGATCGACACGGCATAGAGGGCGCGGCACTGGCGTATCAGTTTGTTGCGTCTTTCCTCGCTCGGAAGTATCAGTGCCTTGTTCGCCACCTGCGCCGGAGGCTCAGGCTCCCTTATCTGCGCCTCTATGTCCTCCATCTTCTCGGCGTACTTGTCGTAGTCGTTCTCCATCCTCGCTGCCACAAGGAGCTTCTGCCTCAGACCGTCGCGCTCGTCGGGCGTGAATGATTCAAATGGGTGGAAATAAGCCTCGTAATACTCCACGATTGTCTGGTTCACAAGCATATCCTCGATTTTGGACGGGGATTCGCTGCCCTTGAAAATCAGGAATATCAATGATTTGAGAAAATTCTTCTTCTCGCCGAAATTGAGGTCATATTCCTCCCTCGTCACCTTAAACGGGTTCATGGAGATTGGCTTCTCCTTGGAGTAGCTTATGTATGTGCCTCCGAAATAGCCGCATATACCCTCGTAGGAGTCGCCTGTATCGACCATGACAACATCCGTGTCCTGCTCCAATAACTGCCTGACCACGCTGTTCATGTGGAATTGATTTTCAATGACTTTTATCGCTGATAATCAACCATATAAGAAAATAACGGTACAACTATCCGTTAAGGGAAAAGAGGGGGTGAAAAAGTTGCTTTGAGGGAGTGAATGGATTAGAAAAGGCGTGTGTTTTGAATGAAAGATTTAACTAAATCTTAACGTTTGGTAAGCATTTTTATGATTAAGTGGTAAAG
>CEAC01033120.1_pt1 | contig 35145 bp, 35 predicted proteins | sample 557411 | NCBI WGS metagenome assembly CEAC01 (sample SAMEA3182094, study PRJEB8094) | gut metagenome | biome: human; feature: gut; material: Stool; isolation source: human stools | place: Canada | collected 2012-02-21
ATCTTATACCGATAAACTCAAAAAACAAATCGAACAATTGTTCCTCGGATACGGCTTCTACGAAGCAATGTCCTCATCATTAATCGGCGAACCTTTACTCAAAAAATTCGGCTTGCAATATAACAAAGAACAAGCCGTTAAGGTTAAAAACGCTCAGTCGGAAGATGCCGCAATGCTCAGACAAACACTTGTTGCAAGTATGTTTGAAGCATTCAAGAACAACTTTGACAACGGAAATAAGGATTTAAGATTGTTTGAAATCGGAAGAACTTATTTCGCGGTTGAACCGTCGACCGAAAAAGACAGCGGCGTAAAAGAAAAACTCACTTTGGGCGGTATTTTAACGGGCAATGTTGCGGAAGGTGTTTGGAAGGTTAAACCTCAAACAGACTTCTATTCTTTAAAAGGTGTTATCGACGGCTTGTTTGATATGCTCGGTTTGAAAGACAGAGTTAAACTTACGCCTTGCGAAGACGTTTCATACTTGCACCCCGGAAGAAGTGCAAAAGTTAACCTTTTGGGCAAGGGAATGCCTATGGTTGGTACGTTTGGAGAAGTTCATCCGATTTTGATTGAAAAAATGAAATCTAACCAAAAGATTTACGTTTTTGAACTCGATTTGGATACGATTTTGCAAGAAGTTTCAACAAGCGTTATCAAATGCAAAAAACTTCCTCAATTCCCTGAAATTCAACGTGATATTGCATTCGCAATCAATGACGATGCAAGTTACGAAAAAATCAGTTCTGTTATCAAAAAATCCGTTGAAAAGAAATTGTTCAACAATCTTGAATTGTTTGATATTTACAAAGGCGAACACATTGAAGAAGGCTTCAAGAGTATGGCTTTCAGAATCAAACTTCAAGATGCCGAAGCAACTTTGACGGATGAAATTATCGACGTTGAAATGAATAAAGTAAGAGCAGGATTGCAAAAAGCATTCCCGCAGGTAACGTTCAGATAATGAGTTTGTGTCTGTATCAGGGAACATTTAATCCGCCGCACTTGGCTCACTTGGCTGTTGCCGAGTTTGTGGCGGATTATTTTGCTTTGAAAAAAGTTTTGTTTATTCCTGCCGCAAATCCCCCTCACAAATCGCTTAACGAAAATTCCGACGAGGCTTTGCACAGGCTGAATATGACGAAGTTACTCGTTATGGGAAATAAAAGATTTGAGGTTTCCGATATCGAATTTGAAAGAAAAGAGAAATCTTATACGTTCGTGACGGTTAAACAACTTTATGAAAAACTTTCTCTCTGTGAAAAGCCTTATTTCGTAATCGGAGACGACGCTTTTGCTAAAATTGAGTCTTGGTATCATTCGGACGAGTTGAAAGAATTGATAAACTTCGTTGTTTTGCCGAGAGATGAAGATTATGACGAAAAAATTTTCCTCGATTTGCGGGAAAAGGGGTATAATTATACAAGATTAAATATGCCGAAAATTCACGTTTCGTCTACGGAAATTCGCGAACGAGTGTCGAAAGGCTTGCCGTTAGACGGTTTGACAACAAAAGAGGTTGAAAAATATATATATGAACACAACTTATACAAAAATGTCGATTGATGAGATTTTAAAATGTCTCAAAGAGGACTTGAACCCCGAAAGATACGAGCATTCTTTGGGTGTTGCGGAAATGGCACGGGAACTTGCGGAAAGATTCGGTTGTGATCCCGAAAAGGCATACGTTGCGGGCTTGCTTCACGATTGCGCAAAGTGTATGGATTTTGAACTCTCAAAGAAACTTGCAAGAGAGCATACTCCCGATTTGGACGATACTGAAAAGGACAACAAAAAGACAATTCACGCGCCCGTTAGTGCTTGGATTGCAAAAGACAAATACGGTGTAGATGACCCTGAAATCCTTTCTGCGATAAGACTTCACACGATTGGTAAATGTCAAATGTCGGACTTTGAAAAAATTATCTTTATTGCCGATAAAATCGAGCATAGAACGCGCGAAATCGAGTTCAGAGAACAGATTGAAAAATATCTTGAAGAGGAAAATCCTTTGGATAAAGCGATGTTCAAATCGTTTGAAATGACTATTGAAAGTCTTGTTAAGAGGAAATTGCCGATTTGTTATGTGACGGTGAACGTTTATAACGAAATGCTTGAAAAGATATAAAAAAGGAAGGCTTTTGACCTTCCTTTTTGTTTTGCATATTTTCGACTTATTTTTTGTTCAAAGCCTTGATTACATCTTCTGTAATATCGGTAGCGCCGTAGAGTGCAGCGGGAACTACGAGTGAGTAATTTCCTGCTTTTGCAACACTTTGTACAGCGGTGTTGAACTGTGCGTATATTGCCTTGCCTTTTGCTTCTTCCAATTTTTTGAGGTTCAAAGCCATTGCTTGCAAATCTTTGTTGTATTTGTCTTCTTTTGCTTTCTTTTGTGCAGCGGGTGTTTTTTCCAAGTCTTGTCTTGCGTTGAGAACGAATTTTTGGATTTTGATTTCTTCTTGTCTCAAAGCGTCTGTTGCTTGTTGTGCTGCGGGGAATTTGCTCATTGCGTAGTCAACATTAACAGTCGCGTATTTTTCTGCGCATGCGGGCATTGCCATAACCGTTAAAAGACCCAATGATAATAACAATTTTTTCATATATTTTATACTCCTGTAATAGTTTTAAGACTGAATAATTTTTACATTAATTGTAAAATTTGTCAATTAAACTTTTGGATTCCTATGGTCTTTTATTTTAGCTTTAAAAAACATGTGTTATTATATATATAATTTACGAGGTGATTATGAAAAAATGTTCATTTTGTGAGACCGAAAATACCGATGATGCTTTAACTTGCGAAAGTTGCGGTAAATCTTTTCAGGAAGAAGTCGGTATAAAAATCGGGAATAAAACAGTTGCGGCGATAGTTTTTGTCCTGTTGGCAATTGTTGTTTTTATCTCCGTGAAAACGTATGACAAATTGAACTATAACAAAATTTCATTGCCCGATAATAAATATAATATAAGTGTCGCAGACTATAAAATTCCCGCAAAATGGCTTTATGCGGACAATATTTTTTATAATCAAAACAGTATTCCGAACTTGTTGACGTTTTATATCGTAACGGTAAATCCCGACAAAAATGCCGAGTTTAGATGCTTTTCGACCCAATTTGAGACGGAGGATTTGGATGTTTCCGACAATAAAGCCGTAAATGCCCCGTTTGATTATGATGCTTTTGTGACTGATGTTGTGAAAAAAATGTCTCCGAATGCGGAAAATATAAGTTTGATAAAAATTATCCCCCCGTCGAAAGATGAGATGAAAAAAGCAAAGGAAGATGCTGAGTTTTACTCGTCATTGTATTATGAAATCAACCCCGGAACTCAAAAAGGCAGTACGTGGTTGAATAATTATGCCGTGCAACCTGTTCACTACCTTTTTTCGTATAAGGAAAACGGGCATGAGTATTATCAGATGATTGATGCAAAAATTTCTTCTTTTGTTCAATGCTTTTCGAGAGATGAAAAGAATATTAAATCTGCAACAAAGTTTGTGAAATGTGAGTCGATGTTTTCTTACAAAACTTTGGCGGAAAATTTTGACAAAAATTTGAGAAAGTATAATACGTTTAAGCGTGAGATGAAAATCAATCCCCAATGGATTGCAAAGAGTTACGATGAGCGCAGAAGTTATATTTCTCAGGCTGATTATATAACGACACAAACTCTTTCCGGAGGGAATAAATTCAGTCAGGAAGAATTAAAGAATATGGTTTATGCTATTGAGTTTTTGGACGAAAAATCGAAGTCGGTTATTAAGTCCAGATACAAAACAACATGGAAAACTTATTTAGAAAAGTTGTTTTAATTTTTGTTTGTATTAAACTCATGGTATCTCGGTCTAATTAAGGAAGGAATGTATGTCAGACAAAAGAATTTATAAAAGCCTGTTTTTATTGGCTTTGGTTATATTTTCTTATGTTGGATTATTGTTTTTCATATCGAACGAAGGCATAAAAGGAACGTCACCTGTGCAAAATTCTGTTGAAATTGAAATGACAAAGCGCGCAGTTCCGTTGCAAGATGCGAACTTCGATGAAATCCAAATTAACAAAAATTTGTTAAACATAGAATAGTTGTGTAAGAATATTAATAGTGAACATTGGTAACGATTGGCTCAGGTTTTGTGAAACCTTTGTCGGTTTTGCCATGCCGCAAAAAACGCTTGACCGCAAGTTTTGAGATAAGATAATATAAAGTAAGGAACATTTTAGAAGGAGAATCCACAGTGGCAATTCAAATAACAAAAGAAGTTCAAGATATGTGTTGCATTTGCAAGGGTGCAAAACATGAACCTGCTCCTATTCCGCAAGAAGGCGAATGGACAAAGGTTAAAAAAATTGAACAAATTTCAGGTTTAACACATGGTTGTGGTTGCTGCGCACCGCAACAAGGTACTTGCAAACTTACATTGAACGTAAAAGAAGGTATCATTCAAGAAGCATTGGTAGAAACAATCGGTTGCTCGGGTATGACTCACTCTGCAGCAATGGCTGGTGAAATTCTCCCCGGAAAAACTATTCTTGAAGCATTGAATACCGACCTCGTTTGCGACGCAATCAACGTTGCAATGAGAGAATTGTTCTTGCAAATCGTATACGGCAGAACTCAAACAGCATTCTCGGAAAACGGTTTGCCGATTGGCGCAGGTCTTGAAGACTTGGGTAAAGGACTTCGTTCACAAGTTGGTACAATTCACTCAACAAAAGAAAAAGGCGTTAGATACCTTGAACTCGCAGAAGGATATATTCTTGAATTAGGCTTGGATGCTAATAATGAAGTTATCGGCTACAAGTTCATTCACCTTGGCAAATTCACGGCAGCACTCAAGAAGGGTGTTGATTACAAAACCGCTTTTGAAAGCAACATCGGCACATACGGCAGATTTGCAGATGCAGTTAAAGTTATAGACCCCAGAAAAGAATAAGAGGTGTAAAATGGTAGAATTCGAAGGAAAAGACAGACGTGAGGCTACTATTGAAGCCGCACTTAAAGAATATGGTATTGCTTCATTAGACGAAGCAAAAGCAATTTGCGATGAAAAAGGCATTAATGTTGATGAAATCGTAAAGGGTATCCAACCTATCGCATTTGAAAATGCTGTATGGGCATACACATTAGGTTGTGCAATTGCACTTAAAAAAGGCATTAAAAAAGCAGCAGACGCAGCAGAAGCAATCGGTTTGGGCTTGCAAGCATTTGCAGTTCCCGGCTCTGTCGGCGACGTAAGAAAAGTCGGTATCGGACACGGTAACTTGGCAGCAATGCTTTTGAGAGAAGAAACAAAATGTTTCTGCTTCTTGGCAGGTCACGAATCATTCGCGGCAGCTGAAGGTGCTATCGGTATCGCAAGAAACGCAAACAAAGTAAGAAAAGAACCTTTAAGAGTTATCTTGAACGGTCTTGGCAAAGATGCCGCATACGTTATTTCAAGAATCAACGGTTTTACATCAGTTGAAACCGAATATGATTACAAGACTTGCGAATTGAAAGTCGTAAAAGAAACTCCGTTCTCGGAAGGTGAAAGAGCAAAAGTTAAATGCTACGGCGCTGATGATGTATCAGAAGGTGTTGCAATCATGATTAAAGAAGGCGTTGATGTTTCTATCACAGGTAACTCAACTAACCCGACTCGTTTCCAACACCCTGTTGCAGGCACATACAAAAAATGGTGCTGGGAAAACGGTAGAAAATACTTCTCAGTAGCATCAGGCGGCGGCACAGGCAGAACTCTTCACCCTGATAACGTTGCTGCAGGTCCTGCTTCATACGGTATGACTGATACTATGGGCAGAATGCACGGTGATGCTCAATTTGCAGGTTCATCATCAGTTCCTGCTCACGTTGAAATGATGGGCGTTATCGGTATGGGCAACAACCCGATGGTTGGTGCGACTGTTGCAGTTGCTGTTGCAGTTGAAAATTCACAAAAATAGTGTTAATATTTTTGAATAAAGAAAAGCCTTCTTGAAAAAGAGGGCTTTTTTTCATGTGTTCTATTTATATTACAAAAGTGGTATAATCTTGTTGTAACAAATTGCGGTGAGAGATGAGAAACGGTTATAAATCCCAAAAGAAAAGTTTTTCCGGATTTTTCGGAGTGATTTTTATTGTGATAATTGTCGCTTTTTGCGGTTGGTATTTTTTCGCGGAAGATAAGCAATCCGAAAATTACGATTCTTTGGCAGCCGATTCTTATATGGCGAAAGGTGATTTTCAAAAAGCCATAACCGAGTATAAAAATCTTATCGAAAAATCAAATTCATCCGAGGAAGATTTGACTTATGTCAAAATCCAATTGGCGAAAAGTTATTCGGCTTTGGGCTATTACAAAAAGGCTTTGCCGATATTCAGAGAGTTAAAGGACTGGTATCCGCAAGAGTTGATTTCCGCCTATTTGGCTTTGGACAGAAATGAAGAAGCCAGAAATATCTTGTTTTCAGACAAAGTTCTCGCTTCAATAAAAGAGGGGGACGATATTGACGGGGTGCGTTTGCATTATGAATTATTGAAATATTTCAAGGCTATGGGCAATTTTGAAAGCGCGCAAACTCCTTTTTCAAAGGATGCTCCTGTTTTTGAGACGGAAATTTTTGAAAGTTTGAACTTGGCGGATTTGTATTACAGACAAAATAATTTGCAAAAATTTGAAGAAGCGTTTGAGAAGTTTTTGACCTTGGATTCTGACGATGCGTATAAATTGAGACTTCACCTCAATTACGCTCAATTGCTTGCGAAAAACGGTGATGAAAAACACGCGAAGAAGCAGTTTTCTGAGGTGAAAAAATTAAGTACGAATTATTATAAATACAGCCCCGAGGTTATTTGTTCGGATTATTATGAAGCATTGGCGCTCGGCAAATCTGTTCAAAAGGCAGAAAAAACATTCCAAAAATTGAAACTGGACGACAATAGTTTGTTCAAAAACGACATCAAGGAATTTTGCAGAATTAATATGCAATATTAGAAATTGGTTCCAAATTTCTGATTTTTCTTTGTGATTTTTATTTCAAGCCTGTTTTTTCAACGAATTTTGGGGTCAAAATTTCCCAAACTTTTGCGCTCGGATGGGAATCTTTCAGTTTGTACTCGTCGTTAGACAGATTAATCGGAGATAAATCCGCAGTCGTTGTAACTTTTATGCCTTGGTCTTCCAATGTCTTTTTGCTTCTGAAAAATTCTTTGTCTGTCGGGTTGTAGAGCAGGATTATGAACTGTGAGTTCGGAAATTTTTCTTTTATTTTTGAATTGATGGCGAGGAAATGTTTTTCCAATAAATCATAATTTTCTTCGGCAAATTTTGCATTTGCGGCTCTTGAATTTTGAAAATAGCAATAAATTTTTCTGAGACAGTAGAAATTTACGTATGAAAATTTGATTTTTTCTTTAAATTTCAAATCTCCGTTTTTCAGTTCATATCGCGGATATTGAACGTTTTGTACAGGCTGGTTGAAATCGGTCATCAATCTTCTCATTTGGTCGGAAATATATATGTAGATGATTGTTTTCGGCTTCGGATATTTAGAAAAATCCATATTATCGAGTTGATATAACATGTGCTGAACCGAAAATCCGGGATAAGCAAACGTGTATACTGGACGGTTTGTGATTTCGGCGAGTTTTGCACCAAAAGTCTCGTTGTCGTTGAGTTTTTCACCGTAAGCAAAAGAGCATCCGAAAATGTATATCGGCGGATTTTTTGATTTTTCGTTTGAAGGTTTTCTAAAAGAGTTTTTGTCTACGATATAACTGAAAGGGTCCTCATCCAATAATAGCGTGTATTTGTACGACGGGGCATAGGTGCCGAACTTGTCGTGCTCGGCTTTTATGATAAGCCAATCCGTGGTATATGCCGTAAAATCTATCACGAAGAATACAGCAACGCTAAAAAGTATCGTAATTGCTATCTTTTTGAACTTTTTATTCAACTTCTTCTTCCGAAATCTTTAGTTTTATTTGTTGTCCTGCAACGATATTCAGTTCATCCCCTTTTTCAACGTATGAAAGCGGCGAGTCTTTGTAAACTTGGGTAAAACCGTTGGTTATTCTGTTTTTGCTTGCATCTTGGGGTTTTGCGACACCTTTGACAAAAGAAACTCCCTCTGATAAGAGAGGAACTCTCAATACGTGACTTGCGACTGTCGTTGCGCCTGATGTTGCAAGACTTTTTGCCGTTTCACCTTTGTCTAACGGCTTGTATTGAGATACTTTTATGTCGATGTTTTTGTTTCTAAATTCAAACGTTCCTGTCTCATTTGAGTAAGTTGTCGGGGTGAAAACGAAGTATGCACCGCGTTTTCCGCGTCTGCCGTTTTCGACTTCAACAACTCTGCCGGACAAAATTGTTTCGGCAGGAAGGATTATGTATTTTGTAAGTTCTGTTTCTTGGTCGAGTTTTACCGTAAAATAGTAGGTCGGCTCTTCGGTTGAAAAATTTGTTAATGCCGTTCCCGTGACTGTTGCGGCTGATGCACCGAGTGCGGTTGCCGTTAAGATAATGAGAGTTGAAATTATTTTTTTCATAATTGATTCCTGTAAGTGATTTTAACTTAATATCTCCGCGTGAACAACATTATAGAATATTTTTGAAGAAATTTGGAATTTTTCCGGGTTTGAACTTACATAGAATTTGGGTTCATATAATTTTTTTTCGGCAAGATTGCCCGAATTAGTTATATCTTGGGCTATGTATTTTGCAAAATATTCTGCGGGGTCGATAAAAATATCCTTTCCTGCAATGTCGCACAAAATATTTTTGAGATAGGGGTAATGAGTGCAGCCGAGGATGATTTTTTCGACATTTTGTTCTAAAAGCACGTTCAAATTTTCCTTGATTATTTCTATATTTTCAGGGTCGTTTTGAGTGCCGTTTTCAACGCATTCCACCCATTTTCCCGGGCAGCCGTGTTCTACAACTTCAATATTCGGCGCGTATTTTTGGAGTTGAAGTTTGTACGCGTGGGAGTTTGCAGTTGCTTCTGTCGAGAGTGTGCCGATTTTCTTTATTCCCATTTCGGCAATAACTTTGCAAGCCGTTTGAATTACGGGATAGAGCGTAAAATCGTAGTCGTTTTTTAATGTATCATAAGCAACCGCAGAGGTTGTATTGCATGCCATTACAACACCTTTGACGTTGAAATTCTTAAAAATGTTCATTATTTTGTGGGTAATAACGAGCAATTCTTCTTTTGATTTCGTTCCGTAGGGGATGTTTGCGGTATCTCCAAAATAGATAAAATTTTCGTTGGGAAGTAATTTTACCAATTTTGAAAAGACGGTCAATCCGCCGATGCCAGAATCATATACGCCTATTGGGTTGTTATTCATTATTTTTTGCCTGTGTTGTTTAGATAGTTTATTATGCCTTCCGTAATAGACTCTGCAACTTTTTCTTGGTAATGCGCATCTTTAAGCATTTCTCTTTCGGCTTCGTTTGAGATGAAACCGAGTTCCAAAAGAATTGCGGGTGCGGTTGTGTGTCTGATTACGTAAAATCTTGATTTAAACACCCCTCTGTTGGGTTGTGTTGACGATGCCATGATTGATTTGTGAACGTATTTTGCCAAATCAAGGCTGTCGTCCTTGTAGTAATGTGTTTCGACACCGTGAACGCTTTCTTGTTCGCAGGCATTGATGTGAATACTTACGAATAAATCGGGATTTTTGTTGTTTGAAAAATCAACTCTGTCAGCAAGAGAAACAAAGGTGTCGCCGTCTCTTGTTATGTAAACTACTGCGCCGTGGTCTTTCAACTTTTTGACAACTCTGTGCGCAATATCTATCGTGAGTTTCTTTTCTTGGTCGTTTGCTCTCGTTGCACCGGGGTCTGAGCCGCCGTGACCGGGGTCAATTACTACAACTTTTTTATCAACGTGTTTTTGTGTCGTTTGTTGTTGTTGAGTTTGAGTAACGGGATTTTTTACCGTGAGAACGAGCCTTGTTGCGTTGAGGTTTTCAAGGCAGTCAATCGTCGATGATTCCTGAATAGGAATTGTAATTTCTATTCCCGTTGTGCCGTTTTGTTTTACGGTAGCGTTTGTAAGCCCGTTTGATTTCACCTTTTCGGCAATCATATTGAGGCTGTTTGTCGTTGCGTTATAAAGTTTAAATTCTAACGCGTTGTCGGTTCTTTTTATTGAGTGAACAATCGGCTCTGAAAAGTCGAAAGTAAGTTTGTTTACGTTGTTTTTGTATTCTTTTGTTGACTTGTTTGTTACGGTTAAAACTTTTGATGTGTTTGAGTAAAGTTTTACCCCTTGAAGTTTGTCACTTCTTGCGATTAAGATGTTTTGCAGGTCATTGGAGTATATTGCCTGATATTTTTTTGCTTCGGGAGAAGTGATTACAATTCTGGTCTTTGTTGCGGAAAATTGTCCGATTTTTGCAGTTTCCGTCGGACTGAGTGCAAATGTCTTGTTTCTTACTGCCGCAGCAGAAACTGAGTTTGGAATATCAAAAACAACTCTCGAGGGATTGCTCAAATAGAAAACTTTTTCCAAATTAACAATCCCTGTTCCCGCAACTAACAGAGCATTTTGCTTTGCATAAGCGTTGGAAACAAAAAATCTTGATAATAATTTAGATTCTTTTAACGGTTGATTTACTCTGACAGGTTCGTTTTGCGGAACCGCAGGTTGAAGTTGTGAGGTCGTCGGAGTCTTTACGCTAGGCGGCATTGCAGGCATTAACACTATTTGTGTCATTGATGGTTGGAATATTTCCTCGCTGACTCTGACTTTTTCAAAGTAATCGTAAGCGCTGGTTTTTTCTTCCCTGTAAACGGGAGTTAAATAATCTTGGGTGGGTTTGTAATTTTCAAGTTTTACGATTATGTTTCCGCCCAGAGAGAGGACTTTAACGTCTTGCGGATGGAGTTTTGCCGTGCAGGTCATAACGACTCTGACGACATAGGGATCATTTGAGAATTGCGAAATTCTAACATTTGAAAGTTTTCCGTTTTTTATCTCGAAAGAGCCTTGTTTTCTTGTTAAAACGGCATTTTGTATATCAAGAAAAATTCTGTCGGGATTGGAAAGAACCCCTTTTTTTACTTGGACTTCGCCGTTTGCGGTGTTACTTGTTCCTATAAAAATTACGCTGTCTGAGCTGTCAAAAGTTATATCGTTGACCTTCATCGGGTTTGCGAAAACTAACTGAAAACTCATACACACGAATATTAACAGTATTTTCAAAAACGTTTTTATCATGATTTGAAGATACCTTATTTTTCGATTTTTATCAATTTTGTTAAATTTAGAAACACAAAATAAAAAAGCCCGCCTGAGCGAGCCTAAAGCTATATCCTAAAACTTTTTTATACTTTTACGTTAAAAGTAGGTCTGTCTTGACCTTTTCTCATCGTAACGCCGAGAGAATAAGCCATTCTGTTGTACTTGTTGATTTCGTCTTGAACGTTTCCGCTGAATACGTTATCTGCTTTGTCGAAGTAGTCAACAACAGGTTCCCAAAGGCTGCTTACAGCCTTTTGAGCAGTATCTTTTGCTTGCTTGAGTGTTCTTGTCGGGACTTGAACGTTCAATCCGAATGGTCTATTAAAAATATTTGAGTTATTTTGTAACATTCACATGTCCTTTTTCCACTACATGTTATTTATCGGCACAACCACATTATAACTTTAGCAAAAAATTAAGAAATATTAACGAGCAAAAAGATGATTTTTTACTTAAATTTGAATGAACGGTTATATTTGATATAATGGATTAATGAATAAAGTCAACGTTTTGGAGAAATTGGATAAAAATACGGCATTTGCAGTAGCGGAGTGCATAAACATTGCCGATTTGTACGGTTTTGAAATTTATCTTGTCGGCGGGATTGTCAGAGATTTGCTTTTGAAACGCGATATTGCGGACGTTGATATAACGGTTGTCGGAGATGCGAAGAAATTTGCCGAGATTTTGGACTGTTACGGTTCGGTAAAATCCGTAAAATACGTAGAAACTCTTCCGACGGCGAAGGTTTTGTTCAAAAACGGAGTCGAATTGGATTTTGCCTCGACCAGAAAAGAATGTTACAAAAAACAAGGTGATTTGCCTGTCGTGACAGAAATTGGCTGCTCGTTGAAAGACGATGTTTTAAGAAGAGACTTTACTGTCAATGCTATTGCGATATCTTTAAATCGAAACAATCTTTTTGAAATTGTTGATTATTTGGGCGGACAGGAAGATTTATCCAAAAAACAATTAAGAATTCTGCACAAAAAATCCTTTTACGATGATCCCTCGAGAATTATTAGAGGGCTGAAATTCGTGGTAAGGTTGGGTTTTATCCTCGAAGAAGAAACGAAGATTTTGCAAGAGGAATATCTTGAAAATCCGCTTAAAAATATTCCGTTAGAGCGAGTAAAATCCGAGATAAAAGAATTGTTTTCTTTGAATAAACTTGCGGCTTTTGACGATTTTTTGACTCAAAAAATATACAAAATTTTTGTTGATAAAATTCAAACAGGCTTGTCTGCCGAAAAAATCCGAGGGGCGATTTTCGATTTTGATGTGGCGGAAAACGATATGTGGCTTTTGTATTTGGCACCTTTGTTTGCATTGCAAAATCCGCCCGAAAAGTTGAATTTAACAACAAGAGAAAAGAAAATCATTAAGGAACTTCAGGAAATAATCGCATTTAAAGGTGAACTTTCCGATAATTATTCAATTTATTCGTATTTGAAGAATAAGGATTATTTGTCGGTCGTCTTTTTCGGAATTTTCAAGGATTTGAAAATTGCAAAAAGATTTTTGAAGATAAAAGATGTGAAAACCGAGTTGACAGGCAAGGATTTGGCTGATTTAGGGGTTCCTCAAGGAAAAATTTATTCGGAAATTTTAGAGTCCGTTTTAAAAGAAAAACTCAATAACGGATTGGCTTCCAAGCAACAAGAACTGGATTTTGCCAAAAAAATTATCAGGACAATTTGTTGTAAAGGGTAAAATCTTTGTTACTGTTCCTTTTAAAACGCGTCTGATAATGCGGTTAAAGTTTTTAATTTTTCCGAAACAACTCCTAATATAATATATTTATTCTGTTTGTGAAATGTTTGACCTGTGCTATTATTATTTTGTTGCGGAGTTGATATGAACAATTTTGATACTGACGAAACCATTAATATTTTTAGAGACGAGTGTGCGGAAATTTTGTCGGATTTTGACAAACGATTGGATTTATTTGAACAAAATTCCGATGTCGAAATAGTTACAAAACTCATGCGAGATGCCCATTCCGTAAAGGGTTCGGCGGGTATTGCAGGGTTAAAATCCGTTCAAAAACTTGCTCACGCAACAGAAGATCTTTTAGGTCAGTTAAAATCGGGCGGCTCTAACTCTAACAACAAGGAAGTTATTAACAAAATCAGAGATTTGGTTGAAAATATCAAAGAACAAATCTCAAAACCAATCGTCAACGAGGTTTCTGTCGAAGAATTGTTATCTGTTTTAATCAGAACCATTCCTGATATAAAGCACGATATTTCCGTCTGCGAAAAGTTGCAAACGTTGGTTGAAAACCTTAGAAATCAAGAACTCCCGTCCTCGGTAAAAGATATTACCGACTTGATTTACAATATTTTGGATAAACTCAAAAAATCCGTATCAATCAAGGATAACAGTATTATTAATATTTTGACGGGCGCCGTTAAAACTGTCAGCAAGGTTTTGTGTGACGGAAGCGGTCGGGATGAATTGATGTTTATCAAACAGCGCCTTTCCGTTGCCGAAGAGATGATTGATGTTTATGTGAACAAAGCGTCAAAGCCTTTTAAGGCTCCCCAAAAATCGAAAATCGAAATCCAAAATATATTGCAAAACTTTCAACAAAGTTCGATTAAAACTTTGAGAATTGAGACGGATAAACTCGACGAACTTTGCAAAAACATCGAAGAATTGGGACTTATCGGCAAAAAAACTCATAACGAGTTCACAAAATCTATGGAGATTGCCTCTGTATTTTCGGGAAAAATTTTTGAATTTGAGAAAATTTTGGCAAATTTGAAAAATTATTCGGAAAATATTGAGGGATGCGATTGTTCAAACAAATTTTTGGACTTTATAAAGACGGAAACCGCAAACCTTGAAAACTCTCTGTGCGGCTTTCAATCGCTTGTTTCGGAAATCGAAAATATCTCCAACGAGAATAAAATGCTTGAGGCAGATTTCATTGACGATTACAAAAAAATCAGAAAGTCGATAAAAAATATCCGCAATTTACCGTTGGGGGTAATTTTGCACATGTTCCCGAGAATGGTCAGAGACATTGCGGATAGTGAACAAAAAGAGGTAGAAATCGAAATCACAGGCGCAGAAACGCCTGTTGATAAAAAGGTTATCGAAGAAATAAAGATGCCTTTAATTCACCTTTTGAGAAACGCGGTCGACCACGGCATTGAACTTCCCGATGACCGTGAGAAAATGGGCAAAAACAGAGCGGGCAAGATTTCTCTTTCCGCAAAAAATACTGCGGAAAACCTTATAATTTGTGTGAAAGACGATGGTTGCGGGGTAAATTTCGACAAAATTAAAGAAAAAGCCGAAAATATTTATACAAAAAAAGATATGAAATCTCTTCAAAAAGACGATTATTTGAATATGATTTTCAAGGCGGGCTTTTCGACGGAAGATGAAATTACCGAAATTTCTGGCAGAGGAATCGGCTTGAATATTGTTTATACAAAGATTGAAGAACTTAACGGAACAATAAAAATCAATACCGACGAGGGCAAAGGTACAGAGGTCGTTATGCAAATTCCCTTTATGCCCGTGTTTTCGTTAAATTTGGATGTCGAAAGAACTTCCCCCGACAATAATAAGAAAATATTCGTTTTGGATGATTCAAAAACGACGATTATGTATTTTAAAAACCTGCTTTCAAAACAGGGCTATTCCGTGACGATTTCCGATAACCCGAAAGAGGCTTTAAATCAACTCAAAAACGAGCGTTTTGACCTCTTAATCAGCGATATAGAAATGCCCCATTTAAACGGCGCCGAACTTGTTTCAAAACTCAAAAGATGCGAAGAAACAAAGGATTTGCCCGTGTTGATAATATCCATGCTCAATATGGACAGGGCAAGGGAATTGTTTAAAGATACTGCGGTAGATGCGCTTTTGAGCAAATCGGAACTCGACGAGAAGAACGTGCTTGCGACCGTGAAACAGATTTTGAAAAATAAGGCATGAAAAAAGCCGCTTGATTAAGCGGCTTTTGATTTTTTATTAAACGCGTCTTTTGCGTGCTGCTTCAGACTTACGTTTTCTTTTGATACTAGGCTTTTCGTATCTTTCACGTTTTTTAATTTCAGATAAGATTCCGGCCTTTTGTACCTTTTTCTTAAATCTTCTTAAAGCTCCTTCGATGCTTTCGTTTTCGCCTACTCTGATTTCCGGCATTTGTTTTTCACCACCTTCAAGGTTCTTTGTTATTGCAGAATTAATTTAACACGAATGCATTATTTTTTCAAGTCTTTCGCCCATGTTTTCGGATTTTGTACATAATTATACAAAATATTCCCCGACTGTCTGTTAAAAAAATACAATCCTTATGATAACTTTACCAAATAGTATAAAATTTTTGCTTGTACAATTTGTTTGAAGTAAAATTAGGTTGATTAAAACGCATGTATTGTTACAGGGGATAAAAATGAAAAATAAAAAGATTTTATTTTGGGTAATTATGGCGTTGGTTATCGGTTGTATTTTTGTAATCATTCAAAAACCGACGAAACTCGGTCTTGACTTGGTTGGCGGTTCAAGAATCGTTCTTGAAGCACAAACAACAGACACGATAGCGAAGATTACGCCCGAACATATGGACAGTTTGAAATTTGCCATAGAAAACAGAATTAACGCAATGGGTGTTGCGGAAACCTTGGTTCAAAAACAAGGCGATAAGAGATTAATTATCGAAATTCCAGATATTTCCGATCCTCAAAAGGCGAGAGAATTTTTGGGTGAAACGGCAGAACTTGAATTTAAACGTCCTGTTGAAAATTTTAACGGAACGCAAGGTTGGGCATCAACAGGCTTGACCGGTAAAGACCTTAGAAAAGCAAGCGTTTCAACTAACCCGCAAAACGGTGAATGGGTTGTAAGCCTTGAATTTAACGACAAAGGTACGAAGAAATTCGCGACTTTGACACAAGAATTGGTTCAAAAGCCGATGGCTATTTTCTTTAACGGTGAAATGAAATCATCACCTGTTATTCAAGAACCCATTTTGGGCGGTCACGCTCAAATCTCAGGCGGTGACGGCGGTTTCCCGTATGAAGAAGCAAAGAATATGGTTGACTTGCTTAACGCAGGTGCACTTCCTGTTCCCGCTAAAATTATCGAAGAAGACAACGTTGGTCCGACACTCGGTGCCGACAGTATTGCAAACAGTAAGTTTGCAGGTTTAATCGGTCTTACATTTGTAATGATATTTATGGTTGCATATTACAGAGTCCCCGGTATTATTGCCGATATTGCACTTGTTATTTATTCTTTGATAGTGTTCTCAATATTCAAATTAATACCTGTTACATTAACGCTTGCCGGTATTGCAGGTTTCATCCTTTCAATCGGTATGGCGGTAGATGCTAACATCCTTATTTTTGAACGTACTAAGGAAGAATTAAGAGCGGGCAGAACGTTATTCACCGCTATTAACTTAGGTTTCGACAGAGCGTTTACAAGTATTTTCGACTCAAACATGTCAACGATTATCACTTGTACTATCCTGTATCTCCTTGGTACAAACGTTGTTAAAGGTTTCGCTTTAACCTTGGCAATCGGTACTTTGGTAAGTATGTTTAGTGCAATCACGGTTACTAAAAACTTTATGCACTTGCTCTTTGGTACAGGTCACTTAAAACACCCGAGCTGGTTTGGTCTGAAAGAAGAAGACATCAATGCGGCTTACGAAGCAGACGAAACTAAACGTGAAAATGCTAAGTTCGGTATTTTGGATTAGGTAAGGAGAAGAAAATGTTCTCAAATGCAAAAAATATAATAGATATTGTTAAATACAGATGGGTATTCCTCATCATTTCGATATTGTTACTTGTTCCGTCAATCGGCGCAATGATTTACAATACGGTTAATACAGGCGCACCGCTTTTGGTTGGTATTGATTTCACGGGTGGTACAATTATCCAATATACCGTTGATAATAAACTTACAAACGACCAACTCGCCGAACTCAGAACGGATTTGGACAAAGTCGGTATTGAAAACCCTGTTCTTCAGACATTGTCAACTCAATCAAAGGGTGACAACGGCGAAGTCAGACACACTAACATTTTGTCTGTAAAAACTGCTTTTGACGGTGAAAAAGACAGCACAAAGACATCAACAATTACAAAAACGGTTCAACAAGTTTACCCCGATGCTAAAATGGTTCAAGTAAGTTCAGTCGGACCGACATTGGGTGCAGAATTGATGAAAAATTCAGCAATTGCAATCTTCTTGGCGATTGTTGGTATTTGCGCATATCTTACGTTGAGATTTCACTTTGAATATGCATTCTTCGCGATTTTCACACTCGTACACGACGTTGTGTTCGTAATCGGTGTATTCGCGTTCCTCGGAATATTCTTCGGAGTTCACATTGACGCATTGTTCATCACCGCGGTTCTGACGGTACTCGGTTTCTCGGTTCACGATACAATCGTTGTTTATGACAGAATCCGTGAAAACTTGAAGTTCTCGGCAAAATCAATGACCTTTAACGAAGTTGTTGATGCCAGCGTAAATCAAACTTTGGCAAGAAGTATTAACACTTCTTTGACTACATTGATTACACTTCTTGCGTTATACTTCTTCGGTGGTGTTACAACGAAAGATTTCGTACTCGCTATGATTTTGGGTATCGCAGTCGGTACTTATTCAAGTATCTTCGTAGCAAGCGTAATGTTAGTATTCTATAACAATTACAAAGAATCAAAGAAGGTTAAAGCACAAGCGTAATGGAAGATAACAAGATTTCGTTAGCAGAATTTGTAAGAGAAGCCCGTGAAAAAATCGGGCTTTCTTCTGCTTTATTGGCAAAACGTTCTAATCTTACAGAGGACCAAATTGCAGACATTGAAGGCGGCAGAGAATTGTTCTTGTCATCGACAATCCGTCAAAAATTGGCAAAGGGTCTAAAACTCAATCCCTCTGACATTAAACATTATGAAAAGAATGTGCAGATTAACTACGGCGTGGATAAGGATTTTGAAGATTATGCCAGAGTAAAAATGCAAGCAGGTGAAGCAGCGGATTTAAGATGTCCCGTTTGCGGCTCGGAGTTGGATTACAAGGTCGTTAAGCGTTACGACTTGGAAGATAATTTGATTTTGCACTACAAGGCTTGGTGCAAAAAATGTCCGTTCCAAATCACATAATCAGATTTCTGTTTTTAATTTTGCAATAAAAAAGACCCGTTTTTGCGGGTCTTTTTTTGAAATGTTTTTTATTACTGAATTTTAGAAGCAGCTGATACTTCTTTTTTAGAGTACAAAGTTATCGAAAGTTTTGTCAAAACGTATTCGGGGTCTTTTTCGTACGGAGTGAGTTCGACTTTTGCGATATCAATGTAATAAGGATAAACCTTCAAATCTCTGATTAAGCCTTGGATTTGGGGGTATGTTCCGATGATGAAGAAATCAACTCCGCAAACATTGTAAACCGTCGGGAACTTAGAGCCGATTTTGTCTTTCGGAGGATTGAGTTTGTATTCTACCGAACGCAACATTAAGTTGTTCATTTTTATGTAATCGACTATATCTTCAAACATACCGCCGAAAGAGGAGATTGAATCTTCGGGCGCCATTTTTTGTTCAAAAAACGGTTTGAGTTTTGTTTGTTTTGTAATAACTTTTTGTTTTTGTTCTTCTGTATTTGCGATTTTCTTTTTGATTTCTTGAAGTTCGATAGATTTTTTCTTATGTTCGGCAGCTTGAGTATTTACTTTTGAAATAGCGGTAAAGACTTGCTTTAAACCGAAAATAGACAAAATAAGGATGATGAGACAACCTAAAATAACTTCTTTATATTCTTTCAAAAATTGTTCGTCAATTTGCATTTAAACAGTTCCTTTATGAATTTTAAGGTGCAACGGGAGCGGGGAGTCCGTCAGGCGCATTTGCCGGTGCGGGAGCATTTTCAGGAGGTGCAATCGGAGCGGGTGCGGGAGCAGGTTCGGATGACGAGCCGCCGATTGGGAATAAAGCCTTTCTTTCTTCCTTCGGTTGATCGCCTTGTTCACCTTCTTCTCCTTCCGGAGTCGGATTTAATGCTTCCATAAGTTTTCTTTCGGCTTCGGGGCTCATTATTACGAACGAATATATTGTACCGCCCGATGTTTCTTCACCCATTGCCAATTTCAATTCCTTGATTGTAATATCAGGGAATTTCGTCTTTAAGCCTTTTACATAAGCATAGATTGATTCGCTGGATGTCGATTTACCTCTTATTGTAACCGCACCGTCAGAATCGCAGGATACGAATGTAAGATAAACGTCTTCGGGAATTTCCGAGCCGATTCCTTCAAGAAGAGCCATTTCTTTGAGGTTGAAATCGCTGACTTCTTTTGTGACGTTGTATATTTCGTTTACGTTGTCTTCGTTTTCGGAAGTAGGCTTGAGTTTTGCCGATTCCATAACAAATTCGTCAGACATTGCAGAAGTTTCCGTTACCAATTTCTTTTCATAGAGCGAAATCAAAATGCTGATGATGAAAAGCAAACAGAAAATTGCAACTGCAACAACCGCGCTTAAATTTAAGATTGATTTTTTCGGCAATTCATAGTCGTGACCCATAAGAGAAATGGTCAACATTTCTCCTGAATCAGAGTCGCCGCTCGCGATAAAGTTGAATTTTACGGGGAATTGTTGGTAAGAGTATACGGCAGCACCGACCGCTTCAAGCGTAATAGACGGAACGTATTTTGCCAACACGTCGTTGGATGTTTCCATAAACGGTTGGTCGGAATACATGTTTCTGTCCAAGAACTTCATTTTTCCTTCAAAGTTTATCTTGCGACATAACAATTCCGCGCTGACTTCGTTAGTTTCGCTGACGATGAGCAAGTTCTTTGCAGGATAGTTTTCAAGAGCCGAACCTGCTGCCGAAGATATCGCAACGTATACTTCATCGCTTGTGAATGATTTTACTGCAAGCGGTTCGTCGTAGTAGTCAACGAGTTTGTCCCCTTGCATGCAGAAGATTGAATAACTGTTGGATGCAATTAACAAAATGTTGCTTGTTTCGTCATTTTCAATTTCGTCATCCAAAATTCCGCTGTAAATAATACCTTTTATCATTGAAGAGTTTGCGGTTTCGATTGCGATTAATTTCGCACCGATTTCTTCAAAAATATCTTTAATGTTTTGGATTGTATTTTCCTGAACGGCACCGAAAACGATATATCTCTTTTCGGTTTCTTCATTTTCTGTTACTGTATTCCAACTGATAACGGGTTCGTGTCTTTTGAACAGGTACATTTCTTCAATTTCGGAAGAAATTGCCATTGAAATTTGGTCGGTCGGAAGAACTAACGGTAAACTTGTGAAAGCGAAGTGTACGTTAGGAATGTTTAATATAACGTTACAATTTTTAGGGTTGATATTTAATTCAACAAACAAATCTTGAACTGCTTGAGAAAAGTCGTCGTAACTGATGATTTCACGAATTGCGTTGTTATATTTCAACTCTTTGCACGCATAATTCGTAATCATTCGCAGATTTTTGTCAACGCAAATCATTTCGATGATATTAGACGCGGAAACTGAAATCGCAACTGTTTGTACCGAGCTTAAACCAAGTGCTACAAGTAATTTTTCCATAAAATTGTATTTTACCTTTATATTGGGCTAATTACACTTATTTATATATATTATACTAAAATTTCATATTAGAATACTTTTAACATATAATAATTATAGAATACATCAAAATGAGGAAAAAAGCCATAGAAAATTTTGTATACGGAAAAAATAATGTATTGGAATTGCTAAAAAAGGGCGAGAGAAACATCAACAAAGTTATGCTTCTCAAGACAGGTCATGGGGATAAGAGAATTGACGGAATTATTCAATTAGCTCGTGATAACTCTGTTCCGTTTTCTTTCGTTCCGAAAGAAAAGTTTAAGCAATTTGAAGAATATTCTCACCAAGGGGTAATCGCATTTGTTTCCCCTGTGATTTATTTGGAACTCGAAGACTTTCTTGAAAAGCCGACCGATAAAAAATACAGAAAGGTCGTAATTCTTGATGAAGTTGAGGATCCGCACAACGTAGGTTCGATTATCAGAACGGCGGTTTGTGCGGGATATGACGCGGTAATTATGCCAAAAAGAAGAAATTCTATGGTTAATGCGACTGTCGAAAAATCCTCGGCAGGTGCGACTAACCGTATAGACATTATCACGGTGAACAGTATCCAAAACACACTTGTTACCCTAAAGAATAACGACTTTTGGATAATTGCTTCTGTCGTTGACGCTGAGGATAATTATTTTGACATTGATTACACGGATATGAATTTCGCATTAATTATGGGAAATGAAAAATCAGGAATTTCAAAAACGAATGTTAAAAATTCTGATTTTCGGGTAAGAATACCCATAGAGGGTGATTTTGATTCACTCAATGTCGCAAATGCTGCTTCCGTAATCATGTACGAATCAGTTAGACAAATTATCAAAAAGGACAGCAAATAGATAATGACCTACAAACAGGAAAAACTCGATAAAGACGATATAGACCAAGCCGAAGAATTTAATTTTGAAGATGAAAAAAACGATGTGGAACTTGCGGTTGAAGAGCCGAAAGTTGCAGAAACATTGTCGACTGCCGTTTCGGATGACTCGGTGAAAATTTATCTTCAACAAATCGGTAAAATCCATCTTTTAAATGCGGAACAGGAACTTGAAGTTGCCAAACGCATTATGGAAGGAAAAGGTAAAGATAGGGAAAAAGCGGTAACGGAACTTGTTAACGCCAATTTGAGATTGGTTGTCAGCATCGCTAAAAAATATATCGGGCGCGGACTTTCATTTTTGGATTTAATCCAAGAAGGAAATATGGGCTTGATGCGTGCGGCGGAAAAGTTTGATTACACTAAGGGATATAAGTTTTCGACTTATTCGACTTGGTGGATTCAACAGGCGATTACCCGCGCTATTGCTGACAAATCAAGACTTATCAGACTCCCTGTTCATATGATTGAAACTTTGGGTAAAATCAAGAAGGCATCGACGGAATTAACAATCCAGAACGGTTTTGCTCCGGGAAAAGAAGAAATTGCTTACAAAGTCGGAATGCCCTTGTCTAAACTCAATCAACTTATTGAATCGGCACAAAGTACGGTAAGTATTGAAGCGCCTGCAAATCAAAAAGATGATAACGCTAAAATTGCAGATTTCATCGTGGATGAATCGACGCTTTCACCCGATATTAAAGTAACACAGGAAAATTTGTTTGGCGATATCAAAAGAATGCTTGATAAACTCAGCCCGAAAGAACGCGATGTTTTGATGTTGCGCTTCGGCTTGGGAAAAGACGGCACGAAAAAGACGCTTGAAGAAATCGGAACTCAGTATAATGTTTCGAGAGAACGTATCAGGCAGATTGAAAACCGCGCGATTAGCAAGTTGCGCAAACTTTGTCGCGACAAAAACAAAGAAAATGCCTTAAAAAATTATATTTAGTTTGTTTTTAAATACAAAAAGCCTCGCTTGAAAACGAGGCTTTTTAAAATTTTTGAAACAACGATTAACCAACCAAACCTGAATCGTCGATTTCTGAAGTTTTAACCATAATTGCGTGTTCAACGGGGTTTTCTTTTTTGATTGAGTTGTCGAAACCGTATTCGTCGAAGCCGAATTCGTCTTTTGCTCTTTTTGATTGATTTTCGTCAACGAGTTTTTTAGCCAATTCAGCAATTTCGTATACCAAACCGTAACGGTTTTCGCAGTTATCGTTTAAGTCCCATGCAATTTTTATAATTTGATTCATTATTATTTCTCCTAATGTTGAGAATATAATACTATGCTCAAAGTGATTTTTCAACATGCAAATTAAAAAAATCGGATTAAAAAAAGAGCCTTGTCGAAACAAGACTCTTTTGAACCGAAGTAAAATTCGATTAGTCGTCAGCGTGGCCTGCTGTACCGAGAACGTCACGCATTTTGTGCATAACCATTTCTTTAACTGCAGTTCTGCCGGGTCCCATATATTCTCTGGGGTCGAATTTTTCAGGGTGTTCAATAAAGAATTCTCTGATTGTTGAAGTCATTGCCAATCTCAAGTCTGTATCGATGTTGATTTTAGCAACGCCGTGTTTTGATGCATAGTTAAGCATATCTTCAGGAACGCCTTGAGCGTCAGGCAAGTTGCCGCCGAACTTGTTGCATTTTTCAACAAATTCTTTCGGAACTGATGAAGAACCGTGAAGAACAATCGGGTAATCGCCGAAGCCTGCTTCTTTAAGAGCATCTTTGATTTCTTTCAATCTGTCGAAGTCTAATTTTGCTTCGCCTTTGAATTTGTAAGCACCGTGTGAAGTACCGATAGCGATTGCGAGTGAATCACAACCTGTTTGTTTTACAAATTCAACTGCTTCTTTAACGTTAGTGTATTTAGCATCTTTGTCTGATACTTTAACGTCATCTTCTACGCCTGCCAATTTACCGAGTTCTGCTTCTACCGAAACTCCTCTTTCGTGAGCGTATTCTACAACTTTTTTAGTTACTGCTACGTTTTCTTCGAACGGGAATCTTGAACCGTCGATCATAACTGATGAGAAACCACCGTCGATACATGCTTTACAAATTTCAAAGTCTGCACCGTGGTCTAAGTGAAGTGCAATCGGAATTGTTGTTGTTGCGAGTGCTGCTTCAACCAATTTGATTAAGTATGTTTGGTTAGCATATTTTCTTGCACCTGCTGAAACTTGAAGAATAATCGGTGAACGAGTTTCTTCGGCTGCTTCTGCGATACCTTGCAAAATTTCCATGTTGTTAACGTTGTAAGCACCGATTGCATATCCGCCAGCGAGTGCTTTCTTGAACATTTCTTCTGTTCCTACTAATTTTCTTTCAGCCATTGTTATTTCTCCATATAACTTATATGCTTTTACACGCTCAACATACTACAAACAAAAGAGGTTTTCAAGCGTTAGGAGATAATTATTTTTCGTAATTTATTAAATCTCTTATGACTTCTCCTGCGATGATTAGTCCCGCAACAGACGGAACGAACGCGTTACTTCCGGGGATTTGTCTTTTGCCCTTGATTTCGTTTTTGAATTTTTCTTTTTCTTCTTCGCTGAGTTCGTGTTTTATAGGAAGTTCTTTTGAATAAACAACTTTAACTTTTGAAATTCTTCTCTTTTTTAATTCTTGTCTCATTACTTTTGCAAGCGGACAGACGGAGGTTTTTGAAATATCCGCAATTTCAAACATCTCGGGGTGCATTTTGTTACCCGCTCCCATTGAGCAAATAATCGGAGTTCCGCATTTTTTTGCATTTACGACAAGTTCGATTTTTCCGACCACCGTGTCAATCGCATCAACAATATAATCATAGTCCGAAAAGTTAAATAAATCGGCATTTTCGGGAGTGTAAAAGACCTTATGAGTTTTAATTTTTACATCGGGGTTAATGTCTTCAATATGTTCTTTTGCAACGTCAACTTTGTATTTGCCGACTGTTTTCAAAGTCGCAACGAGTTGTCTGTTTATGTTGCTCAAAGAAACCGTATCGTTGTCGATAAGGTCGATTGCGCCAATACCGCTTCTTACGAGTGCTTCAACGACATAGCCCCCGACTCCGCCTATTCCGAATACCGCAACGCGAGAGTTTTGAAGTTTTTGTATTGCTTCTTCTCCGATTAAAAGTTCTGTCCTCGAAAATTGGTTAATCATCCGTTCCTCGATTAATCAATTATGCTTTGGCAGTTTTTAAAGTCTGTTATGACCGCAGATACACCGTCAATTTTTTTGTAAAAATCAACAGGCTCTTTTGATGCAACCGCTATGATTTTTCTTGCGCCTGCCGCTTGTGCCGCTTTAATTCCCGAAAAAGCATCTTCAAAAACCGTGCAATATTTCGGCTCAACTCCGATGTTTTTTGCTGCAATTTGGAAAATATCGGGTGCGGGTTTTCCGGGGATTTTACCGTTTGAATATACGATTTTGTCGATATCAAACCATTTTTCGAGTTTGAATACATCAATGTAATAATCAACATTAATTTTTTCGGACATTGTTGCGATTGTGTGAGGAATATTTTTTTCGCAAATCCAATCGAAAAATTCTTCAACTCCGTCTGCAAGTTTTGTATTTTCCTTGTCTGCTTCGCACATATCTAAATATATTTGTTCTTTTTCTGTTGAATATTTTAAAGTTTCTTCTTCCGTCGGAACTCTTCCGATTGCATATTCAATAATCATTTTGTTTGTTCTGCCGAACATATAGTGAAGCATTTCATAATCGTCAAAAGGTGTTCCTCTGAGCCTTCTCGACATTTCTACCCACGCATCGTAGTGCTTTTGCGAATCCCAAAATAATGTTCCGTTAAAATCAAAAATAATACCTTGTGTGTTCATAAATAAAATTCCTGTTCCCAAATTATTATATATGGAACAAATTTTTTCTGTTTTTTTATTCGGATTTTTTGTTTAAAAATATTTCATTTTGTTAAAAATTTTCGACAGATATTTTTAATATTCATTTCCGATTTTTATCAAAACCCATGTGGTACATGTATTTCTCGAAGTTACAAAACTTAATAATTGAAACAATTCATTAAAGTTTTTATCTTTTTTGTCCGATACTAAACATGTAAGTGTAAAGTAAAAGGTGTAAGTAGTGAATTTCAGCGATTATTTAATTAAAAGATTAAGTGCATTGTCTGTCGATGCTGCTGAAAAATCAGGAAAACAAACATCTGCTGCGTCAGAAGCGCTTTATAATGTTTCAATTTTCCAATCTGCATCCGCAAGCGACGTTCAGTCGGTTGATTATGCATCATTACTTAGAGCCGAAGACCTTGCTGCGGTTAACGAAGGCGTTGACGCACAACAAACAAGAAGTTTAAACAACGTATTGAGCGAATTCCTCAATTTGGAACAAGTTCAAGGGGCTGCTGATTTGGATGGAGACGGTGTTGTATCCGAAGCGGAAGCACAACAATATCTTCAAACCGTAATCGGCAGAGACGGTGATGCTTCATCTTTGACAATGGCTGACATTGATGCTGCAATCAACGAATTGGGATTGAACTTGGCAGAAGTTGCAGAAAATTCATTAAATGAAGTTCTTGCAGAAGGTTCTGATGAAGTAATTGCAGAAATCGACAAACCCGAAAAAGAAGAAAAACCCGAAAAAACTAACGCAGCAAACAGCGCATCAGGCGGCGGTTCAGTAGGCGGTGGCGGTGGAGTCGGCGGCGGTAGCGGCGTTGGCGGTTCATCCGCATCATCAGCTGCTTCAAAAACCAATGCTCCCACGGGACTTGATGCAATGTCTCTTGAAGAATTGGAAGCTGAAAAATCAGAAAGAGAAGCAACTCTTCAAGAAAAACAAGATGCCGTAAACGCAGTTCACGACGGTACAAATCCTGAAGTTGCCGAAGCCAAAAAAGAAATGGAAAAGGCTCAAGAAGATTACGAAAAGAAACTCGAAAAAGACGATAAAGTTCCTGAAGAATTAAAAACAAAACAAAAGACAAACCTTAGCGATATCAACAAAAACCAAAAAGAAATTGATGAAAATGCGGTTGCTATCAACAACCAAGAAACAAAAATTTCTTCACAAGAAAACACGGTATCATCTAAGGAAAGCGAAGTTGCTTCATTACAAAATTCTTTAGATTCACTTCCTCAACCTGAAGGTACTGAAGAAAGCAAAGAAAAAGATGCAGAAATTGCTGCTAAAAAGCAAAGCATCGAATCACAAATTGCAACTGCAAAGAGCGAATTAGAAAAAGAAAAACAAACTCTTCAAGATGAAAAAGAAGAATTGACTAAGTTGCAAACCAAAAAGACAGAATTGGAGTCAAAGAAACAAGAATTAGAAGCAAAACAAAAAGAAATCGAAACTGAAATTAACTCAAAAGCAAGCGACGAAACTAAAAAAGCGTTGTCTGCATACAACGAAGCAAAGACTAACGTAGAAACAGTTAAGAGTGCACAACTTTCAACTGCAACTGCCGAACTTGATTCTGCAAAATCAGCAGTTCAAGAAATCACTAAGAAAATTACGGAAGTTAAAAACAAAGAAACTGCTAAAGAAAACTCAGTAGACAAATTTGATTTCAACTTCACGGAAGCTCTTACTGATGCAAACAAAGAAGAACTTGCACAAATCAAGAAAATCTTTGAAGAAAACAAAGACAAATACGAAAAAGTTGCTGAAGCAACAGGTGTTCCTGCTGAATTGATTTGCGCAATCCACTATCGTGAAGGAAGCTGCAACTTTAGCACATATCTTCACAACGGTGATCCGCTCGGTCAAACAACAACTCACGTTCCCGCAGGTCTTTACTTTGAAGATTGGACAGATGCGGCAATCGATGCAATCAAGTCTCAAAATCCTGAAATCATTAAAGACGGTGACTTTGACTCTTGTATGGAATACGCTGAAAGATACAACGGCTTGGGTTACAGAAACAAAGGACTTGCTTCACCTTATGTTTGGGCAGGTACTACAAACTACACAGGCGGTATGTACGTAGCAGACGGACAATTTGATGCAAACGCAAGAGATAAACGTGTCGGTGTTGCAGTTATGATGAAATATTTGATGTCATAATCAAGATAAGATTTAACCAATTCAAAGAAGGGGAGAGCGAAAGTTTTCCCCTTCTTTATCGTAATTCGACGAGAATGTTGGTAAATTCTATATCGTCATAATCTATGTATGCGGTTTGCATAAGATTTTTGCCCGCTTTGATGGTTATGGTGTTATTTTGACCTGATTTTATGACACTTTTGGGAATTTCGATTTCCTGATTGTCACCGTTTATATGAAGTTCGCAGATTTTGTTTCCGTTGCAGAATACTTCTGCGGGTGAGGCGAATGTTGTCTGAACACGCGATTGCCCTGCTTGTCTTGCTGCCATTGTGTCAATTCCGATGATTGAGCCTATTATGAGGAAAGCCTTGTTTCCTTTTCCGAGTTGAGGAACTTTAAAATCTTTCGAGTAGAATGCGCCGATTGAACTTGTCGAAAAGTCGTCGGCATTTGCGGAGTTTACGCTGTAATTGTTGTCTCCGAGGTGAATCATTCCCGTATCAATCACAATGTCGTGCGGAGATGATTTTTCGATACCGATAATCAACGGGGTTCTTCCCGTATGGTCGATTGTCATTGAAAACGGCTTGTATCCGTCTTTTTGTACCGATAAAATCGTCGGCGCATTGACCTTTGCATTGAGGTTAAATTTACCCTCCTCATCCGTAATGGTGACGAACTTCAATGCGGGTGCGGTGACTTTTGCATTCGGAATACCTTTTCCGCTTCTTGAATCAATAATTTGATTATAGTTTTTAAATTCTTCGCTTTTTCTGATACCGCCTTTAACTGCGGCATTCGCGCTGAATGTCAGCATAAAAAATAATAAACATACCGAAAAAAATCTGTACATATTCTCCCCCTCTTATCGAATATAAGTCAGGACGGGGTTGTTGTTAATTCCCTTTGAGAAATATGCTTTCAGCTATTTTGAAATTTTTATAATTTGAGTTAAATTACTGGAGTTTTTTATAAACACAAGAAGTGACCGCGTCTGCCAGTTTTTCGACCTCGGTTATCTTTATCTCAAATTCTTTGTTGGTTTTAAGGTTTCCTTTGGGGATGATAATGTTTTTGAAGCCTAATTTTTGGGCTTCGGAAATCCTTTTTTCAATATTGTTTACTTTTCTGATTTCGCCCGATAAGCCGATTTCACCGACGATTGCCGTGCTGGGGTCGACGATAACGTCTCTTGCGCAAGTGATTATGGCAAGAGCAATACCCAAATCCGCCGCAGGCTCGTCAATTTCTATACCGCCCGTGATGTTTACATATACGTCTGAGGTGTTGAATTTTAATCCTATTCTTTTTTCAATGACGGCAAGAATTTGCAGCAATCTGTTGTAGTCAATGCCGTTCGTTACTCGTCTCGGAGCAGGATATGCTGTTGTGCCGACGAGGGCTTGGATTTCCGCCGTAATTGCTCTGTTTCCCTCGCTCGCGATGATAATCGTACTTCCGGGGGTTATCGTGTTGCTTCTTTCGTTCAGGAATATTTCTCCGGGATTTGTAACTTCGCTCAAGCCGTTTTCGACCATATTAAAAATGCCGATTTCGTTCGTGCAGCCGAAACGGTTTTTTATTCCGCGCAAAATGCGGTAAGTTTTATATTTGTCTCCTTCAAAATGAAGGACTACATCAACCATGTGTTCCAAAACCTTTGGACCTGCGATGTTTCCGTCTTTTGTAACGTGACCGATTATAATCGTTGTAATGTTTTTGTTTTTTGCAATTTCCGTGAAAACGTTTGTGCATTCTCGGATTTGAGAAACACTTCCCGCGCCTGTTGAAATCTCTCTGACAAAAACCGCCTGAATACTGTCTATAATGAGAAAATCGGGTTGAATTTTTTCGATTTGAGACTTGATATTTTCAACATCCGTTTGAGAATATATGTATATCAATTTTGAGTTTACGTTTAATCTTTCGGCTCTGAGTTTTATTTGTCCCGAAGATTCTTCCGCGCAGATGTACAAGATTTTTTTGCCCGCATCAGCAATGGCTTTTGCGGTTTGCAAAACGAGGGTGGACTTTCCTATTCCCGGGTCGCCCGCGAGCAAAATCGTAGAGCCTGTTACCGCGCCGCCGCCCAATACTCTGTCAAATTCTTCAAACCCTGTTGAAAGCCTTACCGTCTCGTCGATTTCAATTTCATTTATAAGAGAAACGGTTCCTTCGTCAACCAATTTCACTGCTTCTTTTTTGTTGGAAATTTCTTCTTTTTCTTCAACAAACGTTCCCCACGCCGAACATTCAGGGCATTTACCCATATATTTCGGGGTTTCGTATCCGCAATTTTGACAAATCCATTTCGTTTTGACTTTAGCCATGATTTTCTCCTATAAGGCGATTATATCACAGTTTTTCCTTACGATTTTCAACAAGCGAATAGTTTTTGTCAAAGTCGATGATTATTCTCACGGTGGTTTGCGCCATTAAAATCAAAAACGGGTTAACGTGACGGCTTGTATTTACGGACACTTGGGTTTCAGCGGTTTGCGGCTTTACTGTTTTTTCAAGACTTTCTTTCTTCTCAAAGTTGACGTTTGTTTGAACGTTGTATTCTTTTGACTCGGCGTTTAATGCCTGTAAAACTTGGTCTTTCGGGAATTTTCCGCTTGCTGTAATGTTGAAATTTACGGTCGATTTGTCGGATTTGAAAATTAATACTTGTACATTGCCGAAGTTTACGGTTGAAATAAGGATGGTTACTGTATCTTCTCCACCTTCACCGCTTTCTTCTCCCGCACCCGATTGACCGATTTCAAGTGAAAAATTTTGCTCTCCGAGCGGAAGCCACGGAAGATAAAGCAGCATCATATTTTTCAGAACTTGAACCTGAGAGGTGTCGGCATTTGGGGTGCAAGCGTTTAGAAGCGCAATCATTTCGCTCATTTGCGACGAGCGTGCAACTACTCCCGACTGGTTAAAGTTTGATGTCATATTGAACAGTTTCGCCAAAGATTCTTTGCCGTTTTGCTGCATAAAGAGTTTCAGTTGCCCCAAATCCATTTGCGAACCCATTAACAATTTTGCAATGTCGGCTTTCGTCATCTGCGCCGCTGCCTGAGAATCAGCCATTGACGTCAAAAAAGTTTGTATGTCCTTTTGCATATTGAGCATATCTTTGAGCATAAGGCTCATTTCTTTGCCTTGCATTTGCGCTGATTGCGCACTCAAAAAGTTTGCCAAAGACCTTGCGGATTGGGTAATCATCTCGTAACCGTTTTGAGCGGCTTTTGGCAAAATCGTTGTCGGCACGTCATTTTTTGCAGCCGCCAATTTGTCCGCCTGCATATTGTTGTTTATGAACCGAGCATTGTTATTGTTGTTGTTCGGGTTGAAGTGTACACCGCCGGTCATTCTTCTATTATAATAATCAGGTGTTTTTTTTCAATTTTTTTAACGAAAATCGTTTGAAACGACGAGAAAGTCAAGTTTTTAACATTTCTTAATATAGACTAAATAAATGATGCGGATATGCCGATATATAGGGTAGAATCAGGCGATTAAGTCAAGAAGGAAGAAGATTATGTCTTTTGAAGTCGGACCAATCAGACCGCAACCATCAATCCAAAGTGCTCAACGTATGCAAAACGACGGTGGCGGCGGCAATTTGGGCTATATGCAACAGGAGCGAAAGAAAAAAGAAGAGGAAGACCAAAACGACGAACTCTTGTTGGATGACGATTCCTCAGACTCAATCCAATTGACTTTAGAGGGTGATTTTACGGCTTCTTACAGAAATAAGAAGACAGAAGAAGATCCTAAAAAAGAAAGTTTTTCGCCGAAGAAATTTTTTGACAATATTGTGGATAAACTGGCTGACAAGGTTGCCAAACAGTCGAAAAATCCTTTTTCAAATCCGTCTCAGGGTTAATTGATGTTTATATGAAAGGCTTCGATTATGCCGTCAATAAAGAATTGGCAGGCAAGAGCCGTCAATAACACCCCGAAAATACGGGTTAATACGTTTATGCCCGAACGACCCAAAAATTTTGCGATGTAAGTTGCGTATTTAAAGGCTATGCAGCACAATATCATGTTCAAAAGCAGCGCGATTATAACAATGAGTTGGTTTAGCGGCTGAGATTGATATTCTTTCATCATCAAAATCAGAAGAGTCATTGATGCGGGACCTGAAAGCAGCGGTATTGCGAGCGGAAAAACGGAAATATCCTGTCTTAAATCTGTTTCTTTTTTTGCTGCTCCGCTCTCCGATTTCATTTGCGGTTCGGGGTTAGCCATAACCATATCTATTGATAAGAATAAGAGCAAAATCCCACCTGCAAATTTGAATGCGGGAAGAGACAGACCGAACCATTCCAAAATGAAATTTCCCAAAAGGGCGAATGCCGTAAGGATAAAGAATGCGACAATCGGTCCTTTTATCGCCATTTTTCTTTGAAATTTCGGAGAATAATTTGCGGTTAACGATATGAAAATCGGCAAATTTCCCAAAATATCAATCGTGAAAAACAACGCAGAAAATATTGCAAATAACGTTTTCAAAAGTTCTATCATATTTTGCTTTTCTGTTTATTTAAACTATTTCATTTTTGCTAAGATGTTGAGACCGTTGAAAATGGCTTTAACGTTTGCGTTTGCCGTGCTTTCGTCCTGACCTCTTGCAATGATAATTTTTCCGTTCGGGGCTTCAAATTTGATGACGGTCATTGCGGTTGCACCTGAGCCGAGAAGTTCTTCGTCCATTGCTTTTTGTTCGTAGTGAACGAGTTTTTGTTCAAAGCCTGTTTGTTTGAGAGCATTCAAGCAAGCATCCAAAGGTCCGTTACCTTTTCCTTCAACATTGAATTTGTCGTCATTGTGCGTAAATTCAAGTTTGTAATCGTTTTCGTTGACCTTGATGAGGTTTAACAAGTGGAAAGGACCTTTTACGTCGAAAACTTCTTTTAAATATATATCTATTAAATTACGAGTCGGCAATTCCCCAACTTTCTCTGCCGCTTCTTTAATAGTCGGAGAGATTCTTTCAGCTTCTTGTATTGTAATCGGGTAGCCTGCGCGGCTGATGATTTCGTAAAGGGCTGTTTTACCTGATTGGCTTGTAATTCCGAGTTTTTCGTCATCTTTTCTTCCGATAAGTGACGGGTGGATAGGTCTGTAAGCGCCTTTTTCCATATCTTTTGTTTTTACGGCACCGTCTTGGTGAATACCGCTTCTGTGAGCGAGTGCTTCAGGTCCGATTAACGGGGCTTTTTCGTAAATTTTGACTTTTGACATTTCTTCGATAATCAAAGCAGTTTCGTAGATTTTTGATAAATCAACGGGAACGTCAACACCTGAATTGTGAAGTGCTACGGCAACTTCGTAGAAGTTAGTGTTGCCTGCTCTTTCGCCCAATCCGTTCAATGCGGTTTCTAATTGAACCGCGCCTTTGAAATAACTTTCAACTGTTGCGGCAGTAGCCATTCCAAGGTCATTGTGACAATGAACAGAGATGTTGATGTCTTTCGGAAGAGCGTTGTAGACTTTTTCGACCAAGTCGGTAAAGGTTTTCACTCTTGTTCTTTCGACTGTGTTAGGCAGGTTAATTGTTGTTGCACCTGCTTTTACGACTTTTTTGAAGGTGTCGATAACGAAATCAATATTTTCCGAGCAGTCGCCGAAGTGTTCTGCGGAAAATTCGATATCTGCATTTTTGCCCATTTTTGATTTTGCAAATTTTACTGCTTCTATTGCAGTTTTTGCGACTTCTTCGGGGCGTTTGTTCAAAACGTATTTCATATTGAAAGGACTCATCGCGATAAATGTGTGGAGTCTGGGTTTTGAGGCAGAGCTGATTGCTTCAATTGCCCTGATGATGTCGTGTTCGACCGCTCTTGCAAGTCCGCTGATAGTGACATTTGCGGGGGCAATTTCGGCAAGTCTTTTGCAGGTTTCAAAATCCATTTCCGATGAAGCGGGAAAACCTGCTTCGACTGCGGGGAGTTTCAAATCCATCAAAAGTTTAAAAACTTCCTCTTTTTCATCAATATTCCACGGACGTTTAAGGGATTGGTTTCCGTCTCTGAGCGTAATATCATAGAAAAATGGTTGTTTTGCCATATCAGCCTCCAATTTGAGTAAAATGCGATTTTATTATACAATATAAATATTGAAAATCAAAACGACACGTCACGAACGATTTACGGAGTTGAAATGGAACAGTATAAAAGTTGCCACCTGTTGGAACATGGGATTTATTTTTATTATGACAGTATTCAGGTTTGTTGTTTTTTGACGGGCAAACTCGGTACGCCGTTTTGGCTTAAACGTGATTATAAAGGAACAAAGATTGACTGGGATGCTCTTTGTGATCAGATGCGCGAAATCCGCGAGAAAAATAAACAAGGCATTGTAGACCCGCATTGTGAGGGATGTTTTAACCTTAAAGAAGATTGGTGGGATACGGACGAATATTTTTCGTATTTTTACCTTTCGCATTGGACGCGCTGCAATTGCAACTGCAATTACTGCTATACCGAAGAAAACAAGAAGTATTTCAACTCTTTGAAAGAGTATAAGATGATGCCGATTTTGCAAGAAATGTTAGAGCGAAAACTCTTGCGTTACAACGGTTATCTTGCTTATGGCGGTGGAGAACCAGCATGCTTGGACGAGTTTGACGATATTACGGAATTGTTTCTTGAAAATAACGTCAGAAGTATTGTTACGAATACGTCGGGGATTAAGCCTGTTAAGTCGATTTTGAAAGGTATTCCGACGGGAAGATTGGATGTTACCATTTCCGTTGACTGCGCGGATAGGGAAACTTATAAGAAAATTAAGCAAATCGACGCTTATGACAGGGTTATGGAAACGCTTAAACTCTATGCGGCGGCTCAAACGGAGAATAAAACGCTCGTTCGCTCGAAATACATTATCATTCCGGGACTTAATGATTCCGAAAAAGAGATTGAAAAATGGCTCACTCAGTCGTGCGAAATCGGCTTAAAGCAGGTATGCATTGATATTGAGGGCAAATGGTATATTCCGAGAAAGCAAAATGTTCCCGACCATATCGCAAATCTGATTGCTTACGTCGAAAAACGCACGAAGGAACTCGACTTGGGACTTTTCTATTACTCTTATGCCGATCAATTCAGATTTGACAGAGACAGAAAACTCGCCGAACAAAATCAAAAATAATTAGTTTTTACAAATTCAGTATCTGCGGGGGTTGAGGGATTTTGATGTTCCGATTTTGCAGAAACGGCAAGGGTTTTTGCTGTTTTTTGCTGCAAATTTTTAAGACGCAAACAAGGGATTTGTAACAGATAATTTACAGTCCGTTCCGCCTGTTTTACTTGTCACGCCTGTTATACACCCATCCTTGCAAGGTTTTTGAAATGTGTCATAGTGAAAATA
>CEAC01025454.1_pt1 | contig 34677 bp, 37 predicted proteins | sample 557411 | NCBI WGS metagenome assembly CEAC01 (sample SAMEA3182094, study PRJEB8094) | gut metagenome | biome: human; feature: gut; material: Stool; isolation source: human stools | place: Canada | collected 2012-02-21
AGATTATATGGTGCGTGCAGGATATAACCCCATAGCACTTATAACAATTTATAATAAAACACTTGCGCAGACTCGTTATGAGTGGTGTCATTTCTCACCTCTTGCAACAAAAAGAATGACTAATATTTATGAACATATCTACAAAAAATATCCTCAATACCTTACAAATAATGCTTATGAGAATAATGTTTATTACAAAAATTTCTTATCAACCACAGGAAAAGAAATGAAGAAAATTGAAAAGAAACTAAACAAATAAGGAGTCCGCATGAAAAGATTATTGATAATATGTTTGGTTGTGTTTGCTATATCAGGCAAGAGTTATGCTTATTATTCTTATGAACAAATTAAGTATGAGCAAAGTATAGGAAGTTATGAAACACTTGATAAGGTAATGGAAAATCCTAAACAGTCTGAAAAAATGTATTATCAACAAACAAATGAAAAGAATAATTACAATAGAGATTCTTACGATTATTCAAGACCGACATATACAAAAGAAAGACCTTTGTATAAGTTTGGGAATTCTTCTGAATTATAATAACAAAAATTTATTATAAGGAATAATATGATTAAACTTCTGATAGGTATAATATTTTTAGTAATAGCAATGGTATTTAGACTTATTGTTGCAGGAATAGGAGTAGTTAGTACTGTTACAAACAAACGAGGTACTTTTATAAATTTCGGCACTCAATATTTAAAGCAGACAAATTTATGTTATAGGGCTATTGTGTCATATATGTCTCAGCTTGTTGATGATATTTTTATTTATTCAAAAGAAAGAAATTACTCTATTGCTGATGAAACCGAATTTATTGAAACAGTTTTGTATAGATGTGTTTTAGCTTTGTGTCCAGAAGAAGCCGCATTGGTACATAGACCACAACCCATGCAACACATAGAAAGAGAAGCTGTAATATATAGTTTTCGATTTTTATCAAAATATAATATAAAAATTTAAGAGGTTTTATGAAAAAATATTTAATAATAATTTTATTTGCGCTCATCTTTTGTGCAGGGGCGCCTTTGCAAAAGACTTAACAGTGCACAACACATTGCGAATAGATACGGATTCAGAATTATTATTGAGTCATGAATATTACAAAGGAATTAAGATTAAAAGCATAAAAATTAAGCAGATAGAAATAACTCATGATTCATACATAACAAATGGTAAAGTTATAGAAGGTGACCCGAATAGTTTTAGTATTGTTGTTGAAATTACTGACATGAAAGGTAATAAAACCGAGCTATATGGGCACCACAGTTTGTCGTATGGTGATTATACTTACATTGTAACCACTGAAGAATAAACATTATAATACTCTATTTCTTTGATTATTAAAACCTCTTTCCCTTTTAGTATCGGTGCCCTTTGTTTCTAAATGTATGCATGCGTACAAAGATAAAGACCGATTTATTTTGTGACATATCTTAAAAAGTTTTTGCTTGTATTTGGAACATTACAGGCATGGTACGAATTTTATATAAATAACTTTTCGATTTTAAATTAACCATACTAACCAAAGTAACCGGTTAATATGGTTAATAAGGTTAATTTGTTTTACGAAAGTTTATATCGAATATCGCAATAAGCAAATTGCTTTGTTGTCATGTTCTTGTATGGTGTAGTTGATTTTCATATTCTCTTTATATTGATTTTCACAAAAATCAAGGAAAATTTTATCAAGTTTACTATTGAGAATACTTTTCTGTTCATTGCTTAATTTTTCATTCTCATAATTTTCAATTTCACAATATAAATTATCTGCAATACTTAAAGCCTTTTCTAATGACTTTCTTTTGCTTGTCCATTTTGCATAACAACAATTATCATGCTTATCGGGATTTGAACCTGGTTGGCACCTGTCTTTATGACAAAAAATTTCTTTTAAGTTGAATTTCTTAACGATACCATTTTTTGTATAACTATTTGGCTTACCACAATAATAACATTGATGATATGGAATGATAAGCGAATCTTTTAATTTTGGTGACAAGTTAAAAATGCCCAGTTCTTCAATTTGAAATAAAAGCCAGCTCAAAGCATTTCTTTTGCGTGTTGCGGATAAGTCATATTTTAATTCACTATCAAATATTATTGTTGATTCTTTTGTATATGTTTCAAGTAATTCAAAAGCAAGTATTTTAAATATTACATTCAAATCTTGTTTAGAGAGACTTTTAAAAGGATTTATGTATGTTTTATAAAATTCATTTTTAGTTATAGCAAGTCTTTTAAGCATATTTTTAGGTGGATTTTTTAAACTTGTATTTTTATCAATTTCTTTTAATTTATTAAAATACCAATCCTCAAAAACCATTGATAATCTAAAATATTGCCTTTTAATTTCATTCTTTTTTCTCATAAATATATTCTCTTAAATCGATTATATTTTAAAAATTTTATAATTCAAGTTGTAGTGCATAAGCAAAGAAAGGAGAAATAATTATGTACAACAATTTGAATGAATACACAGAAAAAACTTATGGTAAAAGTATTGCCATGAACACGAAGAAACAGGAATGTCCGGCATGTGGACACAAAACTTTTAATTTGTATGGTGATGATTTAAAACAAGGAAAGTGTTTTCACCCAAGTTGTGAATTATCATTAAATCTTAATAAAATCAATTATGGTACAAACTACCTAAATGTAATTTTAGGCAGATTCTTTGAAGCAAGTCATGATTACTTTTTCTCATTTACTAATCAGGGGAAATTTCATCAACCTTATATCTATGCGAAAGATACAAGAAAAATTCCTTATGAAATTTTAAAAATGTCTGATGTAGGAATGGTACCGCCTGATTACAAGGTAGAAAAAGAAAACGAAGATTTAATCACAGAAATAAAAGAAAAAATTGACAGAGAAACAGACGCCGAGCAAAAAGAAAAATACGAAAAAGGGCTAAATGCTTTATCTACTTATATGAGTAATTTTCAAAGTAACTTAGATAATAGTCACGACTGGTTTTTAACATTCTACCGTGATGAAAATAACTCATTTACACAAATAAAAGCACGCAAACCATATTCAAGAGATTTTAAAATCCTGACGAAAATTCTGGATAAAGCAGGAGTCTTTAATAAAAATATCTTTAAGGATATGAAAAAAGACGCTATACCTAAAAAAATGCAAAATAAATTTTGCATTTTAGAGGGTGAATTTGACCAGCTTACATTTGCAGCATGGTGTTATGAAAACGGTCTATTTTTAGATTCTTGTGCATTAGGTGGTGCAACAGGTGATATTGATACAGCACTTAAAATTGCAAAAGGAAATGCCTTAATTATTTATGATAACGACGAAGCCGGCAAAAAAGTGTTAGAAAAGGCAAAAGAAAAAGGAACTGTCTATGGGATAACAACACCCGAAAATATTAAAGACTTGGACGCTTTTATCAATTCAATAAAGGGAAAAGGCAAACGCACAGAGGAAGTTTTAAATTTATTAAAAAGTGCAAAACCATACCGCAGAGAATTAAGCGGAATAAAAAAAGAAATAACGGCATTTATGAAAGATAGCGGACATAATCTTGATAAATGCCAAAAGATTACAAAACTTGTAATAGAAGAAATTTTACAGCGCGGGAAATTCTTCAAGGACAATAATTTCTCATACCTATTTCTTGACGATGATAAAAAAATTATACCTATAATAAACTCTGATGAGCAGCTAAAAAGGTTATTAAACAGAATGGGTATAAATGCTGCAAAGGATTATTACAATTATGTTGTAAACGAATTATCCACTTACGCTTTTGACAACGGAGCCCAAATTGAAACACATAACTTTTGCTACTATGACAGAAAAAATAATTCGCTATACATATTCAACAATGATAAAACCGTTTATAAAATTACAACGGAAAACATTGAAGAATTGGAGAATGGCGACGAAGGCATTATGTTTAACTATAAGCCGGAGTATGAACCTTTTAAACTTACAAAAATTGATAATGCTATTGACTACTTTGAAAAATATGTCACAGATTCAATGAATGTAGATACAGAAGCAAGTAAATTAACTGATTCTGACTATAAAATACTTTTGCCTTATGGTTTTTTAGCACATTCTTTAACTCAATAATGCCTTCAAAATCAATACTTGTTGCAATAGGTGAAAAAGGAAGTCGCAAAACTTCAATTTTAAAACGACTGGGAATAGCATTATTTGGCTCAGAATATAATGTTAGACCATTGCCAAGTAAATCAGAAGATTTTGATACACTTGTAACAAACAGTCATTTTGTTGTCTTTGATAATGCTGACACAAAAAGAGAATGGCTTAATGACAAACTTGCTTTGGTTGCAACAGGACAAACAATAGAGAAAAGGAAACTTTACACTGATAATGAAAGTGTAAAATTGCCTACAAAAACATATCTTGCTTTAACTTCAAGAACGCCTGGATTTGCTCGTGATGATGTTTCAGACCGTCTTATCGGGATATATTTAATAAGGGTAGAAGATTACATCCCCGAAGATGAAGTTATGATTGATGTTATAGACAATCGTAACGAAATAATGACATATATCATATATGAGCTTCAAAAGATACTTCAAACCTTTGAAATAACAAAGGGACGCAAGTATAGAACAAAATTCAGAATTGCAGACTTTGCTGTTTTTGGCTTGCGTATATTTGACGCATTAGGCAAAAAAGAAGAATTTGAAACCATACTTGAAAAAGTATGTGAAGCACAAAAAGCCTTTGCGGTTGAAGAAGATAGTCTCGTGTATGTACTTAAAATATTTGCTAAAAAACAAACTCAACCGTATAAAATGTCCGGATTTGAATTGCACAAAAACCTTCTGCAAATTGCAAACGAGGATAACTTTGATATACCTGAATTTAGGACAAAATACAAAAGTGTAAAATCACTTACACGCAGAATTGCCAATATCAAAGGCAATATCTCAAATGATGTCAAGATAACGATTTATAAAGAACGTGCAAACCAGAAGTCTTATAAAATCGAGATTATGGACAAAGAGTTTGAATTGCCGCCTACTACTGAAAGCACTTTTGCTAATGGTATGGAAAAGGCTCAAAATATGACAAAAACTTCTCTTGATAATAAAGGGGGTAAAAATGAATAATACCCTCTTAAATGTTCAAGAAACATCTAATTATCTACATATTTCTGTAAGCACGCTTTATCGTTTGATACATCAAAAGAAAATTAAACACATTAAAATAGGCTCAAGAGTTTTATTTTCCAATGACGACCTCAAAGAATTCGTTAATAACAATACTGTTAATAAGGAATAATATCAACACTTTCACGGAGCACCGTGCTGGCACGGTGCTCGCGGTGCTGAGGTAATTTTAAAAATTCAAGTTTGCAAAAGTTAGCGAAGGGGCTTACGAATCATAAAAAACACGTTAAAGTAATAATAAAGGACTTTTCACAATGATAAAAGCTGTCAGACAAAATAAAAATACTAAAAAGTGGGAATACGATTATAAAGACCTTAAAGGCAAAAGGCGAATTAAAAAAGGTTTCAAGACCAAAGCTGAAGCAGAAAGGGCTTTAGCAAAACGTTATGAAGAATTAAATAAAGGCATTAATCCTGTAAACAAAAAGACAACAATAAAAGAAGCCGGTGGCCTTTATTTAAGGCTTCATGCAAGTATAAATTGCAAGCCTTCAACTTATCAAACTTATCAAGGATATCTAAATAATATTATTGTCCCATTCTTTGGGGACTTAAATATCAATGAAATCAGTCCTATTCTCATAAAAGAATTTATGAAACACATGCAGGACAAAGGAAGGGCAAATGCTACAGTAAACAAGTACATTAAATTCATAAGTGCAATTTATAATTTTATGATTGACAGTGATATTACAATAAGAAATCCGCTTGCTCGCATTAAGTCTCTAAAAGAAGTTAAGAATAAAAAGATTAGAGCTTTATGCACGGAAGAAGTTCAGGTATTGCTTTCTAAAACTAAAAAGGTTTATCCTGATTTTTATCCGCTTTTATTTACTGCAATATTTACCGGCATGAGACAGGGTGAATTAGTGGCATTAACTTGGAATTCAATAAATTGGGTTACCAAAAAGAATACAGTTGACAAAAACTACACTCATGGCAAACTGGGGACACCAAAGACAGGTAAGATTAGAGTAATTGATATTTCTGATGAATTGGTAAAAGTTTTGAGAGAATGGCGTATAGCTTGCCCTCATAGTGAATGTAATCTTATATTCCCAAACAATGATGGTAATTATCAGAGTGCAGAAAATATGTTGAAACGCAGATTTTTACCAGCGCTAAATAGAGCTGGGATAGATAAAATACGATTCCACGACCTAAGGCTCACATACGCAAGTCTTCTTCTTGCAAACGGTGCTCCGATGAAATATGTTCAACATCAACTAGGGCATTCCTCAATTACTATGACTAAGGATTTGTATACCCACTTGTTGCTGGAAGTTAATGATAAGTGCGTAAACTTGTTGAAAAACATTGTAAATCAATCTATTGAATCACAAGAAAATATTAGAATGTTTGGGACATAGAGTCTATACAATAAATTTAATTTATGCTATAATTCACATAATAAACATATATCATTTTGAAGAATATCAAGGAAGGTAAAATTATGGCATTTTCAGAAGCTACAAGAGAAGAAGCATTAAAAAGAGCTGATTACAAATGTGAGAAATGTGGCAAAAAACTCTCAATACATTCTTGTGAAGCTCATCACAAAACATCTGTTCAAGCAGGAGGACAAGACTGTCTTTCAAATTGTCAAATATTGTGCCACAATTGTCATGTTGAAACACGCACATACGGTCAGCACTAGATATGTATAATGAATAAAATCAATTTTTGTTTTGCACAAATAGAACATTCTATTAGTTATCTCTGATAGGATTTGTTAGTATGCCAGCTGTTATTTCATATACAGTAATCTTGTTGCAATTAAACTCAAAGAAAATCCTTGAATACATATCGTCAAGTATAAATATATTATCATACCCTTTTATTTTATATATTTCGCCTATATTATTATTTAACAAAATAGGTAAAATTATCAATTCAATATCGTCTAATACTTGTTTCATCCTATCATATTTTAAACAATCTTTCCTCAAATATTTAAAATTTTCTATATCAAAATCCCAATCAATAACTTTTTCTGAGTTAAGTTTATTTAATACAATATCGTTAATTTGTTCTTTATTTAGATTCCAATCTTGACTTATTCGATAATTGTTTCTTATGTACATTTGCAATTGGTTCATAAATATCTCCTTATTTTTACAACTTTTTTGCAACTTTTGCTTATTTTCGCACTAAAAAAGGGTTTTAGCTAGTTGCTAAAACCCTTTAAAATAAATGGTTGCGGGGGCAGGATTTGAACCTGCGACCTCCGGGTTATGAGCCCGACGAGCTACCAGGCTGCTCTACCCCGCGGTAACTATACCCAATTATGTAATGCTGAAAATAAAAATGCAATACAATTGTGTTTTTATGTTAAGAAATTAATGTTTAAGATTAATTTTCCCTAAAAACTATACTGTTTTGTTAGTAAAAAATGCCGAAGAAGGGACTCGAACCCTTACGGATTTCTCCGCACGCACCTGAAACGTGTGCGTCTACCATTTCGCCACTTCGGCATTGATTTAATTATAAGTTGCTATGATTTTTTCTGCAAGTCAAATTTGAACTTTTATTATGCTTTTTCGTTCTATTTTTTGTATTCAGAGGGAAAATTTGCTATTATTTTCTCAGGTTGTCATTTCTATGAAAAAATTATTATCAATTATATTATTATTTTTGTTTTCGTTTAATTTCTTTATTGCACCCGCAATGGCTAAAGAAGTTGAATGTTTGTATGCTGTCAAGAATGCAAAGTCGTCACAAGTTAAAGGAATTGCCGATTTCTATTCAAGACAAAATAATATGCCGATAGTAAATTCAAAAAGCGACTATTCTTTCGTCAGAATTTCTTCTCTTGAAAATGACTACTATTATTATTCGGTTGAGCAAGTAAACGAAGATACATACTTTTATTACTACTCTTGCGCCGATAATGAAAAAATTAAACCTGATATCTTGAAGCGCTTTAAAATAAATGGCTTAAAATACTCAAAGATTTCATCAAAACCCGCAATTGCGCCTAAGCGACAAGCGGCGGAAAAAGTAATTGCCGAAAATTCTGAAAATCGTACCCCGACTTTAAACGCTTCCAATCAGAATGCTCAAAAACAAGATTCTCTAAAACAAGATTCACAAAAGCAAAACACGACTTATGATTTTAGCGATGCCGCACAAGAACGTTATAACGCTGTTCGGTCTACGACTTCAAAAACCGCTATTCATCAAACTCCGCAAGTACAAAGAGCGGATAAAAAAACTATGGCAAATTCGATTAGGACAACTCAGCCCGTTCAAGTTGTTCAGCCGAATAATTACAATAATCAAATGTATTACGCAAATCAAACTGTTCGACAAGCACAACCCGTTCAAGTTATTCAACCGAATAATTACAATAACCAAGCATATTATGCCAATCAAGGTGTTCGCCAAAGTCAGCCCGTTCAAGTTATTCAACCGAACGGATACAATAATCAAGTATATCGTGCAATTCCGACTGTTCGCCAAAATCAACAAAATGCCGATGTTTGGGGACAAAGTGCTAATTCCGCAACTACAAAATACGCATCGGTCAGCAACTCTCCGTTGCCCGCCGGACTTTCGTTTTCGATAATTATGCAATCGGATATCAGCACAAGCAGTTTGGAGCAAAACGACAGAATTTCCGCGCTTTTGCAGAATGATTTGTATGTTAATAACAGAGTTGTTGCAAAACAAGGCAGTATTGTTTACGGTACGGCTGCCAAGTCTGCAAGAGCAGGCAGAGCCTACGGTGATGCTTCTGCGGCGCTGGTTTTCGATAAAATTTTAACAACAGACGGCGAAGAAATAACTTTCCGCTCCGAAAGTTTTGAATATCGAAACGAAAAGTCTCACAGAGGGGCAAAAATCGCAGGCACAATGTTTGCGGCGGTAATGTCAGGTGTTGCGGCAGCTGCTTTGAGCGGTGCAATCAGAGATACCGACGATTGGGGCAGAACTTTGGGGGTCGGTGCTGCGGTTGGTGCTGTCGGCGGAACGGTAACCGTTTTGATGGCAACAGGCGAAGAAGTTGAGTTGAGGCAAGGAACCGTTTTGACAATCAAGACAATTCGCTGATTAACGAATTGCCCAATTAACAAAACTCGTGTATTCTAAACTAGATATGAACAAAGAAGTATTAACAAAAAGATTATATATTTTGAGCGCAGTTATTGCATTTGTGGCAATTGTTATATATCTTGTCATTTTTGGAATAAAAAACATAAAAATTAATGAGTTTCAGCCTGTTGCAGTAACTTTTTTAATTGATTCGTCCGCTTCAAATCAAAAGAATATTGAGTCGCAAAAGCGTTTCGTAAAGCAACTTTGTAAAAATATGGATCCGGAAGATAAGATAAAAATTATAAGAGTTTCTGAAGATGCATATTTGATATATGAAGGCTCTCCGCAAGATTCTGCGGGTATTTCAAAATCCTTAGATTCTTTTACAAAATTCAGTCCCGAAGAATGCGGAACTGCATACGGTGACGCGATGAAAAAGGCAATCGGTTATTGTCTTGTAATGAAACGAGACGGCTACGTGCCTGCGGTTGTCACGATTGGCGATTTGGAAAACGAAGGCGCAACTTCAAAACAATTGGACTGGAATACTTTCCCGAAAAATATTCAAACCACCGTAAAATACGTTCCTGATTTGACGTTGATGTTCGTTTGGGCACATCCGTCAAAGTTGGATTTCGTAAAAAATCAACTTATACCCGTTATGAGTGAGGATAAACTTATTATCGCAACAGAGGAAATGACGGGCAAAGTTTCTAAAAAGTTTTTTAAATCTATCGGCAGATAAGGAGTTTTAATGGCAATAATTATATCCACTTCTAAAATAAAAAGACAATTTAATGAAAACAGAGTGATTACAATCGGTGGAACTCCTGACAATGATATCGTTTTACAAGGTATGACACAAATAGTAGTATCGTACAATTCTGCCGATAACACATATAGTGTTGTTAATGCTAATAAAAACATTTTGTTTAGAGGAAAACCGTTTAAAAACCTCGTGGTTACTAAGATTTCAAGACTATTGTTCAGTAACTCCGAAGAGTTTATAAACTTTGAAGTGTTGCCAAAACCCGCAAGAACGGTTACAGAGATTGGAAAGCAAGATTTTGACGAATCGGATATAAAAAACTTGTATGCTGATGACGATCATGCCGTGACAAGAGTAAAACTCGATAAAGTAAAAGAAAATATTGATGAGCGCAGAATTGCCATTATTAAAGACGTTGCGCATGTAATTAATGATTTGAAATCGAAAATTTCCCAAAATACAAAAGGTGCTGTGTTCTCACATATTGCTTTAACTTTGGGTTGTTTGACATGTGCTTTCGGGGTTACAAATTATATTGTCGGACTTTCTATTCAAGAATCCGCTGATTATTTGCATTTGCCGACGGAACTTAAACTTTGGCTGCTTTATACGGTTTTGATTTTGGGTGTAATGCTTATTTTTAAACAAGGGATTTACGGCTTTTTCGGAAGTAATATTCCGAATAACAAAACGAAAATTTCAAAACCCGTGTACACGACTTTGATTGCACTTTCATCGGTTGTAATGCTTGGAGTTTATGCCTTTAACCTTGTTTATTATTTGAATTATAACAAAACTTTGGTTTTCCCGATTTTGTTATCTTTATTTTTCGTCGGAATTACCGTTTGTTTGGGCATAGCGTCCGCATATTACAAAAATAACGGCTCAATTTTGTCTGAAATTTTGGACAAGTACGAATACCGTGAAGACTTTGAAAAAGTTATGCACGATTACAATATTTGGGTCGGTCATTTTGTTAACAATTTGAGCGAATCGAAGTTGCAGTACGTTAGTGACCGAATTTTCAAACTGCACATTAAAGAGGCTTTTGAAACGGTTATCGGCGTGTTAACGGCACCGTTTTTGGCTTACGGTGTTTCTAATACTTTGGCAAATTGTTTCTCTGAAGCGGCGGGCTGGGTCAGAGTTGCTTCAGGATTGAAGTTCTCACCGATATTTTTAACACTTGCAACCTGCTTGATTGTTTTTGCGTTTTTCTTGTTTGTGAACGCATTTTCTATCCAAAGAAAAATTTCAAATTCAGATATTATAAAACATGACGGTTTTAGCAACTATTTGTTGCATTGCGCGGAAATATTAGGTTTGCAGGCAACATTGAAAGCAAAAAAAGAAATGTTTTTTGCATTTTCTGTCGGGCTTGCGATTATCCTGATTGAATTTACAATGAATATTTCGTATTTTACTGTCGAAATCGGTCAGGATTTTTCGGGATTATTTTTAAGCTTTGTGGCGGCGCTTGTTCCGACTGCGTTGTTGATAGCAGAAACTTATCTTTTGGCAAAAACAAAATTTGAGTTGTATGCGTTGGATGAAATTAATGCGAGAGTGGATAAATAATGGATAAAAAACTTTTGATTTTTATACTTATTTTGTTCCTTCTTGTGACAACGCTGGTTTGTATTTTCAGACCGAAAACGCACAAGCATATTATGTTTGAAAATAAAAATTTCAAACTTTCTATGATGACGCAAAAATCAGAAGCGCAAAAAACTGACTATAATTATGAACTTGATTCGATTGAAATGCCTGACTTTACAGTCGATATACCGAATGTTCAAATAAAAACGCCTCAGTTTGAATTTAAACAATCTGAGCCAAGACAACAAAGACAAACAAACGAAAAATCTTCTGTCGGAACTTTAAATTCTACTAAATCGACAGAAACAAAAGCGAAACCTTCAACGGCGAAATCGGTTCAAAAATCCTTAGCCGAAAAGCCTAAATCATCGACAAATAAGCCTTCGCAAAAGCCGTCAAATAAGACTGTACAAAAATCTTCGACAGACAAAACTGCTCAAAAACCGTCTTCGTCTGCACATAAACCTTCTTCGTCAACTCAAAAACCGCCAACGGCTTCAAAACCCAATAAAACTGTCGAGCAGCCTAAATCCGCACAAAAAACACAAATAGTGTCAAAGCCCGAACCTAAAAAAGAAACACCCAAGGCTTCGTCAAATAAACAACTTACAGCCGAGCAACTCGAAGTTATTGCTTGGAACAAGTGGCGCTCTGATCTTCAAAACAAATTGATGAGAGATGCCAATATTTCGGCACCAATCGGAACAACGTTTTATTTTTCGTTTACTGTCGACAAGGCAGGCAACATATCGAATCTTAAAACATGGTCGAATAATTCCTCTTATACCCCGTTGGCAGTAAGGGTTCTCAAGCCTTTGTTGTTGAGTTATCAAAAAACACCGATTTTGAATTTTCCTGCAAATTCAAAGCGGATTATCACCAATGCGGAAGGAAGTTTTACAATGGCAAATTCGACAAGATACTCTTCGCCGTCGGATTACAATGATTATGAAAGAATTAAGCGATGATATATAAATGTAAAAATTGCGGACTTGAATATGCAGAAAACCCCGAATATTGCGATTGCGGCAATAACGTTTTTATTTGCCTGAATAACGGAGTTCCTCTGGAAAACGAAATTTCAACTCCTGAAAATTACGAAAATTATGACAACTATGAAAGCGAAAATGGCGGCTATTCCGAGTCGGAACAGCAAACTGTCGCTTATAACGACGAATACGACTACGAGGATGATGCAGAGTATGAAGATAATGCAGAGTATGTAAATCCTTCGCAGTATGAAAATCCTGCGCAATATCAAAATGCTTCAGGATATGAATATAATGCAGAATATCAAAAACCCGCAAAATATGCTGAAACTGATGAATATGAAGAAGATGATGAGGATGATGACGAATCGGAACATGCAAAATCTTTTTCACTTTACGTCGCAATTTTTATTTTCAGTTTTATCTCAATTTTGGCGATTATTTTAATTGTAAGGGCGATTACGGCTCCGTCAAATAACACCCCCAAAGTGGCAAAACCTAAGGTGTCTAAGGAAATTACAATTCCTGATGTTGATAGTTATTGGATTGATTCTAAGAACCAACCGAATAATGCAACAAATAGTGTTTCTGAAGTTGAAGTTGTTGCATCTGCTGATAAGCAGGAAGTTTCAATCCCTGCGCCTGTTCAAGTTCAAGAAAAACCCGCAACTTCTGCTCAAAAACCTCAACCTCAACAGGTACAAAAGGATAAATCTCCGAAACAAACGGCTTCAAAACCGCGAAAAACAGAAGTAAAAAAGACTCAGACAAAACCTCAAGATGTTCAACCCAAGCAAAAAGATAAGCAGGCTTCTGCAACTCAAAACAAAACCAACGTTCAAAAACCTGCTACCGCAGTTAAAAACACTAATAGTGCCAAAGAACTTTCCGATTACAAAGTTGCTTTGCGAAAACGTCTTTTTAGTGTTTTTCCGATATTGAATGTTTCGGGCTTTGGCTCTGCTACGATTGGATTTACGATTTCAAAAGACGGAAAATTGTTAAACCGTCATTTTGTAAAACAATCCGACAATAAATCATTAAATGACGCTATGTATCACATGTTGATGCGTACACCGTCGTTTAATCCTCCGCCTGAATCGTATTCGGGGGAGCAAATTATTTTGCGTATGGATTACAACAACGGCAGTTATTCATTCAGTTATCAATAGTTATTTTTTGATTATTGTGCCTTGAACATCTGTTGTTACGTTTAAGATTTCGCCGAGTACGGTTTCGAGCGCTGCTGCATCGTTTGCGTGATAAATTTTCCCTGAAGTTGCTAATGCTGTGCATTTCAGTTGGTCTTCCGCAATAGGGTCGTTTATTGCGAGTGCGATTACGTCGATTTTTATGTCATCTCTGGTTTGCACAAGTTGGATTGCATATTCGCAAGGGCTTTCATCGCAATTTTCCCCTCCGTCGGTCAATAATATTATCCTTTTGTCGCCGTCTATGTTTGCAAAATCGTTGTTTACGGCTTGTTTTAAAGACCGCGTAATCGGTGTCCATCCGTTTGGTGATATTTGTGACAATTGTGCATAGATGTTTCTTGTGTTATTTGGCATTATCGGGCTGATTAAATTTGTCGCCGTGCAGCCAAGAAACGGGTTGAAACCGTGTTTGTGTCCGTAGACTCGAAGTCCTGTTTTTGTCGATGGATTTAATTTCCCTGCAATCGTCGAGAGCGAACTTATTGCAACGTCGATTTTCTTTCTGCTTCCGAGATAATCATTCATACTGTTTGAAAAATCCACAATGAACAGAATTTTCTCGTCAGAGTTTATCTTGATTGAATTTCCGCTTTTATCGTCTTCGTGAACGTTATATGAATTAATGTCCGAAATTACGGGCAATGTTCCTATCCCAAGTAATAAAATTACCGAAAAATAACATAAATATTTTTTCATTTATCCTCCGAATATTTTAAAATCCTGCAAATATTCGGAAATTTCATCGGTTAATCGGGTAACACTATTTGTGTCCAAAAAATAAAGGCGGTTTTTACACCGCCTTTGAAAATTAAATTAATAAAAGTTACTTTGTTTCTTTAAATCCGAAAAGTTCTTTTTGCCAACCTGCTGTTTCCAGTTCTATGCCGTTATAAGTAGCATTTGAACGTCTCGTTTGCAGATATGATTCAAATTCTTTTGAATAATCTTGTGCTATTTTTTTGTCTAAAGTTGAGTTTGACATTTTGCCTCCTTTACCATTTAGGACTGTTTTATTATAACATATATTTGTTGACGTTTTTAGATGCAAATTTTAATTAATTTTGAAAACACTATCTGTTGTAAGGTTTACACTTGTTAAGTTATGTGAACTAATTTCCGGATGTCATCGGTGCAAAGTCGTGAGTTACGGCAAGCCATTCATATACCGAGTTTTCGGTGCTTTCGGGAATGTCAATTACGAAAGTTCCGCCGTATCTGCCTCTTTCAAAGTCCACGATACCTTTTTCCGACAAAATTTTCAATGCCTTTCTGATGGTATTCGTGCTGACATCAAATTTTTCCGACAATTCTTCCATTGACGGAAGCTTCATTCCTGCTTCGTATTCTGTTTTTATCATATCAAGAATTTTGTTTTCAATTTTTTCCCAACGATAAAATGCTGCATCTTCCGCTTTTGCAAAGATTGAACGTTCTTTCATCGGTTGGAAAATTTCAGCTTCTTCGGGCATTTTAACAATAACTGTGCCGTATCTGCCTCGTCTTGAGAGCAAAATGCCTTTCGCTTCAAGGATATTGACCGCATCGTGAACTGTTTTGATGCTGACTTCAAGAAGTTTTGCAAGTTCTGCTCTTGTATGGAGTTTGTCCCCTTTTTTCAAATTTTTGGTTATGAAGTTCGACAAATCTTCTGTCGTTTTATCTACTAATGATTTACTGATTTGGGCCTTGTTATCGGTCGAAACGTCAGGAATATTAACGACTTTTAAAACTTTTTTGCCTGATTTTCCGCTTGTGTATTTCAAATAACCCGTATCGCAGAGGTTCAAATACGCTAATCTTACTGTGTTTGTAGATACATTTATACTTTTTGCAATTTCGGACGCAGGCGGCATGACAGAGTCGATTCCGTTTTCAACAATGTATTTTTTTACCTTAAAAACAGTTACGTCTCTTTTTGAGGTCTGCTTTTTGATTACGTCAGTATGTCCCGAAAATTCGGCAACTAATGTTCCTGTTCTTTGTTTGCTTTGAAGATAGCCTTTATCTTCCGTGTATCTGATTGCGTTTTGTACCGTACCAACGCTGATTCCGAGGTATTGTGCAATGACATTTTTCTTCGGCAAAATGTCGCCGACATTAATTCTTTTTGCTTTGATACTGTTTACAATCCAGTCAGTAAGCCATTTTTCGGTCAATCTGTCTTTCGGCAATTCTGAATTTTTGAAGTCAGGTAACTGCTTCGGTAAGTCATTTACTGTCAATTTATTATTCTTGAAAATCATTTCTTAAACCTCGTATATTTTAATATTTGCTTAGAATAAAAAAACAATCAAGTTTTTAATAAAATTGTTACATTTCTTGTTTACAAAAAAACAGCAAATACGCACAGATATTTGCTGTTTTAAAATTAAGCCAATTGTTCTTTATAATACTGAATACCGTCGAAAGCCGTTGGCATTTCAGTTTCACCGATTGCTTCTTTCGGAAGTCCTGCGTGGTGAAGTCTGGGCAAAAGGTTTTGAGCCAAGACGTATATCGGTTCGTCATCGCTGTCGGCAGTATCGTTACAGATGAATACCAAATCACCGGTCGGTGCTTCTCCTGCGCCCGTAACGGTTAATTCGTGACCGCCCATGACCAGTCCTTGTTGGTTGAAATCAACAATACCGACGATGATATTTTCATCCATTCTGAGCGCCGCCAAAAGTTGATCAGCCATCGTTTGATAGTCGCATGCTCTTGCTTGAACGGTACCGTCTTCACCGATTGCCTGATAAAGTACGGGCATTTTTGGGGTTCCTGTTACAACTTCTTCCGCAAAGTTCTTTTCCAAGTCGGTCAAACCTGCATTTGACGGGTTCAATGCGCCTGTTCTTGTGTCGTTGAGCGTATTGTAAGTTTGTTGTGAACCGACATTCATCAATGCTGATTGCATCAAAACATCAAGTGACGAGCGTTCGCCGGGGTCTCTGTATGAAGTTTGAACACGAGCCCTGATAATTGCGTTTCTGTCAGGTGCGATTGTTACTTGAAGATTGTCGTTTTCGTCCATTTGATACGGCAGTTTGAATTGTTCAAGCATCCAAAGCGCATCGTCACGTTTTTCCGCAATATCTGATAATTTTAAATTTTTAGTAACGCTATAATCTTCCGAAGAAAGTCCCGCCGCCATTCTTGCAAATTCGGCAGGCTTTTTGCTTGCCATGTTATATTCAATACTTGCTGCAACGCAACAATTTGAATATTGACCGATATTCATTTCTTCTTTGGAACGAACACCTAATTCGGGGTGCCTGAATACCGCTCTCGCAACCGAATCGGGAATATCGCCGAAAGTTTGCGTAATTGAACCGGGGTTGGAAATAGCCGTAATTGCTTCTGTTGCCAATACTTTTGAGTCCAAACCTCTGATTCTCGGTTCTGTTACTATTTTGTGAAGGTTGTCTAAAACAGTCGTACCATCATTAGAATTATTATTTAATAATACACCTGATTTTAATAATCCTGATAAAGCAACTTTAGTTTCGGGATCCAAACCTGCCGAAACATCTGCATATTTCTGTTTTGCCGCTTCTGTAGAAAGTGTTGTGTTAAGGCTCGCAGAGCCGTATGCTCTGACGTTTTCGGCTGAATAAGCCGATTTTGATTGAGCCGTTTCTTTCGGTTCTGAAGTCGCTGCTTTTGCAGAAGTCTGCGATGCAGCCGTCGCTGCACTTGTTCTGCCTCTAAAATTTACGTATCCGGATAAATTATTTACCACAATATGTTACTCGCTTTCACATGTTGTAAAGCCATTATCGCAAAAAATTTGCTAGTTACAAACATCTTTTTTGATGAATTGTAAATATTTTTTCTAAAATTGTTACAATTGCGATTTGGTTACTAAAGTTTTCTCCGACATGTGTCGACTGTTAAAATGTGTAACAATATACAAAAAAACTGCAAATCGTTGTCATTGCATGTTTTTACATGAGTATATGGTGTAAGTACAAGGAGACATTTATGTCAGGTTTTAACGTAGTAAGAGCAGAAAACGGACAAATAAGATTTACTCTTAAAAATGTTGAAAACTTTGATGTCGGCGGCGTAGCAAAAGTTACGGGTGACGCAACTTTTTCAGTAGGTCGTACAGATAAAAATTCTGATGAAACAGTTTTGCAAATGGGTGCCACAAAGGACACTCCGACTGTTTTGGATATTGATGATGATTTGAACAACATTGAACTTTACGGCTCAAATCTTGAAGCTAAGTTCAATGCTAAAACAGATAAACAATATAATGTTCAATGGAGTGCAACGAACAGTACCTTGGATTCAAGAAAAGGTGAAGGTTCGTTGATGATTAACACTCACGAAAAATCCGAAAATAACACATTTAAACTTGGTAAGGCAAGAACTGCACAAGCATTATATGATGATAAAAAAGCGGATAACTTGATTGTAGATAACGGTAAAAATAACACCTTTATTTCTTCCGACAATTCGGCAAACTACTTTGAAACTACCGAAAAGAGCGTTGGCGCTAACATGTTCGGTGGCAACGGTGAAAACACCTTCTTGGTAAATGGTAAACGCGGCTTTATCGTTGGCGGTTCTGCCGATGACTTGATTGTAACGGGTCAAAAATCCAGAGGCAACGTACTTGCAGGTATGGATGGCAACGACAGAATTGAAGATTACGGTGATTCTAACTTGACTCTCGGCGGCAAGGGCAAAGACTCTATGTTGATTAACGGCGAAAACGGTCTTGCTAACCTCGGATTCGGTGAAGATTACACGGCTGTTGTCGGTAAAGGTGCTGAAAATAACGCCCTCTTCACAGGTGAACAAATCACATCTTCGGATTTGACTACATACAATTACAAAGAATACCTCGCTCAATACCTCGAAAAGAACGGTATGACAGAAGCCGAATTTATGGCTCGTGCAGGTTTGAAGTCAGACGCTACGGCTTACGATGTAATTGCAGCATTGAAAGGCTAATAAAATTTTCTAAAACAAAAACGGGGTTGAAAGACCTCGTTTTTTTGTGCTTTGTTTCTCAGAACTTTTAATTAGGAAAATTTTACAGGATTCATTCCAAATTCATTAATGATAATGTTTTCAATAAATTCGGCAATATCATGTTCAAACTGTTTTCCCTCTTCGGATTCATAAAAATCTTTTGAAAAAACATCTGTTCCTACCGACGGGAAAGGCATTTGCAGGGTATAGATTTCTTTCGGCAAATTTTTTCCGTCAATCTCATGAATACAATCAATGATGACAAATACAAAATTTCTGAATTTGCACAGTTTTTGAAGTTCGTTAAAGGTGTTGATACAGTCTTCGCCTACTTCTTGGTCCTTCAAAACTTGCAGAAACAAAATCGGTTTTGATTTTTTTAATTCTTTTCTGAAATTGTTTATCCTTTGTCTGTAAACCTGTATAAGACGGTGCTTTTCGGTAGGTCCTATGTATGCTTCGTGAGAAAAATTTATTCTATCCCCGCTATCCCAAGAACCGCTATATTCCGAGTAATGCAGGTCGGTTAAAAAGTTTGAAAAATCGTTGCTTAAAAAGTCTGTTATGTATTTTGAAGAATGGTACCATGCAAAATCGAACGGCATTGTCGGGCGTCCCTGCTTTCGGGATTTCATAAGCCCTGTTCTCGTCAGAACCGTTCTCGGATAGCAGTTCGGTCCCAGCGAAACTATTGAATAAGGGGCTGTTTTGCAGGTGTTGATTACGTAGGTTTTGAATTTTTCAATAAATAATTCAATATCCATCTATATCAAGTTTAATCCTTGTTTTAGACCTTTTGCCCTGTCGTATAATTCGATTTTCATATCCAAGTCTTTTGCTCTGTCGATTACGTAATTTACAAGTTCAAGATAGTAATCGGGGATATGGTTTCTGTTCATTTTGTACCAAACATCTTCAATATCCAAAGCGAGCCAACGGCTTCCGAATTTTCTTGTCTGTTGAATCCAGTTTTCAATTTCGGGAATATTGTCGTTTACGTGCGGAATAATGATGTATTTTGATGTCATTAATCCGTAGCCTTCGGCATTTGCTTGTGCATATTTTTTGATGTTTTCAACAACGCTATCGTAACAGTTTACGCGTTTAATTCTTTTGTATGTTTCGGGGTTTGACGAGTCAATTGAGATGACTACGTTCAAAGCACCTTCTCTGATTGCGTTTTCAATAGCGGGTGAAAATTTGATACCCGAAGAGTGAACACGCATGTTTGTTATGCCGCTTTTCGTGAAAAGATTGATTAAATCATCAAATTCGGGGTAAATAGTTGGTTCGCCGCCACCAAAAGCGATTTCGCCGCCGTTTCTCAACAAGTTTTTATCCACCAAATCTTGAATAACGGGAACTACGTTGTACGGAACGAGGTTTTCGTAAGCGGATTTGTTGTTTTCTGCGTAGCAATAAATACAATGGCTGTTACATTTTGTCCAATAGTTGAACTGAAGTCTGTCGATGTAATCTTCATCGTCCCAGTCGTTTTCGTATAAGAATACGCAACCTTGGCAGTTCGGTGTGATGTTTCCGTTTTTGTGGTTTTCGCGGAGAATTCTTTTTTCTTCAAAAATTTTCTCCCAATCCACAAGTTCACCCTTGTAGTCTTGTTTTATGTCAATGTGACCACCGCCCGAGTGGCAAGTAAAACAACACGTCGTTAGTCTTCGGTGTTCAAAATCCAAACCGTGTTCTATATATCCGCAACTTTTATATCTCAAAATTTATACCTTGATTATCTCAAAATTAATAAAAATAACGTATCATTATATCTGCTTAACGTCAAGTTTTACATATCTTTCAACAAATAAAACTTAAACATTTGTTGAATATTCTCAGGTTTGGAACTATAATTATTTTATTGTACATGAGTCGGTAAAATCTATGAAATATATTAGTTGTAAACATCTTGAACACGGTATTGCTTTTTTCTCAAGAAATATTGAATGCTGCTGTATTTCCAGCCATGAAGGCGGCGGACAAATCGAATGTATTCCCGATTATTTCGGAGAAAAAATTGACTGGGATAAGTTTTTCGCTCACAGAAGAAAAATCAGAGATATGCACAAAAACGGCGAAATCTATTCAAAATGCAAGGGCTGCTACTATTTGGAAGAACGTGATTGGGATAACGACGATTATTTCTGTGAAATGCTTATCGGGCATTGGTCTCATTGCAATTGCAACTGTATTTATTGCTATACCGACGAGGATAAATACTATTACAACACAAGAGAATTCTACAAAGTTTTGCCTGTAATTCAAGATATGCTTGATAAAAATCTGATAAGAAACGGCGGGGAAATTACCTTTGGCGGCGGCGAACCCACTATTCTTGAAGAATTTGAAGATTTGCTCGAAGCCTTTTTATCACACGGAATTAACAATATCAGAATTCACACATCGGGTATAAAATTCTCGCCTGCTATATTTAAGGGGCTTTCAGAGGGCAAAGTTACTGCGATTATTTCGATAGATTCTTCAACTCCCGAAACCTACAAAAAAATCAAAAATATAAACGCATTTTCAAAAGTACGCGAAAACATCGGCAAATATGCAAAATCAGGCGGTGCTTTGTATTCAAAATATGTTCTTCTCCCGGGATTTAATGATACGTTGGACGAGATAAAAATGTGGCTCAAGGATTGTCAGGATTTGGGCGTAAAACGTATTGCTTTTGACGTTGAGGACCATTGGTTCAAGGCAAACAGGCATCATATTCCTCAACATATTTACGATTTGTTTGATTATGTCGTTAAGAACCATTCATACTACGGTCTTAACGAATATCAGTTGTACGAACGTGCTATGAATATGCGTGAAGACAGAAAAAAAGCGCAGGAACAAGGTGAATAATTCTTTGGAAAAACAAAAGTACACAAGCTGCGAACTTATTGAACACGGTATAATGTTCGATCATTGTAACGTCGTTCGGGTGTGCTCGATTGTAAACAGGGAATATAACGGAAAACCTGTGATTTTCCATAATTATCACGGCGAACTTTTTGATAAAGAAAAACTTTTTGAAATTAAGCGAAAACTCAGAAATTTGATGAAAAACGGTACTCCTCCTAACGAATGTACGGGGTGTCATTTTCTTATCGAAAAAGAGTGGGATGACGGCGATTATATCGACAATCTCCTTTTTGCTCATTGGCTCGATTGCAATTCAAAATGTATTTATTGCCTTGCTTCAACAGATGAAGCCGTTAAACGTCAAAATCAGCATTACGACATATATCCTGCAATAAAGGATTTGGTTGAAAGAAATATTCTTGTTTCTTCGGGAAAGGTAGATTTTGCAGGCGGTGAACCTACGATTTACCCCGAATTTGAAAAACTTTTGCACTTGTTTATCGAATATAAGTTCAAAGAAATTTGCGTAAATACTTCAGGAATTAAATATTCTCCCGCAATTTACAGAGCGTTGGAAGAAGGTATGATAAACCTTACCATATCCGTTGATGCAGGCTCAAAAGAAGTCCATGAAAAGGTTAAAAGAGTTCAATCGTTTGATAAAGTTTGGGGAAATATTGCCGAGTATTCAAAGGCTCAAAAAAAATCCGATAATCAATTCCAAATGTGCTTAAAATATCTCGTTGTACCTGATGTAAATGACACTTTGGATGAGTTTGATAAATTCTTTGATAAAGTCATTGAAAACGACGTGAAGTCAGTTGCTTTGAGTTTGGATATGTTCTGGTATGAAGAACACAAGAGTGAAGATAATTCCGAACTTAACAGAAAGTTTGACTATTTTATCGACCGTGCAAAAAACAAATTGGGCTTGGATATCAGAGTGTATCCGTGGGCTGAATGGTCGCTTATCCACAACAAAGCAGAGGTTAAGTAATGGAAGAAAATAAGAAATTTTTAAGTTGTGATTGGCTTGAACATGGCATTATTTTTGACCATGAAAATATTATCAGAGTTTGTTGTTCTCAATGCAATGAAGGTGGCGGTCGACCTGTTATAAGAGGATATTTCCACGGTGAACCTTTGGATTGGCATAATGTTTTTGAAAAAAAATGGGAAATGCGAAGTGTCCAAAGAACGGGCGAGACTTACGAAAAATGTAAGGGCTGCATTCTTCTTAAAGAAAAAGAGTGGGACGATGAAGATTACATCGATATGTTGCTTTTGACCCATTGGATAAATTGCAATTGCAAGTGTATTTATTGCCCTGCGGTTCGCGACGAGGATTTGAAAGTCAATAATATTCATTACAACATTGTTCCCGTGCTTGAGGATATGTGTAACCGCGGTATTTTGAGAAAAAATGCTTATATATCAATTGCAGGCGGAGAATCTACGATTTATCCCGAATTTGAGGATATGCTGCATCTGTTGTTAGATTACGGTTGCGATAATATTTTGCTAAATTCTTCGGGAATAAAGTATTCTCCTGCCGTTGCCAAAGGGCTTTCCGAGTGCAAGTTGCAACTGACGGTTTCCGTTGATGCAGGTTGTCAGGAAACTTACGAGAAGATAAAACTTGTTCCGACTTACGAGAAAGTTTGCGACAATTTGAGACGATATGCCGCTGCTCAGAAAGAGGACAAAGACAGAGTTTGCTCAAAGTTCATTATTGTTCCCGAGTATAACGATTCGGAAGCCGAAATTGAAGGTTGGCTTGAAAATACCCACGATTTGGGCATAAAACACGTTTCAATAGATATCGACCTGAGATGGGTACAAAAGAATTTTGATAAATTAAAGCAAGAACGTCGAATTTACGATTTGATTTTGTACACTCAACACATTGCCGAGCGCGAAAATCTCGTCTTACGCTTTGATGAAAGAGCATCAATTATGCGAAAAATCCACAGAGTTCCGACTGCGGTTTTTGGTGGTACAATGAAGAAAATTAAAGGCTAAAGGATTTTTATGTTCAGATACCACGAAAAATATGATTGTTCCAATGAACCGAGACCTGTATTTTACAGTTGTCCTTGGATTCAACACGGGCTTGTGTTTTTTAAGTATAAACTTACAACCTGTTGCTATTGCGGGCATTCGGGCGGCGGACACACCTTGATTAAAGATGACTATAACGGTCAGCCGATTAATTGGAAGCACATTTTTAAACAAAAACGTGAATTTAACAGACTGTATAAAAAAGGACTGATTAACGACAATTGCGTAGATTGTCCGTTTTTGACCGCTCGCTGGAACGAGCATTGGGAATCTGACGAGGATTATATTTCAAACCTGTACATAAGCCATTGGACCGAGTGTAACAGCAAGTGTATTTATTGCTTTGAAACTCAACATCCTGAAGAGTTTAATCTCAATAAAAAATCATATTCGGTTTTGCCGATTATAAAAGAAATGCTCCAAAAGAATATTTTGAGACGGGGCGGAAGTATCCATTTTGGCGGTGGCGAACCGACATTGTTGCCTGAGTTTGACGATATTATCAGATTGCTTTTGGACTACAAGTTCTACGACTTACGAGTTCACACTTCGGGTATTAAATATAGCCCGATTTTGGAAAGAGGTATTCGCGAGGGCAGATTGCGCGTAATCGTTTCTGTTGACGCGGGTTGCGCCGAAACGTTCCAAAAAATCAAACAAGTTCCCGCTTATGATATTGTTCGTGAAAATATTAGAAAATATGCGGCTGCACAAGTTTTGAGAAAGCACGCATTAACCCCTGATTTGTATATGAAGGGCGGTATTTGCGCAAGTACAAAATTTATTGTTATCCCCGGATTAAATGATACGAAAGAAGAAGTCGAAAACTGGATTAAAGCCGATGTTGAAGCAGGCGTAAATACAAGTATTATCGACATTGAGGAAAATTGGTTTAAAGCACACGAGGACAACCTCCCTCAAAGTATTTTTGACTTTATTCATTTAATTCAGGATTTGACCCAAAAATACGGTACACACTTTGAATTATACGAGCGTGTCGCAAATATGCTTAAAGATAATCCGGAGCGTGCACAATGGTATTCTCCGCCCGAAGAATAGGTTGCTTGCTTTTTTTCTTTTGACCTTTCTTGAACGGATAATATTGTGCGTATTCGCAGTCTTTTTCGATTTGTTGCTTTAATTCTTCAAGCGAGTTAAACGGACGTTCGTCTCTGATTTTTGATACGAATGAAACTTTTATAACGCTGCCGTATAGATTGCCCTCAAAGTCCAAAAGATGAACTTCGGGAACGGGAACGACATCTTTTTTGTCAACTGTCGGGCGAAGTCCGTAGTTCATGACACCGCGATATGTATTTCCGTTTAGATTTACGTATACATAATATACCCCGATGTCTATTCCGACAATGTTTTCGGGATAAATCAAATTTGCGGTCGGGAAGTTTATTGTTCGTCCGATTTTTCTTCCGTGAATAACGGGTGATTTTATGTAAAAATAGTAGCCCAAAAGTTTTTTAACCAGTTCAAAATCACCGTCTTTAACGGCATTTCTGATAACCGTTGAACTTACCGTGTGGTTAAATGCGGTGATTTGCGGAATTTGAAAATATCTGAAATCAAAATCTTTTGCATATTTTGCCAAAGTTTCGGGTGTTCCCTCTCCGCCTTGACCGAATGTGTGGTTGAAACCTGTCGTTATTGCTGCGGGTCTGAGATATGGAAGGATAATGTTTTCCATATAATCGGCTGCAGTCATTTTTGCGATTTTTGTGTCAAAATCCAACAAAAATACGTAATCAACTCCAATTTTGTTGAGCATTGAAATTTTGTCGTTGAACTCGATAAGGTGTTCAAATTTTTTACCCGTAAAAAATTCTCTGGGATGTGAGCGGAAAAGGATAACACCGCTTTGCAAACCGTTTTCTTTTGCATAACGAACGGCATTTTTTATTACAACGGCGTGTCCGAGGTGTATTCCGTCGAAAAATCCCAATGCCAAAGATAAATTATGAATGTGAGTTAATCCGCTTATAACCTTCATGGCTTTTATTATATATTTTTTTGCGAAAAAAGTCGATAATTATACAAATGGTGGATTTTTGTATATGTTTTTAAGTTATTATATTTTGTATGAACTTAGTGTTAAGAAAAGAATTAAAAAACAAATTTAACTTATTAAAGGCTCAAAAAATCGAGCAATCTCAATTGGCTTGCCATTTGGAACTTAATCCTACACATGAAGAAGAACATCTTCATTGGGGCGCTTATGTTGACAAAAAGGAAAATGTTACATTTAAAGTAGCGACATTTCCCGATGCAACTGCCGTTAGTGTAGAAATTAAACCTGCAAGAAAAAGAGCCTTTAAGATTTTGCCGTTGGAAAATATTTGTAACGGCGTTTTTTCTTTAACAGTAAACAAAAAATTGGCTCGAAGAGGGGACAGATACAGATTTATTATAGAACGTCCCAATCAACCTAAAAAAAGAGTTCGTGACCCTTATTCAATGTTGCAGGATAATTTTTCCAGATGGTCTATTATTTTTGATCACCACGGATATAAATGGCACGATAAAAAGTGGATGGAAGGCAAAAATCCCGCGAGAGTCAGCCGTTTGGCAGGTCCTTTGAGAAGAATGACAACTCCGTCATCTCTCAGAATTTATGAGGTGAATATTCCCTCTTTGACCCAAGAAGGCACTTATAAGGCTGCAAAAGCAAAGTTTAAAGAGGCTGCAAAGTTGGGCTTTAATGCCGTTCAAATTATGCCTGTCGAAAATTGTTTTTCTTTCAACTGGGGCTATGACGGTGTGGATAAATTTGCGCCGAACAAAACTTACGGTACCCCCAACGATTTGAAAGAACTTATTGATTACGCGCATTCTTTGAATTTGAACGTAATTATGGATATGGTTCCAAATCACTTCGGTCCGGATATGGTGGATGTACAAAACGCAGGACCTTATACGGACGGTTGCAACGAATTCGGTTTGAAATTCAATTATGAAAACGAAAATTACGAGTGCGCAAGACGATTTATTGTCAATGCTGCTTTCAATTGGCTCGTAAATTATCATTGCGACGGTTTAAGATTGGATTTGACTAAGTATATGAACTCGGACTTCACTATGAAGTTGATTGCTGCAGAAATTCATTATCACGTAAATGACGCTGTTTTGATTGCGGAAGATGCTCGCGATAATGATGAGCGCGTTACGAGAAGTTTTTCGATTGCTGAAAAAGACGATAATATCAGACATCACAAATATTTCATAAATAAAATTATGAATAATGACTGCTCTTTAGATGCTTTGGGTTTTGATTCAGAATGGGATTTTCCTTATCACAAGCAAATTGCGGCATTAATGCTTGAGTATTGGTGCGGCTTCCCGAAAAGTATCACATCTTTAGACAGAGTTTTGAAAAATTCAAAACACAGAGTTAAATACCCGATGAGCCACGATGAAATCGGAAATATCGACGGTACAAGGCTTATTACAAAGATTTTTGCTAAAGAAATTAATATCTATAAAAATATTCCTAAAAATCACAAACACAGACGTGAGCAAGAATTTGCCCATGTATCGCACAAGATTTTGCAAATGCTTTTGACGGGTGAACTCGAAAAAATGTCTCAACAAGAGTTTGCTGATTTTGCGAAAAATAATTATCTTGCATTGAGAGCGAGCGTTCCCTGCTTGAAACACGCGTACAGAAAAGCGTTAAAGATGCACAGATTGGCTGTTGCAACGACATATTCCGTCCCGGGACCGAAGATGATTTTCCAAGGGGATGAAAAAGGTGAAATGACCTATTTTAAATTCTTTAGAGAATTTTCGTCAGGTTATGAAAAATACCTTGAAAATAAAGGCTATAAGCCTGGGATTAATGCCCTGAACGATTCTAAAATCGGCAGTATTAAATATTCAAAGAAATATGAAAAAGATTTGCTTTTCACAGAAAAATTTATGCGTGATTTGAATATGATTAACGCGAATAATCAAGCGTTGCAAGACGGTGTGGTGACAGAAACCGTTTCTCACCCGTTATCATGGGTTCACGCAAGTTTATCCGTTTCCGAATGCGGAAATCAGGTTTTTGTTGTGAAGAATTATTCCGATGTGGCTTATTTGAATAATTATAACTTGATATTCCCTCAAGGCGAATGGAAAGAAGTCTTAAATTCCGATAATACGAAATATAACGGAGAAGGCGCTTTCCTCAATCAAAGCAGAATATCTGCCGATGGAAAAACGCCTGTTCGTATATCTTTGCCTGCATACGGTGCAGTATTTTTTGAAAAAGTTAAATAATTAAAAAATTAATTATTTTTCTTCATTTTCTGCAGCAAGTTCCGCTTCCGTAACTTCTGCAACGTAGTCTGCAACTTTATCAAATTCTTCATCATCTTCAATTTTTTCAAAGATGAAATCTTCACCGTCTTTTTTAAGGCGCATAATGATAACTTTGTCGCCCGGTTTTTCGGGGTGTGCAGGGTCAAAACCTTCGATAGGGTATAAAAGACCGTATTCTACTTCATCAACTTCAACAATATCAACGAGTTCGAACTTTACGTGTTGTCCGTGTTCGTCAATTGTTTCAATGATGTTGTCGCTGTTTGTGCTATTGCTCATGTTTGCCTACTTTCTGTCTAAGTATTGTTGTAATATTATACATGCACTTTCTGTATCTACAAGACCTTTGTTCTTTGTATATTTTTTTCCGACTGTTGCCAAATTGTGCTCAGCCTGTCTGCTGGTTAGTCTTTCGTCTTCAAAAATTATTTCACATTCGGGTTCAAAATTCTTAGCAAAGTTTATACAATCTTCCGCTTGCACTCCGATTGTTCCGTTCATGTGCTTTGGCAAGCCTACGACTATTTTTGTCGTGTTGTAATTTTTGCAAAGACCTTTGATAAAGTCAATTGCCTTATCTTCGGGTTCCCTTTTGATAGCGGGAATCGGTGTTGCGATAATTCCCAATGCATCACTTACCGCAATTCCTATTCTTTTTGTTCCAACGTCAAGCCCGAGTGTTCTCATTCTTGCGTCACCCACTTTTCTTCAATTTGGGCAATAATTTTTTCTGCCGTTTTTAAGTCGATTTCTTTTGTTTTAGTTTCCTTTTTACGGAAAATATTTGTCGGAAACTTAAATTCCTTGTGTACTTGCTTCAAGTTAAAGAAATATTCGTAAATGCTCTTTTTGATTAAATCTGCTTGCATTTTGTGCTTCAATTCGGGGTTGAACATCAATGAATACATTATTTTTGCGTAATCCATAAAGTCCGTATATCCGAACAGATAGCAGTTTGTCATAATATTTTGGTTGAGCAAATCGGTTGTTTCTTCCGTCCAAATTTTGTCAAACGAATTATTTGCAACGTTTTCGACATATTCAAAAGTCAGTTCGTCTTGTGCAATGAAATCGTCAATTATTTCTTTAAATTCATTATTGTCTTTTATTGTGAAAAACCACTTGTCTAAATAGTTTGTCATATAGAGCAAATCGACAATCTTTTGATTGAGCATAATCGGTTCAACGTGCTTGTGTACCCAATCCGTTTCGTTTTCTTGCATAGGTTCGATATCGCACATCAACATTGACCAGCAAATAAATTCGTATTTCATCGTCTCTTTGCGTTGTTTTGTCAAATTCAACGCGTTTTCAAGCAAATATTTACAATATTCGGGAGAAACTTCAAACCTTATTTCATCTCTTGAAAATCTTAAAGCGATTCTTTCAAATTCGCTTTCCGAAAGGTTGAAAAATCCGAACGAGTCAACAATACCGTATATTTTGCTTACAACTAAACAAAACATCATCAAGGTTCCGTCTTCGCGTTTTCTCGAGAAAATAAATCCTTGGTTGTAATGTCCGTCCGGAACACCTGTATAACACTTAAAAGGTTTGCTTTCGGACATTATTTTTTTGTAAAAATTGTCTGCGGTTTCTTTTGTTGCTCCCGCCAATTTGAGCATATTAAGGCTTTTTTTGCACGAGGTTCTTACTATATCGCTTTGGGTTATGTGATGCAAAAATTCCAACGAGTCAATTGCCAAAGGTGATTTTGTTTCGCCCAAAATTCCGATTGTTTTTAAAAGAACATCTTCTGGATAATCCGCATAAAGCACGGGAGATAAGATGTTTGCAAGATTGTTTCCCGTATAATCTTCCGCGAGAGAATCAATAAGCAAACCTTTGTCTTCTGTTTGCAATGCTGCCAAAAAGTCCAAAAAATCAATCTGTGTTTCAGGATTTACAACAGCGTGTTCCAGAAGTTTTTCCGTGTCGTAATTGATTATTGATTCCGCATCTTCAAGGTATTCAAAGAAATCTTGGTAATCAATATCTTTGCCGATGGTTTTAAGAATTTGAATGAGTTGATATTTTAGCATATCGGGTTCATTCGGTGATTCTAAAATCTTCATTGATTTTTCGTTAAACATTTCTCTCGGAATAAATTCAAGAGTCATTGCACGGAGAATATCCGTATATTTGTCCTCGTTTTTGTGGGACATTTCTTTACAAAGAATTTCAAAAAACGTGTCGTAATCTTCTATTTCCCGAAGTTCTTGAGTTCTTTGGATAAAAGTATCGTAAGAAAGTCTCGGATCTGCTTTCAATTCTGCAAGAACAGGCAGTATTTTTGCTCTGATTTGGAGTTTATTAAGTGCCATTATCTAACCTTATTCCAAAAACTGTCTAAAATCGCTTGTGCTTCGCCCGACGGCATTTTATCTTCCATAATAAGATATTGAACCGCAATCATAGCACATTCCGAGCAAATATTAACTCCTGGACCTTGTACCATTTTTAAAACCTGAGTGTTTGGCCTGCCGCAAAAACTGCAATAGACAAGTTCCGGTGCCTTTGTTTCGTCTGAACTCTTTGCTTTGGGGGCTTTTGCCTTTTCTCGCATACCCGATAAAGAAACTATTTTTTCTTCGTCACTCATTTTATCCACCTTAAATTTTGTTTCCATTTTAGCGTAAAAAATATAGTATTGCAAAGTATTTTTAAGACTGTTGCCAAATTTTAAAAAGTTTAATACAATAAATTATCATCTTGAGGAGAATATTATGCGCAAAACATTATTAATATTAACGATTATCTGTATTACTTTTGTTACTACGGCTTGTGTAAACAAATTTGCCGTTCAGGAATTGAATAACAAAGCACAGGAAATGTTGAAAACAGGTAATGTTGAAGGTGCTATCGCAAGGTTAGAATCAAGTATTGACCTTGATGAATCAGTTTTTGAAACTCATTACAATCTCGCAGTTGCTTATATGCAAGCGGACAAATATGATAAGGCTTTAAAATCTTTAGAAAAAGTTATTGAGTTGAATCCTGATTTTGCGGATGCTTATCACTCAACGGCAGTTTGCTACGAAGAACAGGCTTATGCGATTATTTCGGGTGAAGCGGATAAAGACAAAGACAAGGCTGAAGAAGTTTCTGAAGATAAGGCAAAAGTTTTAACAGCGGAAGAAAAAGCAAAAGTTTGCGAATTGTTTGGCGCTGCGGTTGATTATTACAACAAATATTTGAGCAAAAAACAAGATGCAACGGATGCTGACAAGGTTAATGCAAAAATTGAAACTTTGAATACGGAAATGAAAAAATATTCTGATGAAAGCAGCGAATCTTAATGTTTGCTTGCACAGAGAGAATTGCCTTTTATTTAGGCAGTTATCCGATAATGAAATATGGAATAACAATGGGGATTGCAATCGCAGTCGCCATTGTTTTGTTATTAAAGTTTCGGAAAAAATATTATCCCGAATTTTCAGAGGATACTCTTGTTGATTTAACCTTCTGGCTCGTGATAGCGGGTGTTGTAGGGGCTAGACTATGGTTTGTTTTGCTGAATTTATCTTATTTTGCCAAAAATCCATTGGAAATTCTTATGATAAATCACGGCGGAATTTCAATACAGGGTGCGATTGCGGGTGGTGTTGCCGCAGGGTATTTTTACGTTAAAAAACACAATCTCGATTTTTTCAAACTCTCTGATTTATATGCTCTCGTTTTGCCAATTGGTCAGGCTATCGGAAGATGGGGTAATTTTTTTAATTCGGAAGCCTTTGGCAGACCGTGCAATTTGCCCTGGAAATTATATATCCCGATTGAAAACAGACCGTCTGCGTTTGTAAATGAACAGTTCTTTCATCCGACTTTTTTGTATGAAAGTATTGCGAATGTTTTTGTATTTTTGATTTTGTTTTTTGTTTTAAGAAAATATTTTCAAGGCAAAGACGGTGCTTTGTTCTTCAGTTATTTAATTTTGTATTCGTTTGTCAGGTTTTTTATCGAATTTGTAAGAGTTGACAGCGTGTTGAATGTCGGGGCGGTTCCTGTTGCGGCAATCGTTTCCGTTGTTTTGTTTTTGGTTGGTGCTTTTGGACTTTATTATGTTTTGAAAGCGCACAAATCCGTATAAATGATTGCTCATTTTTCAATTCACGATATAATAATATTATTATGAATAAACGACTTGTATGGTTTATTGAACTCTTTTTGTGGGCGGCATTAATACTTGCTCTCATCCTTGGTTTTACGTACAAATTTTCAACCGCAGATGAGAAAAACCATAGTTATTATTTGTTTTTCAAAGATGTAGACGGCTTGGCACAAGGTTCTCCCGTTCGTATGATGGGTTTTCAAATCGGTTATGTCCGAGATGTAAAAGTTTTCGGAGATAATATTTTTGTTTCGTTTTTGGTCACGGAGAAAAACGTTACTATTCCCGAAGGTTCAAGCGCACAAGTTGAATTTTACGGACTCGGCGGCTCAAAATCCTTGGAGGTAGTCCCTCCGAATGAAAGCAAAAACGGACGTATCGGTGAGGTTATTTTGACCCGAAATCCATACAGGGTAAACGATTATTATACTTACGGAAAAGAGATTAACGTGTTGTTGGAATCAATGATGGTAAATGCCTCAAAAACCTTGGACGCAGTTACCAGAAGCGGTATAACAACTCCGTTTTTAGTAAAAAGTACACAGAAAATTAATAGTGTGCTACAATCGTTTGTGGAAAATGACGATACGAAATCCGAAACAATTCAAGAAAATACAAGCGTTGAAGATGATTCGGTAAATCAGGAAGAAAAAATCCTGAATAATGAGGAGACGGATAATGACTCAAACTTATGTGAATGACCCATATACAACGGTGTGCGACCACCCGCTTTGCCACGAAAATCTTTCTATAATTCGTGATAAAAATACAACTGCGGAAGTTTTCAGAAATGCTATCAGACGTTTGACTTATCTGCTTTTGTATAACGCTTCTCAAGATTTGGAAACGGAAGAAATTACGACCGTTACACCAGTTGCCGAATGTAAAACTCAAGTTCTTCGCAGAGATACAAAAATTATTTTGGCTCCTATTTTAAGGGCAGGGCTTATCTTTTCGGATATTGCAAGTGATGTTTTCCCGAATGCAAGCATTCGCCATATCGGTATGTATCGTGATGAAAATACGCTCAAACCTGTTTGGTATTATGATAAAACTCCGATTATGTACGAAGATCCCGAAAAAACACTCGTGTTTATCCTCGACCCGATGATTGCAACAGGTAATTCGGCATTGGATTGCATAAAATTGTTTGCGGGAAAAAGAATTCCGATTAAAAATATCCGCTTTATCAGTTTGATTTCTGCACCTGAAGGTTTGGCAAAAATCAGAAAGCATTTCCCCGAAATTAAAATTACAACGGCACATATTGATGAAACATTGAATGATTCGGGATATATTGTTCCCGGATTGGGCGATGCAGGTGACAGAATATTTAATACACTCGGCGACTAATGTTTTATTTTGACGATTTTTACGGAAAAAAAGTTTTAAAATCCTCGTTGTTGGAAGATTGTGAACATTTTTTTACAACGAGAGATTTCGTTTTGATGACGGGAACTCGCGATGATTTGTCGGATGAAGCGGCATCAAACGTTGATTTTCTTGTCGATAAATTCGGAATTTCAAAAAATCAATTGTACAGATGTAAGCAAATGCACACGGAAAATATCGAGGTTGCAGACGGTGCTGAAAATTTTTTTGACAATACTGACGGTATAATTTTAACAAAGCCGAATACGGCAACTTTTCTGAATTTTGCAGATTGTATTCCTGTTATTTTGTATGACTTGAAGTTGAATATCGGTGGAGTAGTTCACGCGGGATGGAGAGGAACTGCTGCAAAAATTGCGGAAAAAGCCGTTCAATTGCTCGTCAAGCAAGGTTCAAAACCTGAAAATATTGTTGCTGCAATCGGCGCAGGTATCGGCAAATGTTGTTTTGATGTAAATGATGATGTTTTTGAGAAAATATTCGCTGAAACAGATAAAAATGTTGCTAAAGAACTCGGCATTTGGAGTTTTTGTGAAGAAAGCGGCAAGTATTTTATAGACTTAAAACTTTTGAATAAAATGATTTTAAATCAAGCATCGGTCGACAGGGTAGATGTCGCAGACTATTGCACATCTTGCAGGACTGATGTATTTTTCTCTTATCGAAAAGAAAACGGCAATACTGCAAGGCATTCTGCCGTGTTGAAATTGAAAGGCTGATATGACTGTATCTGAAACAAATTCATTAATATTAAATGCTATTGATAAAATTGCGAGATTTTTAATCTCTAATCCTCATATTGGAAAGGATTTTAGAGAATTTTCACAAGTCGAATACAAAAATGTTCCGACGGAAGAACTTCGCAACAGAACTTTGACATACTTATTTTCAAGAAGAATTTCGCACAAATCTGTTTTTGATTTTTATATTGAAAATGCGGTAAATTTATCAAATGATGAAATTTCGATAGTTCGCGCAATTCAAGACGGTTTTGTCGGAGTTTTTGAAATCAGAAAACTTCTTCAAGACGGATTTGAACTTTACAGTTTAATCAACGAAAGAAATTACACGGTAAAAACAATCGGGGCAAGAACTACATTTAGAGGTGTTTATGTGGGTGCGTATTTGTATGCTTGCCTTTGCAAAATTAATGATGAATACTTCGTTTGTGATGCAAGAGCGGTTACGGAT